>Ga0307471_100000010_pt1 | contig 93102 bp, 88 predicted proteins | sample atmos_gasesAM3C__2_FD_204566 | JGI IMG/M metagenome (GOLD analysis project Ga0307471, IMG submission 204566) | Hardwood forest soil microbial communities from Morgan-Monroe State Forest, Indiana, United States - atmos_gasesAM3C_515 | ecosystem: Environmental > Terrestrial > Soil > Temperate... | reverse complement strand
TGAAAGCGGGCGATGTCTATCTCAACCGCTTTTCGCCGACCGGCTTTTATTCCTCGGCCGTGCGCAATCCGTTTTTGCAGGAATTGCATGAACGTTCGGAGCGCCAGGTCGCTTATGCGGTCGAGCCGATTGGCGAACATACCGAACCTTTTCAGGTCAGCGCTGCCGGCAAGCCGGTTTATCTCACGCCGGGCGATTTCGGGCACGCGCAAGGCTGGATCAAGCAAGGCTTCGCCAAAGCCGTGCGCACGCCCGACAGCACGTTGATTTTCGTCACGCCTCAGAATGCGCAGGAAATCCTGGCCGACCAGATTGCCTGCATGGGCTGCCTTTCGGCCTGCCAATTTTCTAACTGGTCGCAGAACGAGGCCGGCACCACGGGACGCAAGCCTGACCCGCGCTCCTTCTGCATTCAGAAAACCCTGCAAAATATCAGCCATGACGGCGATGTGGAAAAGCAATTGATGTTCGCCGGCCACAACGCCTACCGTTTCGCCGACGATCCCTGGTACAAAGGCGGCTTCGTGCCGACCGTCCGGGAGCTGGTGGAAAGAATCCAAACCGGATTCTAGCCCGCTTTCATCTTTACCGGTTTTTTATCAGCGGCAATTCGCGCGGGCCAAAACGCACGCAAATCTGCTTTAATCAAAATGCTAAAAACAAGAAAAGGAGATGGTCATGGCGTTCGAACTTGCTCCGCTGCCTTATGAAAAAAGCGCGCTCGAGCCCTATATGTCGGCCAAGACGCTCGAATTCCATCACGGCAAGCATCACAAGACTTATGTCGAGACGCTCAACAAACTTATAGCCGGGACATCTTTCGAAAAAGCGAGCCTTGAGGACATTATCGAGAATACGGCCGAAGACGAAAAGCAAAAAGGCCTGTTCAACAATGCCGGACAAGTATGGAACCATAATTTTTTCTGGAACAGCATGAAACCGAAGGGCGGCGGCGCGCCGCAAGGCGATCTGGCCAAGGCTATTGAAAAAGCTTTCGGATCTCTCGACGATTTCAAATCCAAATTCAAGGAAGCGGCCACCACCCAGTTCGGCTCCGGCTGGACCTGGCTGGTTGCCGGCCATGGCAAGCTCGAGATCGTCAAAACAAGCAACGCCGTGAACCCGCTGATCAGCGGGCAAAAAGCCCTCCTTACCTGCGATGTATGGGAGCATGCCTATTATCTCGATTACCAGAACCGCCGGCCCGACATGGTGCAGGCCTTTCTCGACCATCTGGTGAACTGGGATTTCGCCGCCAAAAATCTTGCCGCCTAAAACACGGCTTGCCGGTTGTGGGTTGATGCTTCTAAAAAAGGAGCATGGATTTACATGTTGCGATCGAGCGCTGGCCATTGGCCCATACATTCACGATAAGCCGCGGCGCCAAGAGCGAGGCGATTGTGGTCGTCGCGGAAATAAGCGACGGCAAACATAGAGGCCGCGGCGAATGCGTGCCTTACGCGCGTTATAGCGAAACACCGGAAAGCGTCGTGACTTCCATCGAGGCGATGAAAGAAAAATTCGGGCATGGACTCACGCGCCGGGAATTGCAAACCGCACTGCCGGCGGGCGCAGCACGTAACGCGCTCGATTGCGCGCTGTGGGATCTGGAAGCCAAACAAAGCGGCCGTCCGGTTTATGAAATCGCCGGTTTGCCCAAACCCGAAGCGCTGCCGACCGCTTTTACCATTTCGCTCGATCGGCCAGAAATCATGGCCGCAGCCGCTGCCAGAACCGCCGATTGGCCCTTGCTCAAGGTAAAACTGGGCGCGGAAGGCGACCCGGCCCGCCTTGAGGCCATCCGCCATGCGGCGCCAAAGGCGACATTGATCGTGGATGCCAATGAAGGATGGACGGCCGAGAATCTCCACGAAAATATCGCGGCCTGCGCAAGGGCCGGCGTTGCGCTTATCGAACAGCCATTGCCGGAATCCGGCGATACCGCGCTCGCTTCCATTCCTCATACGGTGCCGATTTGCGCCGATGAAAGCGCACATGACGGCGCCTCGCTCGCCAGGCTCAAAGACAAATACGACTGTATCAATATCAAGCTCGACAAGGCCGGAGGCTTGACGGAAGCGCTCAGGATGATGGAGCAGGCCAAGACACTCGGTTTCTCCATCATGGCCGGCTGTATGGTGGCGACGTCGCTTTCGCTGGCACCGGCGATCCTCTATGCGCAAAAGGCCCGGTTTGTCGATCTCGATGGGCCATTGTGGCTCGCCAAAGACAGGAAGTTTGGTTTGCGCTATGAGGATCACCATATATTCCCGGCTGTACGGGAATTGTGGGGGTAAAGGCGATGGCAAACAGGCCGTTCATTTTCGAACGTTACGAATTCCGTAATCAAACCGGCACGCTTCATTTGCATTACCGGTTCGAGCAAGGTCCTACCTTCGAGGAAAAAATTATTTTCCCGCCCGCCACGCGCGCGCTGTCGCCGAACGATTTGACCGCGCTCGATGCTGCCTTTCGCCTGATTTTTCTTTTGGCCGGCACCAGTTATTACAAAGCCTTCGCGCCTGAGCATCTGCAATGCACGGCCTTTGTGCTCGACAAGGATACGGCCGCCTTCGCCGAAAAGGTCTACCGCAAAGGGTTGGCCGAATTTGCCTTTCGCAACAAGCTCGATCTAAGCAACCGGATTTACTTCACGGCCGAAAACACGCCGGTGCGCACGGCAGCACCTCTTGGTTTGCCGCGGCGTTCATTAGTGCCGGTCGGTGGGGGCAAAGATTCCATTGTGACACTCGAATGCCTGAAAGAAGCGAATGAGCCGCTCGCGCTTTTCGTGCTGGCACCCATATCCGGCATCGCTGGGCCGATCGAGGCGACGATCGCGGCCTCCGGTTTGCCCGCGTTGAAAGTCGCGCGCGAACTTTCGCCCAATCTTGCCGAAATCAACAAAGCCGGCGCTTTCAACGGGCATGTGCCGATTACGGCCATCGTGAGCGCTGTCGCCGCGGCAACCGCCATCCTACATGGGTTCGATACGGTCCTTTTCTCGAACGAACATTCGGCCAGCGCGCCCAACCTGCGTATGAATGAAATGGAGATTAATCATCAATACAGTAAATCGTTCGATTTCGAGACGGACTTCGCCGCTTATATCACCGACCATGTTGCATCAGATTTGCGCGTTTTTTCGCTTCTGCGTCCTTTTTCCGAAGCGGAGATCGCGCGGCGTTTCGCACATCTCGCAAAATATCACCCCATTTTCCGCAGCTGTAACAAGGCTTTCAAGCAGGATGCCGCCGCGCGTAGCAAAAATTGGTGCAGCGATTGCCCAAAATGCCGTTTCGTGTTTCTGGCGCTGGCGCCCTTTATAAATAAAGAAAAGCTCACCGGCGTTTTCGGCAAAAATCTTCTCGATGATCCCGCGCAAAAAGACGGTTTCGCCGAATTATGCGGCCTCGTTGCGCATAAGCCTTTCGAATGCGTCGGCGAAACATTCGAAAGTGCGCTGTTGATGGAAAAACTTTCCCATCTCGATAGCTGGAAACAGGATACGGTCGTGAAAGAACTCGGCGCGAAACTGCATGAACCGCTTGATTTTGAGCGGCTTTTTGAGGCGCTGTTTGCAACTCATGACGATCATAACGTGCCGGAAAATTACATGAGAATGCTCGATGCGTGCCGCTGATCTCAAGGACAAGCGCGTCGTTATCTGGGGCCTTGGCCATGAAGGCAAGGCGGTCGCTGCTTTTATCCGCAAGAAACTGCCCGCGCAGCCGCTTACTTTTGTCGACGAAGCCGAAGGTCCCGACAAAATTGATGGCATGGCTGGCGATTATCTTATTGTCCGTGGCGCGGAGCTGATTGAAGCGGCGCTTGATGAAGCCGAAATCATCATCAAATCGCCGGGCGTGAGCCTTTATCATTCGCTGATCCAAAGCGCGAAAAAGAAAGGCGCTATCGTCACTTCGCTGCTCAATCTGTGGTTTGCCGAACCGCACAAGGCCAAGACCATTTGCATCACTGGCACCAAAGGTAAAAGTACGACATCAGCCCTGCTTGCCCATACGCTCAAGGGGCTCGGCAAGAAAGCCGCGCTCGGTGGCAATATTGGCGTACCGGTGGCAGAAATCGCCGGCAGCGAAGAGTATAATGTGATCGAAGTTTCAAGCTATCAGGCCGCCGATTTTGACGGCGCCTGCGATATCGCTATTCTCACCTCGCTACATCCCGAACATCTCGACTGGCATGGCGGAAAAGAAAAATATTTCGCCGATAAATTCAATCTCCTCAAGCGCGCCAACACAAAAATCATCAATCAGGAAGCGCTTGATACCGTTTGCCAATTTAAAATTCCGGCCGCAGAGTTGTTTGCCTTCAATCAGCCCGATGGTTTCCATGTGAAAAATGGAAAAATTTTCGACGGGGATAAGATGGTAGGCGCGCCGAAAAACGCGCATCTGGCGCGCGCGCATAATCTTTCCAATGTCTGTGCGGTGCTGACGGCCATCAAATTTCTCGGCCTCGATACCGCCGCCGCCCTGGCAACGATGGAAAATTACCGCGGCCTACCCCACCGGCAACAGGAGTTGGGCGAGAAAAATGGTATACTTTATGTCAATGACAGTATCGCGACCGCCCCGCATGCGGCCTTGGCGGCGCTTGAAGTCTATGGTGCACGACCGGTGACCTTGATCGCCGGCGGTTTCGATCGCGGCGTCGATTACAATCCGCTGATTAATTATATCCTGAAACATAAAACGCATGCGGTCATTTGCCTCGGCCCCAGTGGCCAACGCATTCATGACGGGATTAAAAAAAGCCGCGATGAGAGAATTTTCATGGCCACCAAAATGCCGGAAGCCGTTGCTATCGCAAAAGCCGAAACCCCCAAAGGCGGCGTGATCCTGCTTTCGCCCGCCGCGCCGAGCTTTGGCCTGTTCCACGATTTTACCGAGCGCGGCAAGAGTTTCGCGGCCGAATGCGGCTTTGACATCGCCGGTTTTTAGTCTATCAACGCGCCCATGCCTCACAAATTCAACCCTGTCATTCTGCGGGAATATGATATTCGCGGTGTGGTCGGCAAAACACTGACCGCCGCCGATGCCGCGGCGCTCGCCCGCGCCTATGGTACGATGATCCAGCGCGCTGGCGGCAAAAGCATCGCGGTCGGTTGTGACGGCCGCACCCATTCGCCCGATTTTGAGCGCGCTCTGGTCGAAGGGCTTGTATCAACCGGCCTCGAGGTGAAGCGTATCGGCCGTGGCCCGACGCCGATGCTTTATTTCGCCACCAAGCATCTCAAGACCGATGCCGGCATCATGGTCACCGGTTCGCACAATCCACCCGACCAGAACGGATTCAAAATGTTGATGGGCCGGGATCTGCCCGGTGGCGGGCCGGTTTACGGCGAGAAGATCAAGGTGCTCGCTGCTTTGGCCGAGAACGATGATTTTGAAAGTGGCAAAGGCACGGCATCGGAAATCGATATTCAGGATGATTATGTGGCGCGCCTGCTCAGCGCTCACAAAAACAAGCAGGCTTTCACCATCGCCTGGGATTGCGGCAATGGCGCCTCGGGCGACATCATGCGCCGCCTGACGGCAAAACTACCAGGCAAACATATTCTTTTATTCGACAATATCGATGGAACCTTTCCCAATCATTCGCCCGATCCGAGCGAGGAAAAAAATTTGCGCGATCTGAAAAACGCCGTCGGCAAGAACCATTGCGATCTCGGCATCGCGTTCGACGGCGATGCCGACCGCATCATCGCGGTCGATGGCAAGCAGCGCGCCTTGATGGGCGATCAGCTGCTCGCCATTTACGCGCATGATGTGCTGAAAATCCATCCGGGCGCCGCCATCGTCGCCGATGTGAAAGCCTCGCAGACCCTGTTCGACGAAATTGCACGCCTTGGCGGCAAACCGATCATGTGGAAAACCGGCAATCCGCTGATCAAGGGTAAGATGGCCGAGGTTGGCGCGCCGCTGGCCGGCGAAATGAGCGGCCATATCTGCTTCGGCGACAATGAAGGATTCGACGACGGTATTTATGCCGCGATGAAACTGCTTTCCCTGCTCGGTAATTCGGGCCTGTCGCTCGCCGCGTGGCGCGATCGCTTACCGACTATGGTCAGCGCGCCCGAGATACGTTTTCATGTCGATGAAGCGCGCAAATTCGTTGCCGTCGACGAAATCAGGGCGCGTCTAAAAAAGGAAGGCGCGAACATGAACGATATAGACGGCGTGCGCGTCTCGACCGAAGATGGCTGGTGGCTGGTGCGCGCATCCAACACGGATGCGCTTCTTGTCACCCGCGCCGAGGCGCGCAGCGAGGCGGGTCTTGCCCGCCTTAACAATCAATTAAGCCGCCAACTGCAAGCGAGCGGTTTGGCGCTGCCGACCGCAGAATCGCTGTAATTCCTTGATTTTAATTATTTTTCAATATAATTCGCATAATATCCAACCTTCCGTTACGATCTTTTTTCCATCTGAATCCCGGAGATCACCGTGCGGCATTCCTATTACGAAGCGATCCTGCTGATCGAGCGCGTGCATCGCCATTTCCTTGAAGTGGTCAAGACCGATCTCGACCGCCAAGGCTATCAGGACATCAACAACGTCCAGGCGCTGATCCTTTACAATATCGGCTCCGACGAAATGACGGTCGGCGAGCTCACGGCGCGCGGCTATTATCTCGGCTCCAACGTTTCCTACAACGTCAAGAAGATGGTCGAGAATAATTATCTCGTGCAGGAACGTAGTCCGCATGACCGGCGTTCGGTGCGCGTGAAATTGTCGGACAAGGGCCTTGCCTTGCACAAAAAACTCAGCGAATGTTTTGAAAAGCAGGTGGGAGCCTTGCAAGGCGCCAGTCTGACCAACGATGAAATCGCCAAAGCGAATGAGCTGCTCAAGAAGCTTGAGCGTTTCTGGACCAGCCTAGCCAATTACGCGAGCTAACCCGCTTTCTTCCCGTTTATAACCGCGAGCGCTTCGTCGGCCAGTTTTCTGGAACTGGCCGCAATGATGGTGCCGTCATTCTCGAGCGTAATTTCCTTGCCCTGCCAATCGCCGGCAAAACCCCCGGCGCCGGTGATAATGGGCACCAGGCCCATAAGGTCCGGCACTTTCATCTGTCGCTCCAGCACCAGATCGGCCCAGCCCAGCGCCACCAGCCCGTAGGCATAGCAATCGCAGCTGAATTGCGCCCATTTAACCTTCTTGCGCAAAGTCTCGAAATTACCCTCATAGCCTTCGAACATATCGAAGGTAGTCGTATAAAAACGCGCGGCTGACAGGGGACGCACCGACGCCACTTTTGCTGGCACCCCGTTAAAACGGCAAAAAAGATCGGCCACGCCGAACCAGCGCTCTTTCGTATAGGCCTGATCGACCAGACCAGCCACCGGCCTGCCTTTATGTGCAAGCCCGATGATGGTGCCGAAAGTGGGACGGCCGGTGGCGAAAGCCTTGGTGCCGTCGATCGGATCGATTACCCAGACGAATTCGGCATTCGCTTTGTCCTCACCATATTCCTCGCCGATGACGCCGTGCGCGGGAAATTTCTTTTTGATCAGTTCGCGCAGTTTCTGTTCGATTTCGCGATCGGCCTGCGTGACTGGCGTTTTGTCTTCTTTATCGTCGACAATCAGATTTTTGCGGAAATACTTTAATGCGATTGGCCGCGCCGCATCGGCCAATTCATTGAAAAAAGAACCGAATTCTTTTTCGTAATCGAGGCTCATTTTTTGGCCCGCGCCCGCTGATCCAGAACCTTCATTACATCGAGCCAGGCAAGTCCGCTCGTTTCCAGCAACACAGCAAGATGATAGACAAGATCGGCCGCTTCTTCGGCCAGTTTCTCGCCACCCGCACTGGCGGCAAGGGCCACTTCCACTCCCTCTTCGCCCACTTTCTGGGCAATACGCGAAATACCTTCGGCGAAAAGTTTGCCTGTATAGCTGTCTGCTTGCGGATTTTTATGCCGGTCGCGGATCGTGTCAGCCAGTGCGGCGAGCGTGGCGAGGCTTGGTGCCTCATCATCGCCAAAACAGCTTTGGGTTCCCAGATGGCAGGTCGGCCCTTCCGGTTCAGCCATGATCAGCAATGTATCCTGATCGCAATCGAGCTTGATCTCCTTCAGACGCAAAACATGACCCGATGTTTCGCCCTTTTTCCATAAACGCTGCTTGCTGCGGCTGTAGAAAGTGACGAAGCCACTCTCAAGCGTCGCGGCGAGCGATTCTTTGTTGACATAGCCTAGCATCAAGGCGCGCAAGGAACGCGCGTCCTGCACCACGGCCGGAATCAGACCGTCGCTCTTGGCCCAATCGATCTTGCTTGCATCGAACTTTTTGCCCGTCTTGCTCATGTCCGCACCGTTATACCCTGCGCGTGCAGAAAATTCTTTACCTCACCGACCGTCACCACTTGTTTGTGAAAAACGCTGGCGGCAAGAGCCCCGTCAACCCGCGCTTCTTTGAATACGGCTGCGAAATGATTAAGCGCGCCCGCGCCGCCCGAGGCTATCAGCGGGATCGAGACGCGCTCGCGCACCGCGCGCAATTGCACATTGTCATAACCCTGGCGCATCCCGTCCTGATTCATGCAATTGAGCACGATCTCGCCCGCCCCACGTTGCGCGGCTTCCACCACCCAATCCAAAGTGCGGCGGCGGGTTGGCTTCGTCTTGGCGACGTCGCCGGTATATTGATAGACCCAGTAATCGCCATTTTCCTCCCGGCTATCGATGCCGACCACCACGCATTGATTGCCGAAATTCCCCGCGAGTCGGTCGATAAGGGTTGGATCTTCCAGCGCCGGCGAATTGATCGAAATTTTATCGGCGCCATTGGCGAGCACCGCACGAGCATCATCCACGCTGCGAATGCCGCCCGCCACGCAAAAAGGAATATCGAGCACGGAAGCGATGCGCTTGATCCAAGTACGATCGACCGTGCGGTTGTCGCTGCTGGCGGTGATATCATAGAAAACAAGTTCATCCGCGCCTTCGTCGCGGTAGCGCTGCGCGAGCGGCACGATTTCGCCCACCACCTCGTGATTGCGAAATTGCACGCCCTTGACCACCTGGCCATCCTTGACGTCGAGACAGGGAATGATGCGTTTGGCCAGCATTATTGATCCTTCAAGGCGGCCAGCGCTTCGGCAAGATCGACACGCCCTTCGTAAAGCGCTTTGCCGACCACGGCGCCAGCCAGGCCCAGGCTTGCCAGATAAAGAAGATCGTCAAGCCCGCTTACGCCGCCCGAAGCCAGCACATCGAGCGCCGGATAGCGCGTGCGCAACACTTCATAAAGCGCCGTATTGGCGCCCTGCAGCATCCCATCGCGGCTTACATCCGTGCAAAGCAAGGTTTGCAAACCCTCGCCGGCATAGGTTTCCAGCAATTCCCACAAAGATTGATGGCTGCCACTTTGCCAGCCATGGGTCAGCACCTCCGGCTCGCCTTTGTTATCGAGACGCACATCGAAGGCCAGCACGATACGCTCGGGACCGAAATGCCGCAGCCATTCCGCGACCAGATTGCGGTTGCTGACGGCAAGACTGCCGATCACCACGCGCTCGATATCGGCGCTGAACAATTGTTCGATCGCGCCCGCATCGCGAATGCCGCCGCCGACCTGCAATTTGAGCGGCACGCTTTGCGCCAAACGCGCAACCAGATCGAGCTGGCGACTTTGCCCGTCGCGCGCGCCGTCCAAATCGACCACATGCAACCAGCGCGCACCGGCCGCAGCGAATTTGCGCGCCATGCGCAAAGGATCGGATTCATAGATGGTCGCTTGATTGAAATCGCCCCGCGCCAGACGCACGCATTGGCCTTTTTGTAAATCGATGGCAGGAAAAAGTTCCATAATAGCCCTACACGCGCATGAAATTTTCGAGAATGCGGCTGCCCACCACGCCGGAGCGCTCGGGATGGAACTGGCAACCGAAAAAATTGCCGCGTGCCGTCATGGCGGCGAATTGGCCGTTATAATCGGTGGTGGCGATAGTCGTATCGCCAACTGGCGCTGCATAGCTATGCACAAAATAGACATAGCTGCCACCTTCAACGCCGCGCAAAAGCGGATTGTCCGCTTTCACCGGCATAATCTGGTTCCAGCCCATATGCGGCACCGGCGTTTGCGGCGTGGGTTGCAAGGCCCGCACATCGCCCGGAAAAACGCCGAGACATTCGACCGGTTCTTTGCCTTCCTGCGAACACGCAAACAGAAGCTGCATGCCAAGACAGATGCCAAGTACCGGCTTAGTGAGCGTGCACAAAATCTCGACAAGACCCTTGTTTTTGAGATGTGTCATGGCGGCGCCGGCAGCACCGACGCCTGGCAAAATCACGCGTGCGGCTTTTTTGATGCGCGCGGGATCGCTCGTCACCTCGGCCTCGATTCCGATGCGTCCCAGGGCAGCCATGACGGAAGTGAGATTGGCGACACCGCTATCGACAACCGCGATCACAAGACGCCCTTGGTCGAGGGGATATTGCCGCCTTCGCGCCGGAAAGCCTCGCGCAGTGCGCGGCCGACCGCTTTGAAACAGGCCTCGATCATGTGGTGCGTATTCTCGCCGGTAACGGTGATGTGGATAGCCGCCGCCATGGAGGTTGACAGCGAACGGAAAAAATGCGGCACCATTTCGCTGCTAAACTCGCCGACCGCGGGGGCCGGAAAGGCACCGTTAAAAACAAAATAAGGCCGGCCCGATAAATCGACGGTTGCCTGCGCCAGCGCCTCATCCAAGGGTGCATTAAAGCCGAAACGCGCGATGCCGCGCTTGTCGCCGAGCGCTTTCTTGAGCGCCTCGCCGAGTGCAAGGGCACAATCCTCGACCGAGTGATGCTGGTCGATTTCGAGATCGCCCTTGCAACGCAAGGCGAGCCCGAAGCCGCCGTGGCTCGCCAGCTGCGCCAGCATATGATCGAAAAAGCCAATGCCGGTGCCGATATCGAGAAAATCCGGCGCATCGAGATTGACGGTCACGTCAATCGCGGTTTCCTTGGTGTTGCGGCGCACGCTGAAAAGCCGCGGGGTCAAAGCAGCGGCACTGGCCGCCACATTGATGCCGAGCGCGCGCAGAACCAGATTATCTTCTTCCGGCGTGCCGATCGAGAGCCGCACGGTATTAGGAATCTCGCTGTTGCGGTCACGCGGCAAAATGCCGGAGCGTATCAGGAGCTGCATAAAGGCTTTTGAATCTTTTGTCTGCACCAGAAGAAAATTGGCGGCGCTCGGATAAACGCTCGTGACATAGGGCGATTGCGGCAGAAGCCGCGTCATGCGTTCGCGTTCACTCGCCAGCAACCGGCGGCGCTCGGCGCCCTGAATAAGCCCGTTCGCGCTCAGCGCATCGAGCCCGGCGCGGATGCTGCTTTGGGTGAGCGGATAAGGCGCCAGGATTTTGCGCAAATTGTTAATCACTTCGGGCATGCCGATCACGCCACCGATTCGCTCGCCGGCCAGCGCATGCGCTTTCGAGAGCGTGCGTAGAATAATAAGATTGGCATAATTTTTAAGCTCCGGCAGCATGCCTTCCGGCGTTTCGGTAAATTCCACATAGGCTTCGTCGATGACGATGAGGCTTTGTTCGGCCCGCGCCTTGCAGAGCGCCAGAATATCCTCGCGTTTCATCACATGGCCCATCGGCGCGTTGGGCGATGGAATAAAAATGAGCTTCGTGTTGGGCGTGCAGCTTTTCAGGATGGCCGGCACATCGAGTTGCCAATTCTTCGTGAGCGGCACCTTGATGACCTCGGCTCCCTGCACGGCGGCCGAGACTTTATACATGCCATAAGTCGGTGGGCAGATGAGGATTTGATCGACACCTGCCCGGCAGAATAAACGCAACAAAAGATCGATGCCTTCATCGCTGCCGCGCCCGATCAGAAGGCGTTCCGGCTCGACGCCCCACATATTGGCCATACGTCCAAGCAATGCCGGCGGCTGTGGTTCCGGATAACGATTCGATTTCGCTTGTGCCGCGAGGGGCCCGAAAGGCGGCCACGGATTTTCGTTGGCGTCGATCGCGACATCGGGCGTGAAATTGCCGGCCTCGGTACGCGCCGAACTATAGGCCGCAAGGCCGCGCAAATCGGGGCGCATCAAATTCTCGAGCCAGCTCATTTGCTCTCCATCCGCAGGGCGACCGCGGCCGCATGCGCCTCCAGCCCCTCGCCCCGAGCCAAAGTGAGAATGGTGGGGCCGATACGCTGCATGCCTTCGCGCGTGATGCTTTGCACCGTCATCGACTTCATATAAGTGAGGGTCGTGATGCCGTTATAGGCGCGTGCGTAACCATAGGTGGGCAGCACATTGTTGGTGCCGCTCGCGTAATCGCCAGCCGATTCCGGCGTCCAGGGACCCAGGAACACCGATCCCGCATGCCGGATTTCCGCTAGCCAGCGCGCCGCGTCGCTACTGTGAACGATGAGATGCTCGGGCGCATAGCGGTTGGCGATCTCGATCGCCACTTTCATATTGGGGGCGATGACGATGCGCCCCTCCTTGAGACTTTTCTCGGTAATTTCCCGGCGTGGCAAGGTTGCAATCTGTTTTCGCACTTCCTGCAGCACATCCTTGGCAATTTCGTCGCCAGTGGTGACGAGAATTGCCTGCGCGTCGGCATCATGCTCGGCCTGCGCCAGCAAATCGGCGGCAACCCAGGGCGCTCGCGCCGAAGGTTCTGCGATCACCATCACTTCCGATGGTCCCGCCGGCAGATCGATCGCGGCACCTGCCGGATCCTGGGCGACCAATTGCTTAGCGAGCGTCACATAGACATTACCGGGACCGGATATTTTATCGACCTTGGGAACGGTTTCCGTGCCATAGGCCATGGCGGCAATCGCCTGCGCGCCGCCGACCGCGTAAATCTCCGTGACGCCGCAAAGATGCGCGGCGGCAAGAATGGCCGGATGCATCTTGCCGTCGAGACGCGGCGGGGCGCACAGAATCCGGCGTTTGCATCCGGCGATCCAGGCCGGAATCGCTTGCATCATCACAGTGGAAAAGAGGGGTGCCGTGCCGCCCGGCACGTAAAAGCCGACCGTGTCGATCGCGCGCCAATGCAATTCGCAGGTGACGCCCGGCATGGTTTCGACCTTGCGGCTTTGCGGACGCTGGCTTTCGTGAAAGGCCATAATGTTGAGGATCGCCTGCTCCATCGCCTTGCGTAAATCGGGATCGATATGCTTTTCAGCCGCCGCGATATCCTCATGCGAAATGCGGAAATCATCCAGCTTCACCCGGTCGAAACGCTGGCTGAATTCATGAATGGCGTCGTCGCCGCGTCCGCGCACTCGTCGCACGATGTCGACCACGCCAGCCATCAGCTTGGGATCGTCCATATGAGGCGGGCGCGCCAAAGTTTCTTTTTGCTGCGCGGCGTCGAGATTTTTCCAGAAAACGGTTTTCATCATGATAATCTGACCTTATTAATGAAATTACGCCATCATTTTTTCAATCGGCAGAACCAAAATGGCGCTGGCGCCGGCCGCCTGCAGGCGCTCCATCGTCTCCCAGAATATGGATTCCCGGCATACGGCGTGGATGGCGACCATGCCTTCCTTATTAAGCTCCATGATGGTCGGCGAATCGCAACCGGGTATCAATTTTGCGATCTTGTCCACGGCACTCCGAGGCGCGTTCATCATGATGTATTTGCTATCCTCGGCCTGAAGCGCTCCACGCATGCGCGCAAGCAACCGGTGAATGATGTCCTCTTTTTCCTTCGAAAACCGCTGGTCCGAACGGATGAGCAGCGCCTCGCTTTGCAGCACGACCGTCAGTTCGCGCAAATTGTTGGCCGTGAGCGTGGCGCCTGAGGCCACGATATCGCAAATGGCATCCGCAATGCGAAGGCGCGGGGCCACTTCGACCGAACCCTTCATGACGAGCGTTTTGGCGGTCACGTTGTTTTTACGCAGAAACGCCTTCAGCAAATGCGGGTAGGAGGAGGCTATGGTGGTGCCGGAAAGCTCACCCACGGACTGAATCGCGCTGTTTTCCGGTACGGCAACGGCGAGGCGGCAGCGGGAAAAACCGAGCCGTTCGAGAATGCTTGAGGAAAAATTTCCGTTTGCTTCTTCCTTGATTTCGCTGAACACATTTTCGCCGACGATGCCGAGATCGCAAATACCGTTATTGACGAAATTGGCGATGTCGTCGTCGCGCACCAGCAGCAAATCTACCGGCAATTCCTTGATGCGGCAAAAAAGCTGATCCTTGCTGCGCGCGATATGCAGCCCACAATTCTTGAGCAATTCGACGCTGTCTTCCGCCAGCCGTCCGCTTTTCTGAAGCGCAATACGAACCCGTTCCGTCGTCATGATCCTCACCCGTTTTTAGGCCGCAAAAGCCAGAACGCCGTTTTGACGCCTGGGTCTGCCCACCATACTGTAATAGTGCACTATTACACTATATGGGTGGCACGATGTCAAGAACGATAATGGTTTCATAGGATAGGAAAAACCGCGAAAACTGGCCATCCGGTCTTTTTCTACCTGGCCGCAATGGCTCGCACCGCCGCCTTAAACTCGACTCCGCACATGGGTCTGCTATAAAGACCATTGGTTGGAGACGTGGCCGAGTGGCTGAAGGCGGCGGTTTGCTAAACCGCTATACAGGGTAAACTTGTATCGAGGGTTCGAATCCCTCCGTCTCCGCCAGCCTTCGCGAGCGTAGCGCGTTTAGAAAAATCTCTCCTCTTTCAATCCATAAAGCGGCCATAGAAAACAGCGCACCACGTATAAAAAACGTGAAAATTTCCTGCGCCTGAAAGTGCTTGGCAATGCGACAGAATGCGCAATGGGAAATAACTTCTGCGCCTTTTATGTTGTTTGCATTCGCGCATCAGGCTTTATCTGAAATGGATTTGCAAAAATTATCCATCCCCGCGCGGACATTGACCGTCAACAACCAACAACAAAAAAGGAGGGGCCCATGCGTAAATCAATTTGGCTTACCGGCTGTTCAATTCTTCTTGCCGCACCCTTTGTTTTGACGCCCGTCGCTCAGGCACGGCCCGTTAAAGACACAATTGTATTGGCGCAAGGTGTTTCGGGCGCGCCGGTGGGCGGACATACCGGCGTTGGCGGCAATGCCGGGGTCGGCGCCTATGACGCCGGCAGCGACCGGGCCGATAGTTACGATAATCCCGTAAGCGCTCATTCGGCCGTCAATTCGAATGCCGATGCGACGGCTTCGACCTCGTCAAACACCCGCCATCATCGCCATCGTTCCTCTCATAACAACGCCAGCCAAAACCATAACAACGCCGGTCAAACCGCGCGCGACAACGATGCCGGCTCGTCCGACGATAACAGCATGTCGAATGCCCCCGGCGCCGGTGCGAATGTCAATTCGTCCGGCAATGTGGGCGTGGGGGCTGGCGGCGTCGGAGTCGGCGCAGGGGCTGGCGTATCGGCCGGAGTTGGTCGTTAACCAGCTTATTCAACTCTAACCAGGCGGAGGAAAATATGTCAGGCGACAAATATCAGCCACAGCAGCAAAAACCGAACGAACAGAAACATTTTGGCCATGACCAAGAACAGCAAAAGAAAGCCGGCCAATCGCAGGAAGATGAAAACCGTCAGCGCCAGTCACAAGGCGGCTACAAGTCAGGCGGTCATTAAGATCGGGGTATGAAAGGCCGGAGCCGCAAGGCTCCGGCTTTCTGCCAAAGCAAAGAGGTTTTCGATGGCCGAACCGGCTAAAGATGTTTACCGTTCCGACCATCAGAATGAGACTGCTCCGCGCGCCATTCTTATTCTGACGGCCGACAAAACCGAAGATCTCGAATTTTTCTATCCCTATTATCGCTTCCTTGAAGCGGGTTTCCGGGTTGATGTCGCGACGCCCGAGGGCGGCGAATTTAAGGGGAAACAAGGATTGGGCCTGAAGCAAACTAAAAAAATCAAGGATATGAAGGCCGACGATTATGTCCTTCTCTATATTCCCGGTGGCAAAGCGCCGGCGGAGCTTAAAAACAATCTCGACGCCATAAATCTGGTGCGTAAATTCTGCATCGGCAAGAAACCGGTCGCCGCGATATGCCACGGGCCGCAGCTTCTGGCGGCGGCCCATGTGATCGACGGCCGCAAATTAACCGCCTGGCCCGAGGTCAAGGATGAGGTCGTCGTCGCCAGCGGTATATATGTCGATCAGGAAACAGTGACGGACGGTCCTTTTACGACGGCGCGCTGGCCCGGCGATTTACCTGCCCATCTCAAACAGGTGCTGAAAGAACTTGAGCGCACCGGCCGGTCTTCCGGAGAAAAAATCTACGCGGCGGCCTGACCAGGCTCGTGCATTTTGGAACTGAAAGAAGGAGGATGCTATGGCACGCCGTTACTCGCGCAGCGCATCCAAAGATGTGAAGCGCGAACTGCACAAATTCAAAAGAGGCAAACTCAAGAGCGGTAAGGGCGGCCGCGGGGGCACCGTTAAAAGCCGCCGCCAGGCAATCGCCATCGGCCTCTCCGAAGCTCGCCGCAAGGGCAAAAAAGTGCCGCGCAAACGCGCGGCCTAATTCTTGGCGGTTCTTTGCAGATTGATGACCGTGGGATAGGGAATTTCGATTTTTTCCTGATCGAAACGCTGCTTGAGCCGCAGCAGCAAAGCCCGTTTCACATCCCATTGCCGCCCCGGCCGCGTACGGATACGTGCTTGTAGCATAATGGCTGACTCCCCGAAACTGTCGACACCCAGAATTTCGATCGGATCGATAATGCTGGCGCGCAACTTCGCATCCTGTCGCATGTCCTCGCCCACCGCCTTGATGACATCAATGACGCGGTTGAGATCGCTGTCATACCCTACGCCAATCGTAATCAGCGCATAGGCAAAATCCTTGGTCATATTGATGATTTTGGTCACTTCGCTGTAGGGCAGGATGTGCACGGCGCCATCCGCATCGCGCAAGCGCAAGGTGCGCACCGTCATGGCTTCGACCACGCCCGAATGATCGGCGATTTTGACCACATCGCCGATTGCAACCGTATTTTCGATCACGATGAAAAGGCCGGTCAGGAAATCCTTGACCAGGGTTTGCGAACCGAAACCGATCGCCACACCAATGACGCCGGCGCCGGCCAACAAAGGTCCGATATTCACCCCGGCTTCGGACAATATCACCATGCCGGCGACGATCGAAAAGATGATGAAGGCGGCGTTGCGTAGCATCGGCAAGAGGGTGCGCACGCGCGCGCTGGTCTGCACGGGGCGGCCTTCCTTGTCGGTGCGGTTTAGATGTCGCTCGATCGAGGAGCTGACAAAGCCGTAGATCAGCGCCAGCACCACGACGGTGGCGCCAATGGCGAGCAAACTGCCGCTGATGCGCTGACCGAACGGCGTTGCCAGGAAGCCGGATAGATTGGCGCCCCAGGCAGCCGCAATACCGACCGTCGCCAGAATCCAGATCGTGAGGCGCACAGAAAACAGCAAAATGACCTGATGGAATTCGGGCTTCGCCGTTCCATCGATATCTTTCGGGCCCAAACGGCCAGCGATATGAAGCGCAAGGCCGGTGGCAACAAAAACCAGGAATGTGAGGACCGTCCCACGCATGAGGATCGCGGCACCGCCTTCGATACCAAGGGCGGTCACCAGATAGCCGATGACCAGATAGGCAATGGCCAGTACATGCCAGCTGCGCGCGAACCACAAACGCAGACTCTGCATAGGCGTGAGATCGCGCTGGGCAGTCGACAGATTGCCGCGCAGCAGCACGGCGACGACGGCGCGTTTTTGCGCGATCACCGTGATCGTCATGACAACGAGGATAAGGGCGAGCAAACTGCCGAAGGCATTGACGGCCGTGGCCGGCACACGCAGCGAATGCGCGAGATCCACGCAGAAATAGCCATAGACGGCGACGAAGCTAAATAAACCGAGCCAGTGATAGATGTACTGCACCTGCGGCTGCGTCAAAGGCAGAAGGCGCAGAGTCGGCGCGCGCGGCGCCAGCAGAACCTGTCCCGCCAGCATGACGAGGCGGTTAAGCGTCAGCGCATAAACCACATTGAGAACCACAAAGCGCGGCAAATGCTGGGTTTCAAAGGCATTGAGCAAGATAAGTGACACAGCGACGAAAAGGATCACCGGCAGCAACTCAAGCGCCAGAAGCCCGGCGGCGGCGGCCAGACGGCGGATAAAATCGGCCGGTTTACGCCGCCTTATGAGGCGGCGCGCGGGCAGCAAAAGAAGCTCGAAAAGAAACGCGCCGGCAAAACCCACTCCGGTCATCAGAACCAGATCCTTCCCGGCGTTGTGCCAGTAATCCTGCAAGCGGGGATCATTCCATTGACGGTTAAACCAGACATTCACCTGCGGCAGATCGGCAAAATTCTCGATAAAGGCCGTGCCTTGCCGCGCGAGAAGGCCGAGGAAGCTGAGTAAAAGATTGAGCTCTTTGGTGCCGAAGGTTTCGACCGGTTCGGCGCTGGTCTCCTCGGGATTTTCTCCGGCCGGCCCCGAAACGGCCGGCGCGCCGGTGGTCGTGGCCGGCGCGGCATTCGCAGGGGTGCCAGTGGCCGTGGCATTCGTCGGAGTTTTGCCGTTGAGCAATTGATCCAGCTGCTCGGCGATCGGCAGCAAGAAAGCAGGTCGGACCAGCGGATTGGCGGCTACCGATAGCTGGGCAGCGGACACACTATTAAAGGCGCCGAGGAAAGCTAACGCCAGAAAAACGAAAAAGAGGGACCGCAGCGCAGGCATAAGGCAATCACTTTACGGAGGTTCGTCATCAAGGTTTACAACGTGAATTTAGATTGTCATGAATCAATGAACAAGCAGAGACTCACATTCTGTTCCCTAGCGGGCAAAGACGGCGAAAATGCGACCGAGATACGTTAAAAAAACAGCCAAGCGGAATGATGTAATCATTATCGGTGGTGGACCGTCGGGACTGGCTCTGGCGGCCTCGCTTGGCGCGGAGGGATTTTCTGTCTTGTGTCTGGAGCGCGAGGCACCAAAAAACAGGAACAAAATCGCGAAAGCAGACGGGCGCACGACGGCGCTTTCTTTCGGATCCTCGCGCATTCTAGAAAAAGCCGGGCTTTGGCCGCGTCTCGAAAAAGCCGCCTGCCCTATTCTTGCGATCCGCATCGCCGACCGCGATGCACCGAATTTTCTGGATTTTCATCACGGGGAAATCGGCCGCGATCCGTTTGGCTGGATTATCGAAAATCATATTTTTCATCATGCGCTCTATGAGCATGCCCGGAACTTAAAAACGGTCCGGTTTGAACAAGGCATTATGGAAGATCTTGAAACCGATAATATTGAGGCGCGCGTCACGCTTAAGGACGGAAGGGTTTTCGCTGCAGCACTGGCTGTGGGCGCCGACGGACGCGATTCGCTTTGCCGCGAATTGGCCGGCATTCCTTCCTATGGCTGGAGATACGATCAGACCGCGATTGTTTGCACGATCGTCCGTCTAAAGCCGCATCATAATATTGCCGTCGAGCATTTTCTGCCCGGTGGCCCGCTAGCGGTGCTGCCGATGACCAAACAGCGTTCATCTATTGTCTGGACCGAAAAAAATGAGGCCGCCGAGATTCTGATGAAAATGGATGAGAAGAATTTTACCCGGGCGTTGCAAGAAAAAGTGCAAGACTGGCTCGGCACCATCAGGCTGGCCGGGCCGCGCATCGCCTATCCTCTGTCGCTTCAGCATGCCAAGCATTATACGGCTCGCCGGCTCGCGCTAATCGGCGATGCCGCGCATGGCATTCACCCGATCGCAGGACAGGGCTTCAATCTCGGCATGGGCGATATTGGCGTTTTGGTAGAGGAGCTGACGCGCGCGGCGCGGCTTGGGCTTGATTTGGGCGATGCGGATATTCTGCGCCGTTATGAAAAGCGCCGTAAATTCGCCAACGGCAATATGGTGTTCGCGACCGATGCACTCGACCGGCTGTTTTCGAACGCTATTCCGCCGGTTGAAGCCGCGCGGCGGTTTGGCCTCGATGTGGTTCAACGCATGCCGCCGCTCAAACGCTTTTTCATGTGCACGGCGATGGGTATCCGAAAGACAGACAAGAGAGGACAGAGATCAGAAAAGGCGGCAATATAAGTCATTGTTTTATTTAGTAAATTCCGATTGATGTTGAATGCGGAACAAGTCTTACCATATCATACTCAACGATTTCTCCTGCTCGCGAGGCGCATCATGGCTGATCCGTTTTTCCGTCCTGCCGTTGCCGGCATCGGCGACGCCACAAGTTTCAGCGCGGGCCTACGCGCGCATATGCAGCGCGTCTTCGCCTATATGGCCGGCGGCCTTGCGCTGACGGGGTTTGTTGCTTTCGTCATTGCCAACACGCCTTTGGCCGGATTGTTTTTTGCGGCCGGTGCGAATGGCCAACTGCATATGACCATTCTTGGCATGCTGGGCATGTTGGCTCCGCTTGCTTTCATTATTTACATGCAATTCAAGTTGCAGAGCTTGCCGCTTTCGCGACTGCAGATTCTTTTCTGGACTTATTGCGGCACGATGGGGCTCTCCATGTCCCTTCTGTTTCTGGTTTTTTCCGGCGCCGATATTACCCGTGCCTTTTTCATCACCGCGGCCGATTTTGGCGCCATGAGTTTGTGGGGCTATACGACGCGACGCGATCTCACCGGCGTGGGCGCTTTCATGTCGATGGGTTTGCTCGGCCTTATCATAGCGTCCGTGGTTAATATCTTCCTCGGTTCCTCGGCTTTGCAATGGGTGGTCTCGGTCGCGGGCGTTGTAATTTTCACCGGTCTTACGGCCTATCAAACGCAATCCATCAAGGAAATTTACGCCGAAAGTTCGGGTACGGATGCCAATGCGAAAATGGCCGTGTGGGGCGCTTTGTCGCTGTATTTAAGCTTCATCAACCTGTTCCAGTTCATTCTGAGCCTGAGCGGCGGCAGCAATCGTAACTAAAACATACCTGTTTCAAGTAACGCCCGCGCCCATGGCGCGGGCTTTTGTTTGTTAACCTTATCCGTTTCCGTCTTGCACGAAAAGCCGAATTGCGCCAATACTGCGCTCCAAGTTGCTTCGGCCCGTGCCCTTTTCCCGCAAGGATAAGTCCGTTCGATCCGGCAACTGTTGCAAGGTGATCTACAGCTTGCCGGATGTTTGAGGCCAATCCGTTTTGCCAGGCCTTTACGTGAAGAGGACGTGAATAACATGCGTGGAACAGTGAAGTGGTTCAATGCGACCAAGGGTTACGGCTTTATCGCTCCCGATGGATCCAACAAAGACGTGTTTGTGCATATCTCGGAAGTGCAAAAGGCCGGGTTGCCGGGTCTCAACCAGGGCGACGTGGTCGAATTCGAGATGAGCATGGGCAAGAACGGCCGCGAAGCCGCTGTCAATCTCAAGAAGGCCGCCTAACAGAATTCAAGCGAACATTTTGAAATCAAAACGCCACGATGCTTCCATCGTGGCGTTTTTTATCAGGAAACAATGACTCGATGATTGAGTAAATTCAGCATCGGCACGTCATGCGGAAAATTGCCGTAGCCCCAGCTTTCCTCAAAAGGACCGTTTTCGGCGAGATACGCCGCCAGCATCTCGGCTTTGCGCGCACGCACGCAATTTCCCGAGCGCATGACACCTGTGATGATTCCGTCTTTTGTCTCCATGTCCGTGCAAAGCAGAACGTGAGCGGGCAAATTTCCGAGGAGCGCCGGCAGATACAGATCAAGGGCGCCCGAAGCGATCACGATTTGCCGGCCTTCCGCCGCATGATCGAAAAGCGTTTTGCGCATGGGCTCGTTCCAGCGGCGCCAGGCGTGTAGTTTTTCAATCGCACTGGTAAGCTGATCCACTTTGCGTCCCGCCAGCAAGCGCCGCAAAAGATGCGCCTTAATGAAAGTACGCGGATCATCCGGCGTCGGATCGTTTTTGCCGCGCCAATGCTGCAGAAGGAAAAGCACAGACGCCTCCGCCAACGCCAGCAAGGCGCGCGGAAGACCGGCTACATAGACCAGAAACGGCCACAGGCTATCGCCCCGAATGAGGGTGCGATCGACATCAAAAACCGCCAAGGTGCGATTCATCCGCTCTAACCGGCCAGCAGCGAGGCTGGCAAGGCGGCCATGTCGACGTCATGCATGCGGCTTTGGCCTGGCACCTGCCATTCGAGCGCGTTGAAGGCGTTGCAGTGGCGACAAAGCGCCTGCCATGCATCCTGCTGCGAACCGCCACACATCCGGCATAGCCAGACGGGATCGGGCGCCGCATCGGTAGCGCGGGTCAGCCATTGCAGGGCCGCTTTTTCGTCACCGCTTTCGCGCCGCTCGAGCCGCGCCAGCAAACGGTAGGCGGTCTGCGTCGCCTGATTGCTTTCGATGAGAGCCATAAGATGGCGCCGTGCTTCGCCCCAGATATCGGCCTCCAGCGCAGCTTCCGCCAGCGCCAGACGATTCGCGGGCTCATCCTCATTGCCGCGGCACAAATGCTCGATCCGGCGATAGGTCTCGGTTGCATCCCCGTCGGCGGTACGGCGGTAGAGCGCTGCCAGTTGCGGATGCGGGGTATGTTCCCAGGCCTGCTCAATGGTGCGGCTGGCGGCGCGCTTATGGCCCGCCTGCAACTGCTGTTGCGCGAGAGCAAAGCTGGCAGGCAGCCAGCCGGGCGCATCGCGCGCCGCGCGCTCGGCAGATTCCAGAGCTTTGTCATAATGACCCTGACGCGCTTCATCCTGCGCCAAAGCAACCAGCACAGCGGCCTGATTTTGTTTGGCGCGCGCGGGCTCCATGAGCCGTGCCGCGCCGATTTGATGGAGCGCGGCGGCGGCCTCGTCCCACTGGCGGTGGCGCGCGGCAAGCTCGAAACGGATCAGATTGAGCCACGGCGTTTCGGGCCGCAGGCGCCGCAATTTCTCGACCAGCCTCTCGGCTTCATCCCGATTGCCCGCACGCAAGGCTTCCATGATAAGGCCGCGATAGCCAAGCACGGCGCTGTCAGGCTCGGCAGCGAGCGCGGTGAAAATCTCGCGCGCGGCGCGGCGGTCGCCGACCAGCTGCGCCGCCTGCGCCTGCAGAAGCTGGGTCGCCGGTGTCACGCCGAGTGCCTTGCGCGCGCCCACGGCAAAGCGTCCGGCTTCAGCCGCATTGCCGGCGGCGACCGCGACCAACCCTTCGGTGAGTTGCCGCTGGCCTTCGCGCATTTTGTCGAGCTTGCGGCGCAGGCGCCACATTTCGGGACCATTCCAAAGCAACCGCCAGAAGCGAAACAGCATGTAAAAAATAAAGCCGCCGCCGAGCAGACACAGGCCCAGAAAGGCGGCCGAGGTTTCGATCACATAATCACGCCAAACGATGCGCGCGGTGCCGGGCCGGTCGGTCAACCATATCGCCAGCGCGACGATAAAACCTAATCTCAGAACAAATAAAAACAGCCGTTTCACGGCGTATCCTGCGCGGACGGCGCTGGGGCGCCAGCAATCAGGCTCTCGCTCATCGCGCGCAGATTGTCATCGACCGTCCGCCGCACGTCAGCCTTCGTATGCCAGTCTTCGAGCGTTTTTTGCGCTTCGGGCGGAAGATTTTTCATTCCATCAACCGCGGATGCGAGATCGCCCCGATCCAGATCCGATTCCATAACCCTGAAAGCATTCGCAGGCCCCGATTCATGCAAGGAGCGCACCGAGACCAGGCCCTTAAGCTCGATCAGAATACGCTCCCACCAGTTTTGGGCGCTCGCCTTGGCAATGGCCTGCTCCGCATCGGCTGCTTGGGCCGTCAATTGCTCGCGCAAGGTGAAGAGAGTGGGCGCGCCTTTTTCCGCATAAGGCACCAGCCGATCGAGCGGCTCCGTGAAACGGACATCGTTTTTAGCCGCGTTCTGCATTGTGGCCAACTCATGCGTGAAACCGCGGCCTGTTACGGCCGCCTCGCGCAACTGGATAAAGGCGATCATCTCGGCAACCGTGGCTTGTGTCTGCGCACGCGTTGCGGCAATCACACTATCCTCCCGTTTTGTTTCGGCCTGCAGATTACTCACGGAAGCTGACAGCGCCGCCAAATCGCTTTGCAGATGCGTAAGATCGGGGCTGGATATTTTTGCGGTTTTCGTATCCTCCGGTGCGGTTGGTGCCGGTGCGGAAGCAAGCGCATTCACCTTTGCCGCGAGATCATTCGTGCGGGCATCCAACGCTTCTACCTTGCTTTCAAGCACCGCCACTTTCTCGCGCAAGGGCGCGGTCGTATCGGCAAGCGGCCATAAGGATTGCTCGCGTGAAAACCAGATATAAGAAAATCCCATCGAGCCCGCGATCAGCAGAAGAAGCAGGATAAGCAGCAGAAGTCGCATGGCGCGACCCGCCTTACCGGCTGGAGAAGGATCAACGGAGGTTTGGGTCATGAGGATACCGGGCAAATTTCCTGCAAACGGGCGATGAGCGCCTCTTCGGTTGGCTGGGATGCAGCGGCGAGAAACCGCCAATTGAGCGCTTTCAGAACATCCGCTACCGCCGGACTAAGGCATATCGCGGCAAGCCCGGCACAGCAAGTCTCAAGCGCGGCTTGTTTGATCAGCGCTACAAACACTTGGGCGGTACGCGGCGAATAAAAGGTCAGCGCATCGAATGTCCGGTTTTTGAACGCCTGCCGGGTGGCGGCGGTGAAAGCTTCCACGGGCACGGCTTCGTAAACCGGCCAATGAACAAGATTATGGCCGAGCCGTTCGATCTCGCGATGCGTCTCGCGATTCACGTCGCGTCCGGCAATATGAAGAATGGAATTCTTTCTGGCGACGTGCGCCCTGCCGACGAGCCGCGCCAGCTCCGCCCCGTCGCTTGCGGCATGTTGCACTTTGCGAAAACCAAAGACGCGCGCTTTTTCGGCGGTGCGCAGGCCAACGCAAAAACAGGGGATATCGAAAAGCTCCTCCATTTCTTCAGGGCGATTTTCAAGAGTGGCGAGCGCACTGCCGCTTGTAATCATCACGGCATCGATTGCGCCTGTTTTTGGTTGCCTGACATGCGTTGGCTTGATCGAGAGCAAGGGCTCGATCGCGGTTTCATAACCGAGATTTTGCAGCGCGGCGGCCATCGTTTCCGCTGTTGCCAGAGGCCGGGTGATAAGAACGGAAGGCATTTTTCTTTTTATCATGCCGTGCGAGAGGTGAAAAAATCCTTTGGCAGGCGGCGTTTCATTTCCTCGCCGAGCGCTTGTCCCAGTTTTTCGGCCGCAGCGGCAGGCCCGCTCCGGCTCATGCGGATAATCTCCGTTCCATCAACCCGAGCCACCAGCGTATCGAGCGACACCTCTCCGTCCGGCTGCAATTCCGCCAGCGCCGCTATGGGCGTATGGCAGGAACCATCCAGCACCCGCAGGAAGGCCCGCTCGGCTCCGATGCACGTTTCTGTCTGCGCGCAATGGATGGGCGCCAACAGCCGGCGCATATCATCGTCATCGCGGCGAATTTCGACGCCAAGCGCGCCTTGCGCCACAGAAGGCAGCATGATGTCGGTCTCGAGGATCGAGGAGAGACGGTCCTCGAGCCCCAGCCTCTGCAACCCGGCCAGCGCCAGTATGGTGGCATCGGCTTCGCCATCGGCTATTTTGCGCAAACGCGTATCGACATTGCCGCGCATAGGCACCACGCGCAAATCGGGCCTGTGGGCGAGAATTTGTGCCTGGCGGCGCAGGCTGGTGGTGCCGATGACGGCGCCCGCCGGTAATTCTTCCAAATTTTGCACGTTGTTGGCGACCAGCACATCATGCGGATCGGCACGTTTAAGCAATGCAGCGATCTCAAGTCCATCGGGCAGAAAGCTCGGCACGTCTTTCATCGAATGAACGGCCATATCGATGGCTCCTACAATCAGCGCTTCCTCGATTTCCTTGGTGAAAAGTCCTTTATCGCCACCGCTTTCGAGGAATGTGCGTTCCTTATGCTCCGGCCGCCAGTCGCCGCTGGTATGGAGCGGCACGACCTCTATTTGCAGGCGCTCCGCCGCATGAACCGCCAGCAATTTTTCACGCACTTCCTTGGCCTGAATAAGGGCAAGCGGACTGCCGCGGGTTCCGAGACGAAGGGATTTTTTCATGCGCAAATTGTTTTTACCGCGAGATCGCGGTGAAAAACAGTGCGCATCTTACTCAAAAACGGGAGGAAGATTCCCACAATGAGCAAGAATCTGCTTAACGGTTTTTTTACTATAGAATCAATGAATTAGTTGCGGGATTCCTCTGTATAGTCAAACTATTAGAGGCGCATTACCAAAAAAATTTTAAAGCCAAAGCATAAAAACACGCCGGAGAGCCGGCCTAATTTTAAAAGGGAAGATTTCAACGATGAGTTATTCAAACCCGGATATTAACGCCGCCACCGCGTTTGTCGCCCGTCTTCCCGCCTTTGTCTTTTTCGGCGTTGCTGCGCGCATGCGGATTGCGCTCGGAACGCGGCGAGGGGTCAACCGCACGTTGTATAACGGGCGTAGCCGCCTGGGCCTGCACCTGCGGGACCGTCTTGGCGATATCCTGCGGCAGGGCAACCGGCGCAACGGGCGTTTGCAGAGGCGTGACTTGCATAACCCTCTCCCTGGGTTATCTTCTTTCGTCGAATTGTTGCTCGGGCGAAATGAAGAAATCGTTAATCATAATATGATTAATTGGATGTTAAACAAATGCCCTCAAATGAGCTTTAATAAGAGGCTCAGAGGGGTAGAGGTATGGCCATGATCGGCCGGTTGCAAGAACAACTGCCGGCGATGTTCGCATTGGCGCATGATCGCAACGATGGTTCGCGCGTGCAGTTGGCCGGCATGCTGGCCGACGTTTTCCTCGCCGAAGACACGCAGCTTAATTCGCGCGAAGAACAGCTCGTCAACGAACTGATCGATCAGTTGCTTCAGACCCAGAATCCGGCCGTGCGCCGCGCGCTGGTCGAGAAATTTGCCGACAGCACGCGCATGCCCCGCAAGTTGGCCTTGCGCCTCGCCTGCGACGATATCGATGTCGCGCGTTCCATCTTGCTCGGCAACATGAGCTTGTCCGACACGGATCTTATTACGGTGGTGGAAACGCAAAGCCGCGACCATTCCAAAGCCATTGCCTCCCGCCAAAGCATCGCCGAAGCGGTTGCGGATGCGCTGGTGGTGACGGGCGATAGCGAGATCATGCAACTTGTGGTGGAAAATCTGGGCGCCAAGCTTAGCCCGCATGCCATCGACGTCCTGACCGAGACCGCGCGTTTCACCGCCGTCTTGCGCGATCCGTTGATCCACCGTCCGGAAATGACCATCGAGGCCGCGACGCAGCTTTATTGGTGGGTATCGCAGGATTTGCGCCGCTATGCGCTCAAGCGCTTCGGCATCGCCGCCGGCCAGATCGACGAAGCGCTGACCAAGACGATCGAGGAAATGCTCGACGATCATGATCTCGAGAAAAACAATGAAGAGATTATGAGTCAGGTGGCCGATTGGCTCGCCGAACGCGATGTTATTTCGGTCCGTATCCTACCGCAGGTGTTGCGATTGGGACATTTTCGCCTGTTCAACGTTCTGATCGGGCGGCTAACCGGCCTGCCCATGACGACGGTCGATCTTGCGGTGGCGGGAACCGGCGGCCGGGCCATGGCCGTTATCTGTCGCGCCCTTGGCATCGACAAGGCAGCGTTCGTATCGATTTTTCTGTTGGCGCGCGGCGCACGGGCCGGCGAGCAGATCGTGCACCCGCGCGAATTGAGCTTTGCCCTTTCGGCCTTCGACCGTTTATCGGTGCGTCTCGCGCAGGATTTGCTCAACAACTGGCGCAAAGACCCGTCTTATCTGCATCAGCGGAGCGACGACTTTACCCTCGAGAGCTGATACGAAGCCGCGCGCTTAGGCCAACTTTCTTTTCTGGCACTCCATAAGAATATCGCGCGCGATGGGTGCGGCCGCATGAGCGCCGCTGCCGCCATGCTCGACCACGACCGCGATCGCGTAGCGCGGCGCGCCAACCGGCGCAAAGCCGGCGAACAGAGCATGGTCGCGATCTTTCCACGGAATTTTATTGTTATCGCCAAGCCCTTCCTCACGCTCGGCTTCGCTGAGATGGCGCACTTGCGCCGTGCCGGTTTTGCCGGCCATGGCCATGCTCGGATCGGTGATGCGGGCCGCGTAAGCGGTGCCGGTAGATTCATTGACCACGCCGGACATCGCTTCCTGCACAAGACGAATGCTGTCGGGACTAAATCCGAGTGACGGCTGGTCATAGCGCGGAACGGCGGATTTCGAAATATAGGGCAAAATGGCCTTGCCGCCATTCGCGATGCGCGCCGCCATCATGGCCAATTGCAAAGGCGTTGCCAGCGTATAGCCCTGACCGATGGCGGCAACCAGCGTTTCGCCCTGCTGCCAGCTGTGGCCCTGGGTTGCGAGTTTCCAGGCGCGGCCAGGCATGAGGCCGGTGCGTTCATGTGGCAGATCGACGCCGAGCTTCTGGCCGAAACCGAAGCGGCGCGCCATCGCCTGCATATGATCGATGCCGACCCGACGGCCTAGATCGTAGAAATACGTGTCGCAGGAACCGGCGACGGCTTGCATGAAATTAACGTGGCCATGGCCGCCATGTTTCCAGCAATGAAAACGGTAATCGCCAAGATCGAGAAAGCCGGGACAATAAACCGTAGCGGCCGGATCGAGCAGCCCGGCTTCGAGCGCGGCCATGGCCACGACGGGTTTGAAAGTCGAGCCGGGCGCAAAAACGCCGGAGGTCGCCTTGTTGAGCAAGGGGGCATGCTCGTCATTGTTGAGGCGATCCCAATCCTCCTGCGAAATGCCATAGGTGAAAAGATTGGGATCGAAACCCGGCTGCGAGACAAGCGCGTAAATGGCACCGGTTTGCACATCAAGCACCACGGCCGCCGCGCCCGGCTGATCCGCAAGGCGCCGGTACACGAATTGCTGCAGCCCGATGTCGATGGTCAGCGCCATATCGCGCCCGGGCTTCGGATCGTTATGGGCAAGTTCGCGTACCACGCGGCCATGCGCATTTACTTCAAGCTGTACATTGCCCGCCGCGCCACGCAAGGACAGATCATATTGTTTTTCGATTCCGTTTTTACCAACCCGAAAACCCGGAATGGCGAGAATATCCTCTTCGTCTTCCTCCGCCTCGCCTTGGGCGACGGTGCCGACATAGCCCAGAAGATGCGAGGTTGCCTCACCATAGGGATAAGACCGCACTTCACCCATATCGATATCCGCGCCCGGCAGGTCCAGTGTATGCAGCGATAGGCGCGCCACCTGATCCCAAGTTAGATTATCGCGCACCAGAACGGCGTTGAGACCATCATTATTTTTTAAATCATGGGCGATGCGTTTGCGGTCGGCCTCGGTCAGCTGCACGTAAGAATTCAGATCGTTGAGCAGCGTATCGAGATCATCCACCTGCTCGGGCAGCAGGACTACGCGATAATTTTGCTCGTTAATCGCCATCGGCGTGCCTTTGCCATCGAGAATTTGACCGCGCGGCGGCGTAATGAGACGCACATTGATGCGGTTTTCTTCCGCGAGCGTGCGGTATTTCGCGCCTTCTACCACCTGTAAATAGTAAAGCCGGCCGGCAAGGAGCGAGAAAAGCATGCCTTGCATACCGCTGATCAGGACCGCCCGGCGGGTGAAGAGACGGGAGCGGATCTGATCGCCGCGCATCGTTTAGCCGGCGCTCAGGACGGCGCGCTGCAAACGAATAAGAACCCAGCAGGGCAGAGGGAAAAGAACGATGGCCAGAACCACTTGCAGCAGCACGGGCATAAAAGGGATCATCTGCCAGCGAAACAAGCTCAGAAACACCCATTGCACCAGCATGGCAAGCAGGATGGTGAGAGCAAATCCCCACCACATCATGTAAAAGGAATGACCGGCAAAAAAGCGGCGCTGGCTGAAAACGAACTGATGCGCGCCGACGAAAAGCAGCGCCGAGAGGCCAAGCGGTAGAAAATGCAGGACATCGTTCAAGAGGCCGACGAAAAAAGCCATGGCGGGGCTAAATAGATCGGGCCGGTGGATCGCCCAGTAATAAATGGCGATGAGCGCGAGCGGCGGCGCTACTTCGCCGAAATAGGGCAAGGGCCAAGTCATGGCGCCCAAAAGCACGAAAACCAGCGCCGTCGCGCAAGGTAAAACCAGCCGCGCGCTTTGGTCCAGACGTTGCCACAGATAAGCAAACATGCCCGCGATGATAAAACATTCGCGTCAGCGAGGAAACAGCCAATCAGCGGGTCGTGTCTTCGGCCTCGATTTTATTCTGCAGCGGATTGAAGTTTCCGCCTTTCAGGTTGAAATCGACCAGACGCACATAATTGATGCGGCCGAGATCGGCGGAAGTCGTCACGCCATAAGTGCCGCGGGCGGCGACCGTCACGGCGCCGATCGGCAGACCCGGCGGAAACACGCCGCCATGGCCGGAGGTGATCACCCGCACGCCGGGATTGAGAATGGCATCCTGCGGCAAATAAAGAAGCTTCGGCTGGTTTGAATTGTCGCCGGCCAAAATCGCGCGATCGCCGGAGCCCGCGATCGTCACCGGAATGCGCGAATTAAGATCGGTGATAAGCAGGACGCGCGACGACCAGTTGCCGGCCTCGACCACGCGGCCGATTAGTCCCTCGCCCGTCATGGCCGCCATACCTTCGCGCACGCCGTCGATCTTGCCGGCCGTGACGATGAGGCCGCGCACGAAGGGACCGCCGGTATCGGCGATCACGCGCGCGGAAATATAGGCAAGGCCGGGCTCGGTTTTGAAATGCAGCAAGCTGCGCAATTCACGTTTTTCATTTTGCAGAGTGACGAGGGCGTTCTGCCATTCGGTCAGGCGCGCATTGTCGGCATGCAATCTCTGATTTTCTTCCTGCAGGCTCATATAGGTTTTGACGCGGGTGGCGGCATTTTCGGCCGCAGTCATCGGCAAAGCAATCGCATCCAGTATCGGCGCCATACTGTCAATGATATGCGCACGGGAATTTTCCATGAGCGACGGCTGCATGCGATCCAGAACGAGCAGACCGAGCGCCAGAATCATGAAAAAAATGGCCGAAAGACGCTGGTTAAGCGTGCGCCACGGCAGCGTTATGAGATAGGACCATCCCGTCGAAGGCTGAAGCACGGTCATGGGTAACTTTCAGAATCAAAACCGATTCGCACAGATTAACCAAGGAAAGGGCCGAGGCCAATGTTTCTGTACAAAAAATGGAATAGGCGGCCTCGATGAACCGGTTTCAGTCTAGCGCCCCAACGTTAAAAAAAACCTTCCAACCCCGGAACTTTAGAGAATTTTACCGGTTTGGCCGCTAAACCCGCATCGGCATCAGCACATAAAGGGCACTCTGATCGGCCACATCCTGGATGATGGCGGGAGCGGTGGCATCGGCAAGGCTAAAACGCGCCCCCTCGCCTTCGATTTGCTGCATGATATCAAGCAGATAGCGGGCGTTGAAACCGACATCGAGAAGCGCGCCGTCATATTTGACGTCGAGTTCTTCCGTAGCACTGCCGGCCTCGGGCGAGCTCGCCGATAAAACCAGATGTCCCGGTGTCAGGTTTAGTTTTACCGCGCGCGATTTTTCCGAGGATATGGTGGCGACGCGATCGACAGCCGGTGCGAATTTTTGCGTCTCCACCTGCATGGTCTTGTCGTTACCGGTCGGGATCACACGTTCGTAGTCCGGGAAAGTACCATCAATGAGTTTGGATGTAATAACAACCTCATCGAAGGTAAACCGCACCTTGGCTTCGGACAGCGCGATTTCGATGTCGCCGCTGCTTTCTTCGATCAGCTTGCGCACTTCCGTGACCGTCTTGCGCGGGACAATAATGCCGGGAATACCTTTGGCGCCCGCGGGCGCCGCCATTTCGACGCGGGCCAAACGATGCCCGTCGGTCGCGACCGCGCGTAGCACTTCGACATTCTTGGCCTTGGCGGTGTGGAGATAAATGCCGTTGAGATAATAGCGCGTTTCCTCGGTCGATATCGCAAAGCGCGTGCGGTCGATGAGCATGCGCAGATCGGCGGCCGATAATTTGAATTTATGCTTGAGATCGCCTTCCGGCATTTTCGGGAAATCCTCGATCGGTAGGCAACCCAATTTGAAATGCGAACGGCCCGAAGAGAGCAAAAGCTGATTGGCGCTCGAGGCGTTGAGTTCCACCTGCGCGCCTTCCGGCAATTTGCGCACGATTTCGTAAAGCGTATGTGCGGGCGCCGTTACGGCTCCCGATTTGCCGACCGCGCCCGATGTCGTTTCGTTGATTTCGATTTCCATGTCGGTCGCGACGAAGGAGACATCCTGCCCGGCCGCGCGGATCAACACATTCGCGAGAATGGGAATGGTGTTGCGGCGCTCGACCACGCTTTGCACATGGCCAAGGCTTTTCAGGAGAGCGGCGCGTTCGAGAGTAAATTTCATTGCGGAGTATTTTGAAACCGGAAAGAATCACTCGGTTTCAAGGAGATAGCAGAGAATAAGGTGTATGGCTAGCCTCGGGCTGGAAACCGGCCGGTTCCGATTTTGGCTACCTAATTCAGCTCTGCAACAGTCGCCTCAACAACTCCACATCCTCGCGGAAGTGCGGGTCGAAGGTCGATAGCTCCTCGATCTTGCGCACGGCGTGAATAACCGTAGTGTGGTCGCGCCCGCCGAACTTGCGCCCGATCTCGGGCAAGGATCGCGGGGTGAGCTGCTTGGCCAGATACATCGCCACCTGACGCGGCCGCGCCACCGCGCGGGCCCGGCGCGCCGAATGCATATCGGCCAGACGAATGTTGTAATGCTCGGCCACGCGCTTTTGAATCTCATCGATTGTGATGTGCCGCTCCGACGCCCGCAACAGATCGACCAGCACCTCTTGCGCCATCTCGAGACTGATCGACCGGCCCACCAGCTGCGCATGCGCCGCCACGCGGTTTAACGCTCCTTCCAGCTCGCGCACATTGCTGCAGATTTTGTGCGCGAGGAATTCCATCAATTTGTCCGGCATGGAGACGCCGAGTTTCTCGGCTTTCGCATGCAGGATGCCCAAGCGCAATTCATAGGTCGCCGGATGCAGATCCGCCACCAGCCCCCAGCCGAGGCGCGAGCGTAAACGCTCTTCCATACGGTCGAGATCCTGCGGGGACTTGTCGGCCGAGATGATCACCTGGCGATTGCGATCCACGAGCGCATTGAAGGTGTGGAAAAACTCCTCCTGCGTGGTGTCCTTGCCGCCGATGAATTGCACATCGTCGATCATCAATACATCAACCGAGCGGAACTGATCCTTGAATGAAACCGTGTCCTTGAAGCGCAGCGCGCGCACGAACTGATACATAAATTTCTCGGCCGACATATAGATGACGCGCCGTTGCGGGTAATTTTTGCGGATATGCCAGGCGATCGCATGCATCAAATGCGTCTTGCCGAGACCTACCCCGCCGTAAAGGAACAACGGGTTGAAAGTTGGATTTTCGGTATCAGCCACGCGCCGCGCGGCGGCGTAGGCCAGTTCATTCGGCTTGCCGACGACGAAATTTTCGAAAGTGAAGCGCGGATCGAGATCAGCGCTGAGTGGGTCAGATGATGGAAGGTTGCTGGCCGGAAATTCTTCCGCTGGTCTTGCCACGGCAAAACCAGCACTTTTTTGTGAGCCGATACCCTCCGACGATTCTTTTTTCTTGAGCGGCGAGACGACCGCAAATTCAACGCGGCCTTGATTGACGCGCTGCTTCCAAAGCCCGCGAATAGCGTCGCCGTAATGCGCCTCGACCCAGTCGCGCATGAAACGCGTCGGCAGCGCGAGCGTCAACAGCCATCCGTCGGCGCCTGTATCCTTGACGGCGCCGGTCATGGGTTCGAGCCAGCGGCGGAAAGCGGTTTCGCCGAAACGCTCGCGTAAATTTTCGCGCAACGCCTGCCAGGCATTCTCGGAACCGGGCGGCGTCTCGAGCGCCGTTTGGGAAAACCGTTCTTCTTTGCCTGTCGTTTCGAAAACCATACGAACCCCTAAATACCTGCTTTTTCTCAAAACGCCATAGATTTCCCCGCGGCGGAAAAAACTCCGCTTTGGCGAATGCGCTTTAGGAACCTGATGAAAGGAAAACGATGAAATTTTTCGCGCGTGAGGAAAAGGCCGGAGAGTTTCGATTGGATGTCCGCATAACCTTATCCGTCGCTCAAAACAGCATCGTGTGTGAGAGCGCGACCATAGAACGAACAAATCCTCTTTGACAAGAGGCCGAAAGGTGAATCATGAAAAATAAAATTTACAGGCCGTCGAAAAATTGTAAACGAGCATCGCAGAAAAAAATCAACGCGCAGATTCAGCGCACGAGCGGCATGAGCTGAGAGGATACTTTAAGACGTATTTTTATTTCGCTTTTTTCAAAACCTTGACGCGCTTCGCCAGACGCGATGTTTTGCGCGCGACCGCTTTCCAATGCAGCGTGCCGCGGCTTGCACCGTGGGCGAGGGCAGATTCCGCTTCGCGCAGAGCACGTGCGGCGATGGCCGCGTCTTTGCCGGCAATCGCATGCTCGACCGCTTTGATAAAACCTTGAATAGAGGAACGGCGCGCGCGATTGATCTGATTGCGGCGCACATCCTGGCGGGCTCTTTTTTCGGCCGATTTATGCGTTGCCATCAGAGATGTCCCTGAACGGATTTTGCATGGTTAGGAAAGGTAGGGGCGCGACTCATACCCGCCTCAACGCAAGCGGTCAAGGGGACCCGAAAAATCATCTTGCGCCGAAACAATGCCGCAACGGCGGACAAAATTCCTGCGCGCGCAGGCGATGCGCTTATGGCGTGTTTTCGGGTCTTTTCCAACCTCTATTAGTTGCGTTTGTGCAGACCGTCGCAAAACGGAAAACGGCCCTGTCTTCTGTCGTTTATAAGGTAAAGACGGACGCGCTTTTATTTTAATCATTGCCCTTCGATGGTTAAGATGATTTTATGCAGCGGCATGCGGAGATCGAGATGACGGTGGCGAAATATCTATATCTAGCTGACAGCTTGCCTGAAATCGCAGGTGAGATTTATTGCGAGGCCGCCCAGCTTATCGGCGCCGGCGTTGGCGGCGGCGAATTCAGAGACGGGAATTTCACTCTTTGCTACGGACCCCTGCCGCAACCCGTGGCTCAAGGTAAGCCGGTTACGCTGACGCTTCTTCACTGGCGCGGACCGGACAACGACAATAATGCGAAACAGAAAATCGTGCCGTCAAAAACGGCGGCTGCCGCCCCTGCTTTCATGCAAAGCACGGCCGCACTGAAAATGCCATCGTGGGTGCAGCAGCCCAAAGGCTGGCACTATATCGCACGCCATAAACCCGAATGGCTCAACCGTTCGGCCCGCGGCGGTTTAAAAGTCGAGCATAGCAACGCAGCTGTTATTCCTACGCAACCATCGCCTTCAACCTCGAGCCACGCTCTTAAAAAGAAGCTGGAGCAAAAGAGGCTGGAAGAAACATTTCTTGCGTTATACTTGGCTGCTGCCTAATTTTTAGTCGTTCTAAACTTCCCGCAAAAGGCAATAACTTCTCTCTTATTTACAAGCCCCTGTCCTGGCTGTTATAGGATCGCCATCCTTCGGTGCATGGAGATTGCAGGGCGATGAAACTGATTGCGGGCAACAGCAACCGGCCTCTTGCCGAAGCGATCGCGCAAAATCTCGGCATTCCGCTCGCGCAATCCAGCATCCGGCATTTTGCCGATATGGAAGTGTTCGTCGAGATCCTCGAGAATGTGCGCGGCGAGGATACGTTCATCATCCAGCCGACCTCCTTTCCGGCCAATGACAGTTTGATGGAATTGCTGATCACGGTCGATACGCTGCGCCGCGCTTCAGCCCGGCGCATCACGGCTGTCGTGCCCTATTACGGTTATGCGCGGCAGGACCGCAAAACGGGGCCGCGCACGCCCATCACATCCAAGCTGGTTGCCAATCTGATGACGGTGGCGGGAGCCCATCGCGTGCTTACACTCGATCTACATGCCGGGCAGATCCAGGGATTTTTCGATATTCCGGTCGACAATCTATATGTCGCGCCGGTCTTCGTACGCCATATCCGCGACAATCTCGCGGTGCATGGGAAACTGCCGGCCGGTCTTACCATTATCTCGCCCGATGTCGGCGGCGTAGTGCGTGCGCGCGCCATCGCCAAGCGGCTCGAGGCCGATCTCGCCATCATCGACAAGCGCCGCGACAAGGCCGGCGAATCCGAGGTGATGAACATCATCGGTGAAGTGAAAGGCCGCACCTGCATTCTGGTCGACGATATCGTCGACAGTGCCGGCACGCTTTGCAACGCAGCCGCGGCGCTCAAGAAAGCCGGAGCGGCTTTGGTTGAAGCCTATGTGACGCATGGCGTCTTCTCCGGCGGCGCGGTCGAACGCGTGGATGCATCGCCTCTTGAAGCGCTCGTGGTCACGGATTCCATCGCCGCCACGCCGGCAGTCGCCGCTTCCAAAAAAATCAAAACCTTGAGCATTGCGCCCTTGCTCGCTGAAGCCATCGTGCGCATCAGCCAGGAACGATCGGTTTCCAGCCTGTTTGGTTAACAGAAGGCAGAAAACAGATATCAGGGATCAGATTTTTCATAAATTGCCATTTGCTTTCCGATCCCTGATCCCTGTATATCTGCTCTCTGACCGGCACCCCTGGAGGCCGGTTTAACTTAGGGAGACTCCCATGACGCAAGTTGTAACGCTTGCGGCTTCGGTGCGGGCAAACAAGGGGACGGCCCGCGCGATCCGCCGCTCCGGCCGGGTTCCCGGCGTAATTTACGGCAACAAGCAATCCCCCATTATTGTTTCCCTCGACCGCAATCTGCTCGCGCGCCAATTGGAGCGGCCGGGCTTTTTTATCCGCCTGGTCGATCTTGAGCTGGAGGGCAAAAAGCACCGCGTGCTGCCGCGCGACGTGCAATATGATCCGGTTACAGACCGGCCTTTGCATATCGATTTTTTGCGTATTTCTCCGGATACCAAAGTGCGCGTCGGTGTGCCGGTCTCATTCCTCAACGCCGACAAATCGCCGGGCCTCAAGCGTGGCGGTACCCTGAATATCGTGCATCACGAGATCGAAATCTTATGTGCGCCGGATAAAATTCCGGAAAAATTCGAGGTCAGCCTCGAAGGCCTGCAGATTAATGACGCCGTGCATTTGAGCGCGCTCAAATTGCCGCCGGACATCAAGCTCACGACGCACGAAAAGGATTACACCATCGCCACCATCGCGGTGCCGTCCGCCATCCGTGCCGAGGCTGAAGAAGCCGCGGCCGCCAAGGCAGCAGCGGAAGCCGCAGCGGCGGTGCCGGCGGAAGGCGCCGCGCCGGCCGAAGGTGCAGCAGCCGAAGGCGCAGCGGCCGCGCCGGGCGCAGCCCCGGTCGATGCCAAGAAAGCCGACGCCAAGGGCGCAGCCGCGCCAGCAGCCGATGCGAAGAAAGCCGAAAAGAAGTAGGTGCTAGGTGCTAGCTGTTAGGGGCTAGGAATTGAGCCCTATATTCGACCTCTACCCTTTTTTCCTAGCACCTAGCACCTAGGAGCTAGCACCTAATGCCCTCATCCACCCAACTCATCGTCGGCCTTGGCAATCCCGGCGCCGAATATAGCGATACGCGGCACAATATCGGCTTCATGGCCGTGGATGCGATTGCCGCGCGCTATAAACTTCCGGCCTGGAAAAAGAAATTCAAGGGGCTGATTACAGCCGCACCCTCTTTTCTTTTGCTCAAGCCGCAAACTTTCATGAATTTGTCGGGCGAAGCCGTGGGCGAAGCGATGCGCTTTCACAAGCTAGCGCCCGGAAATGTGATCGTGTTCCACGACGATCTCGACCTGCAGCCGGGTCAGGTGAAAATCAAGCAGGGCGGCGGCAATGCCGGACATAACGGGCTTAAATCGCTCGATGCCCATATCGGTCCCGCTTACTGGCGCGCGCGTCTCGGCATCGGGCATCCGGGATTGAAAGGCGAGGCGGTTTTGAATTACGTGCTGAGTTCCTTCGCCAAGGCCGACTATAAATGGCTCGATCCCCTGCTCGCCGCGCTGGCAATGGAATTCGATTTATTACTAAAAGGCAAAGTGGCCGAATATCTCAAACGCATATCCACCAAGGAATAAATTATGGGTTTCAATTGCGGGATCGTCGGCCTGCCCAATGTTGGCAAATCGACGCTTTTCAATGCACTGACGGCGACGGCGGCCGCGCAGGCGGCCAATTATCCTTTCTGCACGATCGAGCCCAATGTGGGCCGCGTCTCGGTGCCGGATGAGCGGCTCGCCAAGCTTGCCACCATTGCCCAATCGGCCAAGATCGTGCCGACGCAGCTTGAATTCGTCGATATCGCGGGGCTCGTGCGCGGCGCATCCAAAGGCGAAGGACTCGGCAACCAGTTCCTCGCTCATATCCGCGAGGTTGATGCGATCATCCATGTGCTGCGTTGCTTCGAAGGCGGCGATGTCACGCATGTGGAAGGTTCGGTCGATCCTTTGCGCGATGCCGGCACGGTCGAAACCGAACTTATGATCGCCGATCTCGAAAGCCTCGAAAAACGCCTTTCCGGCGCGCAAAAAAAAGCCAAGACCGGTGATAAGGAGGCGACAGAGCAGATCGCTGTTATGGAACCGGCGCTGGCCGCCTTGCAGGCCGGCAAACCGGCGCGCGCAGTTTTATCAGCGCTCGGTGCCGAGCAGAAAAAAATCCTCAAATCCCTTCAGCTCATCACGGCCAAGCCCGTGCTCTATGTTGCCAATGTCGATGAGGCTGAAGCGGTCAAGGGCAACGCGCTTTCGGAAAAAATCGCCGGGCGCGCAAAAGAAGAAGGCACCGAGAGTGTTGTGATCGCGGCCGCTATTGAATCCGAAGTCGCGCAGTTTGGCAGCGATGAAGAGAAGAAAGAATTTCTTTCGGCGTTAGGACTTGAAGAACCGGGGCTCAACAAAATCATCCGCGCCGGCTACCGGCGGCTCAATCTCATCACTTTTTTCACCGCCGGCCCCAAGGAATCACGCGCCTGGACCGTGCGGCGGGGTGCTTTGGCGCCCGAAGCTGCCGGCGTTATCCACACCGATTTCGAGCGCGGCTTCATCAAGGCCGAGACCATCGCCTATGCCGATTACGTGGCCCACAACGGCGAGCACGGCGCGCGCGAAGCCGGCAAATTAAGGCAGGAAGGCAAGGATTATGTGGTGCAGGACGGCGATGTGTTTCATTTCAGGTTTAATGTTTGAGCTACCTTATGCGGCACTTAGATTCATGAGCCGTATATTCTCACGATTTAGCGATTCTGATCTTAACGCTTCCCCGACATATTCGGATAAAAAGTGATTTGTCTCATCACCCGCCACAAGAACGAGTTTTCCGTGTTTGGCTTGTGTGTTCAGAACCTCTCTTAGTCTATCTTTGAATTTTGCATTGTAAAATATCTCGGCGGCCGTAATGACGCAGGCTTCGTTATATACATCCGGATCTAAAAAATCACCGCGTACGACATGGATGTCGACAGAATTGGCAACAGCATTTCGGGAAGAAAACACAGAACCGCCTATCGATTTGTCTAAAGCCGTGGCCTTTTTCGCTCCCGCTTTCTTGGCGGCTATAGCAACCACAGCCGCTCCAGCGCCTACGTCAAGAACATCTGTGCCCCTCACGGCTTCAGGATTATCTAATATCCACCGCGCAAGTTCGATGGCGCCTGGCCTGACTGTTGTTGCATCTCGGGCAAGCTGGCAAGCGAACACATATTCTGCCGGTGGAATTTTTTTGGCCGACAAATTATCCGTAGCCGCCTTTTTAAATATCCTGATTTCAGGAAGCCTGGGGTCGGCCACCTGAAGGGAAAAGGAGCGGTCTATGACATCATCCATAAATGATTGAAACCATTCGCTCATGTTAAATAAGACCTCTGTCGAAAATAGAGAACAAACAATACCACGCCATTTTGAAAACAAAACTGGTGAAAATAATTGTTTACCTTAACCAAAAAACTTTACCGACATGACATAACGAGATCAATTTGTTAAACATCATCTGCACAACTTAAATGATAAGCAAGCGATCATGGCCGGCCATTCCCACGCGAAAAACGTCATGCATCAGAAAGGCAAATCTGATGCCAAGAAGGCGAAGCTCTTCAACAAACTGGGGCGCGAGATCGCCGTTTCGGCCAAATTGGGCTCGGCCGATCCCGCTTCCAATCCGCGCCTGCGCGCGGCGATTGCCGAGGCGCGCGCCGACAACATGCCGCGCGAGCGCATCGAGCGCGCGATCAAATCGGCCCAGCCCGGCGCCGACAATGCCAATTACGAGGAGGTGCGTTACGAAGGTTACGGCCCCGGCGGCGTGGCACTTATCATCGAGGCGCTGACCGATAACCGCAACCGCACGGCTTCCGAAATCCGCACCGCTTTTTCGAAATTCGGCGGTGCCTTGGGTGAAAGCAATTCGGTCGCTTTCATGTTCGCCCGCATCGGGCAGATCGTTTATCCCGCCGGCGCGGCCACAGCTGACGCTATGCTGGATGCGGTAATCGAGGCCGGCGGGGATAATGTAGAATCAGGCGCCGATGGGCATGAGATAACCACCTCGGTCGAGGATTTCGGCGCCGTGCGCGCGGCGCTCGAGAAGAAATTCGGTGAGCCGCAAAGCGCCAAACTGGCCTGGAAACCGCACACCATCGTGCCGGTGACGGGCGAGAACGTGCAAAACCTCATCAAATTGCTCGAGGTACTGGATGATAATGACGATGTGCAAAACGTTACCGGCAATTTCGACATCGCTGAAAGCGAATGGGCCAAGCTGGCTTCTTAAAAATCCCCACCGATTCAGGGTTAATATGCCATCGCGGGCGCCTTAACGATTTTTATTTGCATCGATTTTATTGGTGAAAGTAAATAAAGCGTGGGCGAAAGGCGCGGAAAAATATATATTACCTCGGCGGCAATTGCCTCGTTAACCATAGATCGGAAGAAGAGTTTGATTGTTGATTTTGAACAGAATCTGTTGAGCGAAATGGACGCGACGACAAAAGCCCGGACATCTATGAAAGCCGCTGACGGCGAAGGAATTTGAGATGCCTGATGTAGTATTACCTCGCGGTAAAAAGCTCGCTCTTGCGAATGGCATTTTCCCTTATTTTCGCTTGCATCCCATCTACGACGTGGGAAATGCGAAGAGGGCTCTCGAAGGCGCACGCAGTAAGGCTCGAATGGGAGACCGTGACGAGTTGAATGCCGTCAAGGCCTTTATTTTTCGTGCTGATCCGAAATATTGGAAACATATTGAACCGGACAAAGACGGCCTAGGCGGCGACGACGACGAACAGAAAAAAGAGAAAGACGCGATCAAAAGGAAAGTCGATGAAGGCCAACGAATTGTCGAAGGCTACAAGGCGGCGGGCGACAAGCAAGGTTGCGATGCCATTCAATATATCAAGTTAGCCTACGAAAAAACGGCTGAAGGCGTTTATGGAAGGGACGAGCTGCCAAAGTGGCTGAATAAGTACCGTGAACAATTGGAAGGATTTCTGGATGACTCCACTCCGCAGGATATCCAGAGAGATGCAATCGCAGAATACCGGCGCGATTATGCAAAACTATTCGATGGAGACCCACTTTATTACGGACCTATCGATTACATACGGATGGTAAGAGGAACATATAGGCCTGAAGCTTTCGTACCAGATCCAGATTACGACGGCCGTTACCGTTTCGATTTTAATAATGACTTTCACTACCAAAGGTTAGACGGCTATCCACGCGACCCGAACACCATCACGGCTTATGAAATGGACGAAGCGGCGGATGTCACACTCACCATCATATACCGAGACACGTTGGCCCGGCGAAGGGCCAGGATACGCGTGAAACTGGAGGAGATGGGAGAGAAAGCCGCCGAAAGTCCGAGAACTTTCTCGCTTGGCACAGCCAAGAACTGGAAAAACGAGGCACTTGCCGCTCTTGGCCGCAACGATTTGAGTGGCTTTATCAACAAGCGGGCGCAGGAAGAAAGCAACATTTCGGCGAGAGACATAGCTTATTACGCCGAGATCATGCATTTGAGCAACGAAGCGCCAAAGCCCGAATTAATAAGAGCCCAGAATATACAATTGGGAGAATTAAACGACGCTTTCGGAACTCGCATTTTGCCCGCTCCGGAAATTAAATTTTTCCCATCAAGGGTGCCAGAAGAAGATGGCGAACCGGCTTATTGGGAATGGCCGCATGTTCGCTTTTCCTTCTTTCAGCCGCCTGGAGACAGGGTTTGGAGCCTTTCAACCGGCAAGGCAAGCGGCATCAAATGGGGAGGGACCGTGGGTTTAACAGCGGTCTCCCCCATAGCGGCATATATTTTTCCGGAGATGGCGCTTTATGTGCTTGCATTCGGAGCCGCAGCTGGCACGGGAGCAGGAGTAACTAGTGGCGAATTCGTATTCGATGCTCTAGATCAATTCGGTTACCGAGCCAGAGAGTACGATAGAACCGGAAGAGTATTCAGCGGCATTGCGCTCGGTGCGGGCCTTCTTCTCGATAAAGTCGTTCGTACATATCTGGACTTCATCCCATTTAGTTATCAATCTCCCTGGCTAATTCTGATTCCTGCTGCAACGACAGGGACGGTCGTCGGCAGGCTAATGGGAATAGAGTATAAAAAAATATCATATGCCATAACCATCGGCGCCGGCGTGGCAGCGGCAACGGATGTCGGAATAGGGATCAGAGATGGCATATCCTATGTTTCTTCCAACGATCTTTTTTCTTCTAATGATGCACTGGCTTCGAGCGACGCCGACATTACGGCCAGTATCAATAATAAGCTGCAGAAGGACGAACAATTGAAGGGGATGAAATTCGGCGTTAAAACAGATTATGGCATCGTCGAAATTAGCGGCGCCGTCGATACCCCGGCCCAGGAGAAAACAGTTCTCGACGACATCAATGACGTTAGCGGCGTTAAGAAGATAAAAAATTATTTGATGGTGCTCCATCCGGTACAAGGACAAGCGGTTGTACCTGGCACTTCTTCCGGGGCTCCCTTTAAACCGACCGCCGCGCCGCCGGCCCAAAAACCATGCCCACCGCTTGACTGGAACGCGGATCCCGATACTTTTCAGCGTCAGTTACAGGAGCGGGAAAAATCTTCCTGCACCTCTGCCATAGATCTGGGCAGCCAGCATTTTGCCGTTAAGCAAACGCCATCGGGAGAACGCATAACCTTATCGTTCCGCACGGCTGCTGGCACTACAATACATATGGTCTCCGAAGTTCCGACGGCACAAAGACCTGGACCAAAAACAGCCGATACTTCCGCCGTCGCATCGCGAGCAGCACCTGCCCTTGCGGCTTAAACCCTTCCAGTCAAGTTTGCCCCTCTCTTTATGCCATGCAAAACATGGTCTAGTCTTGTGCCGGTAAAGTTGTCCGGTTTGTTCGTCATGTGAGGTTAAGTGCCTGCACCCGACATTCTCGAAACCCTCCCCCTCACCGCATGGCAAGGTCCGTTTGCGCCCGCTATACGAAGCCGCGCAGTGGCGGCGCTGGAAGCGGGCAAATTGATCGTCCTGCCGGATTTGCGGTTTCCTCTGGCACCCGAAGAAAAACAGTTTCTCGATCCCGCCACTTCCGGCGATACGCGTAAAAATATCAGCTTCGATCCCGCCAGCGGCAAGATCGGCAACGCGGCGCTGGCGGATTCTGATGCCGCGCGCTTCGCCGTCATGATGGACCGGTTCGGGCGCACTTCTTTGCAATTCCTGCAAGATTTGCTGCCGCCCTATGCGATCCATATCGAGCGAGCGCGCACCAGCTTCCGTCCGGATGAAATCGAAGGGCGCTTCTATTCCCCCCGGCATGACGACAAGCGGCTGCATGTCGATGCTTTCCCGAGCCACCCCATGCGGGGCAAGCGGATTTTGCGTCTCTTTTGCAATATCGCCGAGGATGGCGCGTCGCGTCATTGGCACGTGGGCGAGCCTTTCGCCGGTTTTGCACATCAATTCATGCCGCGCCTTAAGCCGCCGGTGCCGGGCTATGCCTGGATATTGGAGCGTTTCGGCATCACCAAGGGCCGCCGCAGCATTTACGATCACTATATGCTGGATCTGCATGATGGGGCAAAGCTCGATGCCGATTATCAGGCGACGGTTGCCAAAACCGAACTTGCTTTCGCCCCCGGCACGACCTGGCTTTGTTTCACCGATCAGGTTTTGCATGCCGCGCTCAAAGGCCATGCGGCGCTCGAGCAGACTTTCCATTTGCCGGTGGAGGCGATGATGGAGCCGGAATCCTCACCTCTGCGCGTGCTCGAAAAAATTTCCGGCCGTGCTTTGGCCTGAATTCAGGAATCCGAGCTCACTAGCATATTGTCGATCAGGCGCACGGGCCCGATGCGCACCGCCGCCAGAAGCCGCGCCGGCAGCGTAAGATCATGCGCCGGGCTGAGCGTGCCCGCATCGCGCAATTCGAGATAATCGAGTTTGAAGCCGGCGGCGTTCAGTGTCTCGCGGCCCTGCTTGAGCACGGCTTCGATATTGTCGCCTTCCGCGATCCCGCTTGCCGTCTCACCGAGAATTTGGGGGAACAGAGCCGCCTGCTTGCGCTGTTCGGTCGTGAGATAGGCGTTGCGGGATGATAAAGCGAGCCCGTCCGTATCGCGCACGATGGGCACGGCCGAAATATGAACCGGAATGTTGAGATCGCGCACCAGCCGGCGCACGATCAGCAATTGCTGATAATCCTTCTCGCCGAAAAAGGCGCTATCGGGCAGCGCCTGCAAAAGAAGCTTGGCGACCACAGTGGCAACACCGATGAAATGGCCTGGGCGGAACGCGCTTTCGAGGATGGTCGATAAAGGGCCGGGGTCGATCCTGGTTGCGAAACCTTCGGGATAAATTTCCGTCAGTACCGGCGCATAGAGAAGATCGCACCCCGCCTCGGTCAGCAGCTTCTTATCCTCTTCCAAAGGCCGCGGATATTTGCCCAGATCCTCATTTGCGCCAAATTGTAACGGATTGACAAAGATCGAGGCAAGCGTGCGCTTGTTGGTTTTGCGTGACGCCTCGATCAGCGCGAGATGGCCTCTATGCAAGGCGCCCATGGTCGGCACGAAGCCGACCGTTTCATGCGCCTCGCGCCAAATCAGCAACGCCCGACGCAAATCGGCAAGAGAGGTGATTGTTCGAATCATGGGTAAAGCTTATACCGATTTCTACCACCAACGCGAGGAGGCTGGCATGCGCATAAAAAACAAAAATATGGTTCGGGTCATCGGCGGTTTGGGCGTGGCGATTACGACGGCTTGTCTTCTGATCAAGGCATGGCACTGTTTACACTCTCCCATGCATGAACGTCTGGATCTGACCTTGTTGCTGGGATTGATCGTCGGCTTCTCCCTTATTCATAGCGCCGTATCGATCGAATTGCGCAATAAAATCGAAGCGCTGGAAAAACGCCGCTGATCGGGCCTGCCCGCGCGCTTTAGCGCGCCGCTAAAATCATGATCATCTGGCGGCCTTCGAAACTCGGCTCGGACTCGACCTTGCTGTAGGCATCCAGGATCGTGCGTACCCGGCTCATGACCTTGTGCGCGACTTCCTGATGCGCCATTTCGCGCCCCCTGAAGCGCAAGGTTATTTTCACCTTGTCGCCTTCTTCCAGGAATTTTTTGGCACTTTTCATCTTGATGCCAAAATCGTGATCGTCGATGGTCGGGCGCAGTTTGATTTCCTTGATGCCGATGACTTTTTGTTTCTTGCGCGCCTCGGCGGCTTTTTTTTGCATTTCGTATTTGTATTTGCCGTAATCGAGCACCTTGCAGACGGGCGGATCGGCATGCGGCGAGATTTCAACCAGATCGAGGCCGGCTTCCTCGGCAACGGCAATGGCTTCAGGTACCGTCATCACGCCGCGCATTTCGCCATTGGCATCAATGACCCTGATTTTAGGCGCCAGGATGGCGCTGTTCACGCGCGGGCCATCGTCTTTTTCGCGCCGGGGGGCCTCGCTGCGATCCCGGCTTAGGGGCGGACGGGGGATGGAATGCTCCTGTTACAGTTAATCCTAAGGGCCCGTGTTTATAGGGCAAGCTTGCTCTAGCATCAAGAAAAACGGGGGGTTCGTCAACCGGCCCGATTCAGGTCAGGCGGCAAGGCTTCCTTGGCCAGTTTCCGGGCCGCCTCACTGAGCGGCAGGATCTCCTGCGCTTCACCGCCAAGGCGGCGCAGGGCGACCGTCTTGCCTTCCGCCTCTTGCTTGCCAACCACGAGGATAAGGGAAATTTTCTGCAAGGAATGATCGCGGATCTTGGCGTTGATCTTCTCGGGCCTTGTGTCGATCTGCGCGCGCAAGCCGGTTTCCGTTAGAGCCTTAAGAACCTCTGCGGCGTAAGCATCGGCATCGTTGGTGATCGTACAGACAACAGCCTGTACCGGCGCCAGCCACAGCGGGAATTTTCCGACATAATGTTCGGTCAGCACACCTATGAAACGGTGAAGCGAGCCCAAAATCGCCCGATGCAGCATGACGGGCCGATGCTTCTGCCCATCCTCTGCAATGTAATGGGCATCGAGCCGCTCCGGCATATTGAAATCGACCTGCAGCGTACCGCATTGCCATTCGCGGCCGATGGCATCCTTCAGATAAAACTCGATCTTGGGGCCGTAAAAGGCACCATCGCCCTTGTTCATGTCGTAGGGAAGTTTCGCCGCTTTGAGGGCACCATGCAGTGCCTGTTCCGATTTGTTCCACACAGCATCCGAGCCGACGCGCTTTTCCGGCCGGTCGGCGAGGCGCACGCGTGCGATCTCGAAACCGAGATCGGCATAGGCCGAGCGTAACAATTCGCAAAAAGCCACGCTCTCACTCTGAATCTGATCTTCGGTGCAGAAAATATGCGCATCATCCACCACGAATTGCCGCACGCGCATAAGCCCGTGCAGGGCGCCGTGTGGTTCGTTCCTATGGCACATGCCGAATTCCGCCATGCGGATGGGCAGATCGCGGTAGCTTTTGATGCCCTGTTTGAAAATCTGCACATGGCCGGGGCAGTTCATGGGTTTGAGGCCAATTTGCTTCGGTTCGCCCTCCCCTTCGCGCGGCGGCACCGAGATTTTGAACATATTGTCGCCATACATATCCCAATGCCCCGAAGCCTTGAAAATGCTGCTGTCGATCAATTGCGGCGCCAGCACTTCGACATAACCGGCCTGCTGCAAGCGGCGGCGAATGTAATTCTCGATCACGCGATAGAGCGTCCAGCCTTTTGGATGCCAAAAGACGCTGCCGGCGGCGTCATCCTGAAAATGAAAAAGATCGAGTTCCTTGCCGATCTTGCGGTGATCGCGCTTCTCGGCTTCTTCGATCATGATGATATAGGCGTTGAGTTCCTTCTCGTCGCGCCAGGCGGTGCCATAGATGCGCTGGAGCATCGGATTTTTGGAATCGCCGCGCCAATAGGCGCCCGCCAATTTAAGCAGCTTGAAAGCGGTACCGATCTTGCCGGTGGAAGGCATATGGGGACCGCGGCACAGATCTTTCCAGGCGCCCTGGCTGTAAACCGTTACTTCTTCATTGGCGGGCAGATCGCGAATAATCTCGGCTTTATAATTTTCGCCTTTACTTTTGAAAAATTTGACCGCCTCGTCGCGATTCCACACTTCGCGCACTAGTATTTCATCGCGCGCGATGATCTCGCGCATCTTGGTCTCGATCTTGGGAAAATCGTCGAGACTGAAAGGCTGATCACGAGCGAAATCGTAATAAAAGCCGTTTTCAATATTGGGGCCGATTGTCACTTGCGTTCCGGGAAATAATTCCTGCACGGCTTCGGCCAGCACATGTGCGGTATCGTGGCGGATCAATTCCAAAGCTTCCGGCGATTTGCGGGTGACGATCTCAACTTTGGCATCGCGTTCGATGGGACGCATAAGATCGCGCATTTCGCCGTCAAGCTTGACCGCAAGCGCGGCGGCCGCGAGGCCTTTGCCGATCGAGGCAGCCAGTTCCGCTCCCGTAACGGGCGCCGGAAATTCCTTCACATTGCCATCCGGCAAGGTGAGGCACACCGGTTTCGATGATGATTCTGCCGCTTGCTTCATGGAAAAACTTTACCTGAGACGTTTTGTCTCCGCAACAAGGAGCATTTAGCACTCCGAAAGAAAAATGTGAGCGCCGCATGCAAAATGGCAGGTGCCTTCTATTGACCCGATGAATCGCGCGGGCGTATTTATGAATCGCAAGTGATTCGCGCCGCAAAAGGCCAAAACCATGTTTCCCTACAAACCCTTCACCGTTCTGTTCCTTTCCACCGGCAATGCTGCGCGCAGCATTCTGGCGGAAGCCCTGCTGCGGGAAAAAGGCGGGGAAGGTTTCAATGCCCGCAGCGCGGGCTACCGGCCCCTGACGGATGTCAATCCGCACACCCTTGCGCTGCTGGCCGCCGAAGGCATTTCGATCAACGGTTTGCACAGCAAGGGATGGGCAGAATTTTTGGCCTCAGCCCATGTGCTGCCGATCGACGTCATCGTGACTTTATCGGAAGAAGCGCGGGCCAATTGCCCGGCCTGGCCTAATGATCCGGTGCGCGTGCATTGGACGGTCGACGATCCGCTGTCGGCCGAAAAACTGGATGTGATGGAATGGAAATTCAAGAAATGCTTCGCGACCTTGGAGGCGCGCATTGGCCGTTTAATCAAAACGCGCCTTGCCCGCAAACCCGAAGAATTGTTCCTGCAATTCAAAGATATCGGGATGGTGGTCTAGGTTTATAGACGACTGCCGCTCTTTTTCTCGAATAACCCCGCCAACTGCTCCATCATCACGCCGCCCAATTGCTCGCTGTCGGCCAGAGTGACGGCGCGGCGGTAATAGCGGGTGACGTCATGGCCGATGCCAATCGCCGTTAGCTCCACGTCCGAATAATTCTCGATCCATTCGATCACCGCGCGCAGATGCGCTTCCAGATAATTGCCGGGATTGACGGAAAGCGTCGAATCATCGACCGGCGCACCGTCCGAAATCACCATTAGTATGCGCCGCTGCTCGGGCCGCGCCAGGAGCCGGGCATGTGCCCATAGCAAAGCCTCGCCGTCGATATTTTCCTTGAGCAGACCCTCGCGCAGCATAAGGCCTAAATTGCGCCGCGCGCGCCGCCAGGGCTCATCAGCGGCCTTATAGATAATATGGCGCAAATCGTTGAGCCGGCCCGGCAAAGCGGGTTTGCCGGCCTTGACCCAATCTTCGCGCGACTGGCCGCCCTTCCAGGCGCGGGTGGTAAAGCCTAGAATTTCAGTCTTCACGCCACAGCGTTCCAACGTACGAGCAAGAATATCGGCGCTCATAGCGGCAAGCGTGATTGGGCGCCCCCGCATGGAACCGGAATTGTCTAGCAATAGCGTCACCACCGTATCGCGGAAATCCATCGCTTTTTCGCGCTTGAAGGATAGCGAATGCGAAGGCGATGCGACCACGCGCGCAAGCCGCGCGGTATCAAGAAGCCCCTCCTCGAGATCGAATTCCCAGGAGCGGGTCTGCTGGGCCATCAATTTGCGCTGCAACCGGTTGGCCAGACGCACGATCACGCCCTGCACATGCTGCACCTGCTGATCGAGCATCAGGCGCAAGCGCGACAATTCCTCACCCTGGCACAGATCATCGGCCGGGACGATCTCGTCATGCCGCGCATTGAAAACCCGGTACGTCGTGCGCGGGCCCGTCTCGTAATCCCAATCCTCCTCGCGCCAGTTACGGCCATGTTCGGCGGCACTGTCGCCGGCATCGCCGGGGCGGCTATTCATGCGACTTTCCTCGGCTTCGGCGCTTTCAGCGCCGCTGTCGCCGCTCTGGGTTTCCGGCTGGCCTTCCTGTCCTTCGGATTCGGAGCGGGAGATTTGTTTTTCTTCCTGCTCAGCGCCGGCGGCACTTTTGTCTTTTTCCTCGCGCGTTTCGCCATCTTCCTTCTTGCCTGGCCTATCCATATCGATCGCCTTGAGCAGACGATGCGCCTCAGCCGCATAGGCTTTTTGATCCTCTAAAAGTGTACCGAGTTTAGCGAGATTGGCGCCGGCCCGCTCCTCGATGAAAGCGCGCCATAGCTCCGCCGCACGCCGGGCCGAAGGCGGCAGCGGACGGCCGGAAAATTTCTCGTAAGCCAGAAGGCGCAAGACATCGGCTAGCGGCACTTCGGCCTTGGCGCCCGCGCGCTCGAAACCCTGCTGCTTGCATTTTTCATCGAGCAAGGCTTTGAGATTAGCAGCAATGCCTTCCATATGCCGGGCGCCGAGAGATTCGCAGCGCGCCTGCTCCAGCGCCTCAAAGGCACTGCGCGCGATGGCAGAGGCAGGCGCTTCTTTCGCATGCAATTTGGGATCGTGATAGCGCAGCCTCAGCGCCACCGCATCGGAAGCCCCACGAATGAAGGCTACTTCCGCATGCGGTAGGCCGGCCGAGGGCAACGGCACCCGCACGCGATTGCCAGCAATACCAGAAGGCTCTGGCGTGAAAGCTACTTCAAGCTCGGCTCTATGGCCGATAGCCTTGATGGCGACGGCCGTGGCGCGTTTAAAACTTTCGACGGGGGTTTCGATCGTCATGTAGCTTTAATTGACCGATCCCGGCGCGGCGTCGGGCAATTCCTCATTCATGCAGCGCTGGTAGAATTCGGCAATCGCCGCACGTTCGGTCTCGTCGCATTTGTTGAGGAAGCTCAGGCGAAAGGCGGTACCGGGATCGCCGAAAATTTCCCAATTCTCGGCCCAGGTGATGACCGTACGCGGTGACATCACGGTCGAGATATCGCCCTGCATGAAGCTCTGGCGCGTCAAGTTCGCCAGCGCCACCATTGCGCGCACTTGCTCGCGCCCATGGGGACGCTTTTTCTTGTTGGCGAAGCTGGGCGCCTTGGCGAGCACGATCTCGACCTCCTCATTTTCCGGCAGATAATTGAGCGTGGCGACGATGTTCCAGCGGTCCATTTGGCCCTGATTGATCTGCTGGGTGCCGTGATAAAGACCGGACGTATCGCCAAGCCCGATCGTATTGGCGGTCGCGAACAGGCGAAAGGCCGGATGCGGGTGGATGACGCGGTTTTGGTCGAGCAAAGTCAGTTTTCCTTCCACCTCCAACACGCGCTGGATCACGAACATCACATCCGGGCGTCCGGCATCATATTCGTCGAACACCAGCGCGCAGGCATGCTGCAAGGCCCAGGGCAGCAGCCCTTCCCGGTATTCCGTCACCTGCTGGCCGTCGCGCAGCACAATCGCGTCCTTGCCGATCAGATCGATGCGGCTGATATGGCTGTCGAGATTGACGCGGATGCAGGGCCAGTTGAGCCTTGCCGCCACTTGCTCGATATGGGTCGATTTGCCGGTGCCATGATAGCCCTGCACGATCACGCGCCGGTTATGGGCGAAGCCGGCCAAAATTGCGAGCGTGGTGTCGTGATCGAAGCGATAGGCATCGTCGATATCCGGCACATGCTCGCCGGCTTTGGAGAAGCCCGGCACCTGCAGATCGCTGTCGAGACCGAAAGTCTGGCGCACGGAAACTTTGATATCCGGCAGACTTTTTTCATCACTCACTGTCTGGTTCATGATTATCCTGTCCTTTTTCAGTCGGCCTCGTCGGCGCCGTAAATTTTACGCAATACGGCGAAGGCCTGATTGATGCCTTTGAATTTCTCTTCCGCTTGCACGCTGCCGCCATGCAGATCGGGATGGTGGCGTTTCACCAGCGTGCGGTATTGAAGCTTGATTGCGGCAAAGCTGACCGGGGGTGCCAATTCAAGTATAGCCAGCGCGTCGCGCTCGGCTTGGGGCATCGGTGGCTGGGGCGGAAAAGGTTCGCCATTCGCTGTATCGCTGAAAAATTCGCGCACCACCTGTTCGCGCAGTTTTTGCTCGCGCACACGCCATTCGCCGAGCGGCCAGGAGGGCCGTTCCCACACCGCGGCGTTGCGGATTTGGACTTCGATTTCGGCGCCGGTCATGCCGGCGAAATAATCCCAGGCGGCATTGTATTGCCGCACATGATCGAGACAGAAGAAATAATAATCGGCCAAGGCGCGGGTCTTAGGCGCGCGGTAATCGCCGGGCTCGCCGCAGCCCGGACAGTCGCAGGAACGTAGTCGAACCGGGCGATCGAGCGTCTCAAAATACCGATCTTCAAAAGAGGGCATACTCATAGCCCTGTCATGGTATCATAAATTCACTTTACGAATATTTGCTTTTTATCCCGGGCCAAATCCTTATGAATCCATCTCTTTTTGCCAGCCGCATGCGGGAAAAGCTGATGAAGGCTCTTGCGCCGCTGGAGCTCGAGATCATCGATGATTCCGCGCGCCATAAGGGGCATGCAGGGCACGATCCGCGCGGTGAAACGCATTTCAAAATCAGGGTCGTAAGCCCTGTTTTCAAGGGACTTTCACGCGTGGCGCGGCACCGGCTGATTTATGAGAGCGTGAATGCGGAACTGAAAGAACGCGTTCACGCCTTGACGATCGAAGCCCTGACACCGGAGGAAATACAACCATAGATAGATAATTCTACGTACAATAGTATTTAGCGATGCATACATAACACAATTAATTGCCAATTTATTGCGTCATATCAAATGGAGCTTGATAAACCTATAGGTGTATATCATGATATGCAACCTATACGTGTATTCAATCCATCTTCCACCCGCACACGGAGAAAATCATGCCTTCGGATACCGGCTGCGACACACCCCAGGTCCCGGAAAAACTCAACCCCGCCCGCAGCACTCTTGTCAGCCGCAACGTCACCATCGCCGGGCATCGTACATCGGTCCGGCTCGAACCGGAAATGTGGAGCGGCCTGTCGGAAATCTGCCGGCGCGAACGCGCGTCCTTGCACGAGATCGGCACGGCCGTTGCCATGCGCAAGCAGGAAAGTACCTCGCTCACAGCCGCGATCCGCGTTTTCGTGATGACCTATTTTCGCGTCGCCGCGACCGAGGATGGGCATATCAAGGCCGGGCATGGCTATGGCGCCATTGTCGGCACGGCTTCCGTCAACGCCGCCGCAATGCCGCGAACCGTCGTCAACAATAACGCACCGCTGATGATGAACAGCAGCAAGATGGACGGCACCACGCGGCGTTTCTGAGCTCAGCGCCGTAAAGCGTCCCGCCACACCTCACGCACAGCGTCCGCATCCACATCATGGCTGACAAAGGCCTTGCCGATGCCGCGCGTCAGAATAAGCGTGAGTTTGCCCGCGCGGGCTTTCTTGTCCTGCGCCATGAGCTGCATGAGCCGGTCGATATCATCATAGGCAAGGTTGGAAGGCGCCGTCGGCAATCGCACCGCCATGAAATGATCGCGTACCTCATAAGCCTCCGCATTCGAGCAAAGCCCGAGCTGCGCTGACAATTTGAACGCCAAACACATGCCGACCGCCACCGCCTCGCCGTGCAAAAGGGCGTTGCTATAGCCGCCGATAGCCTCCAGCGCATGGCCGAACGTATGGCCGAAATTGAGCAAAGCGCGATCCTTGGCTTCACGCTCATCCGCCGCGACGATCTTGGCCTTATGCACGCAGCTTTCGCCGATTGCATGTATCTGGGCGGTGTGGTCGCCGCTTAGAAGCTGCGCGCCATGGGCCTGGCACCAGCGGAAGAATTCGGCATCCTTGAGGAGGCCGTATTTAACCACCTCGGCATAGCCGGCCAGCATCTCACGCGGCGGCAGCGAATCGAGCAGACTGACATCCGCGATCACGAGGCGCGGCTGGTAAAAACTGCCGACGGTGTTTTTGCCATGCGCCGTATTGATGCCGGTCTTGCCGCCGACGGAACTGTCCACCTGCGCGACCAAACTGGTCGGTATCTGCACGATATCGAGCCCGCGTAATGCTAATGAGGCAGCGACACTCGCGAGATCGCCGACCACGCCGCCGCCAAAAGCTATGATCAGCGTCTGGCGATCGGCGCCATTCAGCAAAATCTGATCCAGCAGCGTTTGCAGCGTCGCGTAATTCTTGCTGTTTTCGCCGGCGGCAATCGTCACGGTTGGCAACAGCGTATGGCCGGACGCCGTCAGCACCGCCTCACAGCGCCGGCCGTAAAGCGGCGCGACATTGGTATCGGTGACGATCAGGCAGCGCCGCGCACCAAGCCGTACGTTAATAAGGGCGCCGGCTTCGGACAGAATACTGTCGCCGATCACGATATCGTAACCGCGCGCCGGCGCGGCGCCGAGGGCGACCGGCACCAGACGGCCGCTGGTAAAAGGCCTTAAGGGCGGCGTCTTTGGTGATGCATTTTTTTTCATGCCACCCTCGCGGCAAATTCACTCAAGGCTTTTAGGACTCGTTCGACCGTCTCATCCGCCGGCCGGTTATCGCTATCGATCACGATATCGGCTTCGGCATAGAGAGGTTCGCGCTCCGCCAGCATTCTTTCAAGAGTTTGATGCGGATTGGCGGTTTTGAGAAGCGGACGGTCGGTCCGGCGCGCGGTGCGGTCAAACAGGGTCGCGACATCGGCCCGCAGCCATAAGGACAAGGCCTTTGCCTTTATAAGGGCGCGGGTTTCGGGGTCCATGAAAGCCCCGCCACCGGTCGCCAGAACATGCATCGGCTGTTCCAAAAGACGCGCGATCACGCGCCGTTCGCCCTGGCGGAATTCGGTTTCGCCGAAACTTTCGAAAATCTGCTCGATGCTCATGCGCGCGGCCGTCTCGATTTCGCTATCCGCATCATGAAAAGGGATCGCAAGCCGGGCCGCCAGTTTACGGCCGACGCTGCTTTTTCCCGAACCCGGCATGCCGACGATGACAATGGTCCTAGCCGGCACGAAGGGGATAGAAGCGGATGGATCGGCGATGGCGCTCATGTTCCAATCGGATCAAAATGTTAAATAACAGGCTGGATTGTCGGCCCAAATGTTAATATCACATACACGGTAGCTTTGAGGCAACAGCGGCAGGTGGGGAAAAATGAGACGGAAAAATTTGGCAGCGATCGGCAGTATCATTTTTCTCTTTGCTTTGCTGGGGGGCGGCATTCTCTGGCTCTCCACGGCGCATGTGGCGCCGCCGGCGACGACGATCGAACAGGCTGTTCCCGATGATCATATTCCGCATTAGCGCCGTCCTCGCCTGCGCATTTCTGGCGCTCTGCGCGCCGCCAGTTGCAGCTGAAACGCCTTCCGTTCAAGCACCGACGATTCAAGTGCCGACCGCGGCGGATTCGTCGAATCCTCCGGCAAATGCCGCGCCGTCCGCCAATCCGCCGGTCTCGGCCGCACCCGCCGCCACGACGGAAAAATCATCGGCGCTCGGCGTACCGGTCGAAAGCGGTACCTTGCAAAATATCGATCCGGATTCGATCGGCCTTCTCACGGCCGAAGGCGGAGGTCTCGGCGCCACCATGTGGAAAGACACGCCGCGCGAGCTGGTCGACCGGTTTTTGCCGGTCCTCGTGCTGCCGACCGCATCGCCAACCCTCAACGGTCTTGCCCAGCGTTTCCTGCTCACGGCCGCGAATGTGCCGGAGGGCGCGGGCGATAAAAATTCAAGCCTCACGATCATGCGGATCCGGAAACTGCTCATGCTGGGCGATGCGGTCGATGCCTGGAATCTTGCTTTGCTCGCGAGAGCCGGCCAGATCGACGATGCCACTTTGCGCCTCGCGGCCGAAGCCGCCCTGATAAGCAGCGTGGGACAGGAAGTGTGCGAGAAGTTGCCTTCCATCATTCAGAATCATGACAATCCCGAATGGCAAAAATCGCTCGTCACATGCCAGCTGCGCGCCAATGATGCCAAGGCCGCGCAGCTCGGGCTCGAAATCCTGCATACCCAGAATATTAAGGACGACACATTCTTCGAATTGGCCGAGCACAACATCATCGGCAGCGCCAAGTCCTTGCCGCGGCATCTGACGCCCTTAAAACCGCTCGACCTTGCCCTTCTGCGCACCATTAACCAGCCTCTGCCGCCCGAGCTTTATCCCCATCCCGATGCCGTCCTGATCCCGGAATTGCTGAAAGCGAATACGCATGACGACAAAGCGCGACTAGCTCTCGCCGAACGGGCGGCTGCACGCAGCACCATCAGCAGCAAGGATCTGGGCGCCGTCTATCGCAGCATTAGTTTTCCATCCGACGATATTGCCAATCCGCCGCCCAGTCAGGAACAAGGGCCTCGTCTGCGCGCCCTTCTCTATCAAGCCGCCTCGCAGGAAAAAATGCCGCCGAAACGCTTTGGCGAGGTCGAGAAGTTTATGGCCGGCCTAGACGGCTCCTCTTTCAACGGCGCCGCGGGGCAAATTATGGCTGAGATGATCGGCAATGTTCCGCCCTCGGGCGATTACGCAGCCTATGCGGTCACGGCTCTCCATGTTTATATATTGGCTGGCAGGCCCAACGAGGCGCTCGGCTGGCTCAAAGCCGCCCGCCAGGCAAGCACGGTTCTGCCTGCCCTTACCGATCAAGTGCGGGTCCTATGGCCGCTTGTCGTTTTATCGGGCATCGAAAGCGACAGCGACTACACGCAAAATTTCGGGCCATGGCTCGATGCCATGCTCAAAGACGCCAATCCTGCGCGCCGCGGGCAAACCGCAGAATTGCTTGCCGTTTTTGAAGCCGCCGGTTTTGCGGTACCGAAAGAAGCCTGGATGCGCATCACCGATCCACCGGCTGACGAAAAGCGGGCGCTGCCGCCACCCCTTCTTCTTATCGAAGCCTTGCATAGCGCGGGCACCAATAACCAGCGCGGGCCAGCCGTTCTCTTCATCCTCGCGATGGCCGATGGCGATGGCGATGGTTTTTCCCTTTTGCCCTCTCTTGAAATAATCCGGGGGCTGCGCGCCGTCGGCCTGACAGCCGATGCGCTGGCTTTCGCGCGTGAAACAGCGGGTGCCCTGCTCGCGCCGCCAGCGAGCAGCAGGCCGCGATGAAAAAAAGCGCGAAAGGGCCGGCTGCATCAAAGGACCGGTCTTCTTCCGCGCTGAGTGCCGCAAGCGTGGAATCGCGGCTTCAGGCGCAAGGGACCGAAAATATCAGCTGGCGCACCACCACTTTGATCGAATCGTTTCTCGAGATGCTGACGGCCGAGCGCAACGCCGCTGCCAACACCAAGCTTGCTTATGGGCGCGATCTTGCGGATACGGCACGCTTTTTGGCCGAACGCGGACGCGAATTGCCGGATGCCAGCGAAGATGATGTGCGCGCCTATCTTGCCTCGCTCGGGCCCATGGCAGCACGCACGCAGGCGCGTCGGCTTTCGGCGATGCGGCAGTTTTTTCGCTTCCTCTGTTCCGAACATCACCGCAAGGACGATCCGACCCGCGCGCTGGACGGACCCAAGCTCGGCCGCTCCTTGCCGAAATATCTGAGCGAGCAGGAAGTCAATGAGTTGCTGAAAGCCGTCAATCATATTCACGGATTCGAAGGCGCGAGGTTGAAAGCGATGCTGGAATTGCTTTACGCCTCCGGCCTGCGCGTTAGCGAATTGATGAATCTGCCGCTGGCGGCCGTGCAGTTCGAACGCGGTTTCGTGCAAGTGAAAGGCAAGGGCGGCAAGGAGCGTATGATTCCGCTTGGCGAGCCCGCCATCAAAGCCATCAAGGCCTGGCTGCCTTACCGCAAACTGATGCTGAGCGAGGGCGATTACTCGCATTATCTGTTTCCTTCACGCCATGGTGGCCACGCGACGCCGCTCACCCGCCAGCGCTTTTTCCAACTATTGAAAAACATAGCCATTAAGGCCGGCATCGATCCGGCGCGTCTCAGCCCGCATGTGCTGCGCCACGCCTTTGCCACACATTTGATCGAGCACGGCGCCGATCTGCGCAGCGTGCAAACCATGCTAGGCCATGCCGATATCGCCACCACGCAGATTTATACGCATGTGGCGCCCGATCGGTTGACAAAGACGGTCCAGGAGCATCATCCGCTTAGCAAACCAAAATCGCCAAGGCGGGAACGTTAAAGTCCGGGAAATTGGGGACCGCATGGTTAACCTCCATTAAAGCCTGTGTTTCAATTGTGAAACTGGCGATCTTCCACAAAAACTGCCGGTTTACGCCACAAAAAAACCCGCTTAACGTGAGATCTCCTTACCCCACCAGACGCCCCCAACCATTACACCACCATGGAGGATGATTATGTTGAAGTCCCGTCTCCTTTCGATAAGCCTGCTGGCCACCTTGGCTGCTGTACCTGCTTTGGCGCAGACGGTCACACCCGGCACCAATGCCGGCGATCAGCAGCAAATCGAGCAAGGTTTGCAATCCGGCCAATTATCGGCCGGCGAAGCGGCCAGGCTCGAACGCCAGCAGCAGAAACTTGACCGGGGCGAAGCCAATGGCGCCTCGCAAACGCAGCTTCAAAATGAGCAGACTCGTTTTGAAAACAGCGTCAACAAGCTGGACAGCAACAACGTCACCGGCAATCCAAATTCGGTTAACGACAAGCGGATGCAGGAAGACGTTCAGCGCAACATCAACCAGCAGAACCGGATTGAGAACGGCGTTAACAGCGGTCAGCTAACCCCGGGTGAAGAGTCGAAGCTGGAACGCGGCCAGGCGCACGTTAATCGCGCCGAAGCCAACAGCCACGGCCATATGACCAAGGCACGGCAAGAAAACATTCAGGGCCGCGAAAACCATCAAAACAAGCGCATCTACAGGAAAAAGCATAACGACAACACGACAACGGCTCCGGCGGGTGGCGCAACCACTCCGTAACCGTATCCGGATTTGAACGGAAAGGCCCGGCTTCAACGCCGGGCCTTTTTATTTTCAGCTTACAGCACCATGGCAATGCTTATATTTTTTGCCGGAACCGCAGGGGCATGGAGCGTTGCGCGGCGTGTTTTGCCAGGTTTCGGGATTTTGTTTGTCAAAAACATGCTGAACCGGCCGTGCGATCGCTGACGGCCTGCGCGGAAAAGCCCCGACAAGCGGGCGGCGGGCAGGACCCGCGGATTGATCATCAGTGCCCGCCGGACGCGCGGTTGTTAATTCCTCAGGCGGGGCATGCAATTCCTGCATTGGCGTTTGGCGGCGCGCCAGCAATTCTTCCATCGAGGGCAGCCGTATCTCGGCATGCATGAGGATTTTCGTCACCTGCTCGCGGATGATATCCAGCATAAGCTGAAAGAGGCCGAAGGCCTCGCGGCTATATTCATTGAGCGGATCGCGCTGGCCGTAACCGCGCAAATGAATGCCCTGGCGCAATTGATCGAGCATCAGAAGATGCTCTTTCCAGGACTGATCGAGTACGCCGAGGAGGGCCGCTTTTTCCGCGCGATGCATGGAGTCTTCGCCGATCATGGCGAATTTGGCGGTCATTTTCTCTTCGGCCGCACGCTTGATGCGTTCCTCGATCTCCATTTCGGCAATTCCGTTTTCGGCGCCCCAGTCCGTGATCGGCAAATCGACGCCGAGCAATTCGCGGGCACGTTCGGCAAGACCGGCCAGATCCCATTGCTCGGCATAGGAATGCGGCGGGATTGCCTTGATGACAAGATTATGGATCACTTCCTCGCGCAGATCGCGCGTGATTGTGGAGACATCGGGTGCCGCCATAATTTCGCGCCGTTGTTCGTAAATGACCTTGCGCTGGTCGTTCATGATATTGTCGTATTTGAGCAAATTCTTGCGGATATCGAAGTTGCGCCCTTCGACTTTCTGCTGCGCTTTGGCAAGGGCGGTTGTGATCCAAGGATGGGCGATTTTCTCGCCGTCGCGCAGGCCCAAGCGCGACAGGATCGGGTCCATGCGCTCGGAGCCGAAAATGCGCATCAGATCGTCTTCCAGCGAGAGGAAAAATTTGGAGGCGCCCGGATCGCCCTGACGGCCCGAGCGGCCGCGTAACTGATTGTCGATGCGCCGCGATTCATGGCGTTCGGTGCCGATCACGAAAAGCCCGCCTCCCTTGCGCACCACTTCGCGCGCGGAATCGATCTCGGCCTTGATGGCGGTGGTGCGTTCACGGCGCGCATTTTCGTCTGTGATATCTTTCAGCTCATCCGCAAAGCGCATATCGAGATTGCCGCCCAGCTGAATGTCGGTGCCGCGGCCGGCCATGTTGGTTGCAATGGTCACATTGCCCGGCCGTCCGGCCTGCGCGATGATGACGGCTTCCTGATCATGAAAACGTGCATTGAGCACGTTGTGCGGAATTTTGCGCTTCTTGAGCAATTCCGCCAGCGTCTCCGATTTTTCGATCGAGACAGTGCCCACCAAAACCGGCTGCTGGCGCGCTCGGCATTGCTCGATGAGGGTGAGGATCGCGTCATATTTCTCTGCCATCGAACGATAGACCTCGTCATCCATATCGTCCCGAATGGCCGGAACATTGGTCGGGATCTCGACCACTTCGAGTCCGTAGATTTCGGTGAATTCCGGAGCTTCCGTCATGGCCGTGCCGGTCATGCCGGCGAGTTTTGGGTAAAGACGGAAATAATTCTGGAAGGTAATGGAAGCGAGCGTTTGGTTCTCGCGCTGGATGTCGACATGCTCCTTGGCTTCGAGCGCCTGATGCAACCCGTCCGAATAGCGGCGTCCTTCCATCATGCGTCCGGTGAATTCGTCGATGATGACGACCTTGCCGCCCTTCACGATATAATCGACATCGTGCGCGAACAGTTTGTGCGCGCGCAGCGCCTGATTGACGTGATGCACCACTTGCACATTCTGCGGCTCGTAGAGCCCGGCGCCGGGCGTCAGAAGTCCGGCTTCGGCCAGTAATTCCTCGATCCGCACATTGCCGGCTTCGGTCAGGGACACGGTGCGGCTTTTCTCGTCTTTTTCGAAATCCGTCGCGGCCAGTTTGGGAATGATCGCATCGACCTTCATGTAAAGATCGGATGAATCTTCGGCCGGGCCCGAGATGATGAGCGGCGTGCGGGCTTCATCAACCAAAATGCTGTCGACCTCGTCGACAATGGCGAAATTGAACGGCCGCTGCACGAGATCGCCTTGCGTGAATTTCATATTGTCGCGCAGATAGTCGAATCCGAATTCGTTGTTGGTGCCGTAAGTGATGTCGGAATTGTAGGCGGCACGCCGCTCGGCATCGTCGAGCCCGTGCACGATGCATCCGACCGTAAGGCCGAGAAAATTATAGATTCTTCCCATCCATTCGCTGTCGCGGCGAGCGAGATAATCATTTACCGTCACCACATGCACGCCCTTGCCCATGAGCGCATTGAGATAAACCGGCAGAGTGGCAACCAGCGTCTTGCCTTCGCCGGTTTTCATCTCCGCGATCTTGCCACTGTGCAGAACCATGCCGCCGCGCAATTGCACATCGAAGGGACGCTGGCCGAGTGTGCGGCGCGCGGCTTCGCGCACAGTCGCAAAGGCTTCGGGTAGCAGATCGTCGAGGCTTTCACCTTTGGCAAGGCGGCCCTTAAATTCGTCCGTCTTGGCGCGTAAATCCGCATCCGTCAGTTTTTCCTGCGCGGATTCGAGCGCATTGATCCGCGCCACAATGCGGTCCTGCGCCCGCAGAACGCGCTCGTTATGGGAACCGAAAAACTTGCGGGCGAGAGTGGTAATCATCAATTCCAGGCGGCGATTTTAGCGGTTTTTGAAGCCCTTCCGGGCTCGAGCCTTTAAATGGCCATTTCTCGGGCGAAAAGCAAGTGTTGGCCGAATTTACGCCACATTCCTCGGGCTTGATGTTTAACCTTGGAAGCTTTACCAAGATTGGACATATAAGGGCGCGGCATCGGTTGCCGGACGCCATAGCAACAGAAAGGACACCTCATGCTTGCACCCATTCGCATTGTTTTTGCCCTTTTGGCGCTTAGCCTTTTCTCGCTTCCGGCGCTTGCCGCCGACAGTGCGCCCGCCGCCCCCGCCGGTGATCCGGTGGTTGCACGGGTCAACGGCCAGGAGCTTCACCGTTCCGATGTTTTGCGCGAATTGCAGCAGCTCGGCCCGCAAGCCCAGCAGGTTCCGCCGCAAATGCTCTATCCCGAGCTTTTGCAAAAAATGATCGCGACCAAGCTGGCCGCAACTCAAGGCTATGCCGAGAAATTGCAGGATACGCCCGAAGCCAAGGCGCAACTCAAGGGTGCCGAAGCGCAAATCGTTGCGCAGGCCTATGTCCGTCGCGCAGTACAGCCGAAAATCACGGAAGCCAAGATCAAGGAGAAGTATGACGAGCTGGCGGCCAAATTCAAACCGCAGGAGGAAGTGCGGGCGCGCCATATTCTCTTCACCGGCCCCACGGCGGAAGCCGATGCCCAGGACGCAATCAAGCAGCTCAAGGGTGGTGCTGATTTCGCCAAGATGGCGCAGGATAAATCGAAGGATACGGGTTCGTCCAAGCAGGGCGGCGATCTCGGCTATTTCACGCATGATGTGATGGTGAAGGAATTCGCCGACACCGCTTTTGCCATGAAGCCGGGCGAAATTTTCGAAAAGCCGGTCAAGACCTCGTTCGGCTATCATGTCATCAAGGTCGAGGATAAACGCAAGTCGGCGCCGCCGCCGCTTACCGAAGTGCATGACCAGATCGCCAATCAGCTTGGTCAGGACATGACCAACGATCTGATCAAGGGGCTGGAAGCCAAGGCCAAGATCGAAAAATTCAATATCGACGGCTCGCCGCTCAAGACCGCCGCCACCGGCGCCAAATAAGCAAGCCACATAGGAACAAAAAGCCCGGAACGAAATTCCGGGCTTTTTTATTGGCGGATAACCCGGCTAGAATTGAACATGATCTTCGCCGAAACCCCGCGCCTTTTCCTGCGTGCATTGGAAAAAACTGATTTGCCGATCTTGACGGAACTCATCGGCGATTGGGACGTATGCAAATGGCTACTCGTCGTGCCGCATCCTTACCATTTGAAAAATGCAGAAGAGTTTTACGTCGAAATGTCGAAATCATACCAAAAGAAAACACCTCAGTTTTTTGTTGTTGCCAACAAATCAGACGGCCAGTTGATGGGTGGCGTAGGCGTGCATCCTCCACGCACGAGCGATCCAAAATCGGGCGAAGTGTTTATCGGATATTGGCTCGGCAAACCCTATTGGGGCCAAGGTTTTATGAGTGAAACCCTGAAAACAGTCCTTGCTTTAATATTCAAGCGTCCGGATGTCGAGCTTGTAATCGCGATGACTGACCCGGCAAATCATGTTTCAAAAAATATTTTGCAAAAAGCCGGATTAAAATACCTCGGCATCTTTCCGCGCACGGAACCGGGCCTGCGTGGCGGGCCCGAAGTGACGCGTTGGGAACTGACGCGTAAAGAATATGAAAACTCCGCGAGTTCATCATGAGTTGCGTCGACGTCACCCTGCCGCCCATCACCGCCAACCGGCCCTTACTGCTGGTCGCGGCGGCGGTGCTTTTGGACGCCGATGGATGCGTTTTGCTGGCCGAGCGCCCGTCCGGCAAAAAAATGGCCGGTCTGTGGGAATTTCCGGGCGGCAAGGTCGGTGCCGGAGAAACACCCGAAGCGGCGCTCGTGCGCGAACTGAAAGAAGAGCTCGGTATCGAAACCTCAATCGGTTGCCTATGGCCGCTCTCTTTCGCCTCGCATGCTTACGATGATTTTCATCTGCTGATGCCGCTTTATGCCTGCCGGGTCTGGAGCGGCACGCCGACCTCCAAAGAAGGGCAAAAACTGGCCTGGGTGAAGACTAAAGAAATCAGCACATACCCTCTGGTGCCGGCGGATTACATTTTCGTCGAGCCGTTGCGGGTGATCTAGGTTTTATTCAAACCCTCCTTTGTCTGTCTTGCCCGGACAGCTACTAACACCAGGTTGCGCTCCGGAGGCACTGGCGTCATCGGCCTGTACCCCACCCTTTCCTGCTTTTTTGCATTTTCGACTCGTTTTGCTCCTTTGTTACGTCCCGCCCCTCTTCTGAGCTTTCGTCTCAACTCCTCGGCCATTTTTCTCATTGCTTGCGTAATGTGACTCTTAGGATTTGCGCGAGCTAAATAAGCTAGGGCTTTTTCAGGCTCAGGCTCGTCGCGTCTTAGGCATAAGGCAGCAATCTCAAAGGCCAATCTACCATCAGAAAGGGAAACTCTTACTTTTGCTATCTTCGTAAGCCGTTTCAATCTTGAGCGCGCGTCGCTTTCACTAAACGATTCCGCCGCCTGCATTAGACTTTCTATTCTTTTACTTGTTTTCAATTTCATCGCTCATAATTCATCTGTTTGCCACTTATCGCATCCAGCACACCCTGCAAGATATAGGCCGCCGCTGCGGAATCGATTTTGGCCGCGCGGCGGGTGCGGGTAATATCATGCGCGATCATCTCGCGCTCGACGGCTGCCGTCGAAAACCGCTCATCCCAAAACACTATCGGTATATCCTCAACCAGCAAATGGTCGCGCCTCAACAAATTACGCGCAAAGGCTCGCGCTGCCTGCGCTGGCGGTCCTTCGGACCCGTCCATACTCTTCGGCAGACCTATGATAAGGCCGCCCACCTTGCGCTCATTGATGATCAAAGCCAGTGCGGCGGCATCCGCGGCGAATTTGCCGCGTTCGATAACGGTGAGCGGCGATGCCACCCGCAAAGCGGGATCGGAAATGGCAACGCCAATACGTTTCTTGCCGGGATCAAGGCCGAGCAAACATGTGCCTGCTTTAAGCAGACCGGACAATTGGGCTAATTCGCAAACAGGCATGATAAATAATAGCAGGCGACGCTTGCCTCGCCAAAAAAATCCTTGCACTATGAGCGCGCATGTCTATCGACGCCAAAACCGTAGCTAAAATCGCCCATCTCGCGCGGCTTAAAATCCCCGCCGAAGAACAGCCGCAACTCGCGGGTGAACTTAACAAAATCCTCGATTGGATCGCCCAGCTGGATGAGGTCGATACCGCCGGCTTCGAGCCTTTGGCGAGTGTTAACGATGCCTTCCTGCGCGGGCGCGAGGATGTGGTAAATGACGGCGGCAAACCCGCCGACATTCTCGCCAACGCGCCTACCAGCCGCGCCGATTTCTTCGCCGTGCCGAAGGTTATCGAATGAGTCTCACTGATCTTTCGATGGCCGAAGCACTGACAGGGCTCGCGGCCAAAAAATTCAGCGCGGCGGAATTGGCCGAGGCGCATATCAAGGCGATGGGAAAAGCGCAGGCGCTCAACGCCTTCATTACCGAAACGTCGGAACTGGCCCTGAAACAGGCGAAAGAATCGGATGCGCGCCGCGCCAAAACTTCGGCAGGCGCCATGGATGGCATACCGATCGCCGTCAAAGATCTGTTCTGCACCAAGGGCGTGCGCACGACAGCGGCGAGTCATATTCTCGATAATTTCGTGCCCGCTTATGAATCGACCGTCACGCAGAAACTATTCGATGCTGGATGTGTGATGCTGGGCAAGACCAATCTCGATGAATTCGCGATGGGTTCTTCCGACATCACCAGCCATTTCGGTCCGGTGATTAGCCCCTGGTCGGGCGCCGATCCCGCTGGGGCCAAACGCAAATTAGTGCCGGGCGGATCATCAGGCGGATCGGCGGTAGCCGTGGCTGCGCGCCTTGCGATTGCGGCAACCGGCACCGATACCGGCGGCTCGATTCGCCAGCCGGCTTCGTTCACCGGTATTGTCGGCATGAAGCCGACTTATGGCCGCTGTTCGCGCTGGGGCATCGTGGCTTTCGCCTCTTCGCTCGATCAGGCGGGGCCGATGACCCGCACGGTCGGTGATGCTGCGTTGATGCTGCGCGTGATTTCCGGTTTCGATGAAAAAGATTCCACTTCCGTCGATCAGCCGGTGCCGGATTTCACTTCCGCCATCGGCGCATCAATCAAGGGTTTGAAAATCGGCATTCCGCGCGAATACCGGATGGATGGCATGCCGCCCGAGATCGAGGCGCTGTGGCAAAAGGGGGCGGCCATGCTGCGCGAGGCGGGTGCTGAAATTATCGAAATTAGCCTGCCGCATACCAAATACTCGCTGGCCGTCTATTACATCATCGCCCCGGCCGAGGCTTCCTCCAATCTCGCGCGCTATGACGGGGTGCGCTACGGGCGGCGCGTGGCGGGCGGCAATCTCATCGAGATGTACGAGAACACGCGCGGGCAGGGTTTCGGCAAGGAAGTGCAGCGGCGCATTCTGATCGGCACTTACGCGCTTTCGGCCGGTTATTACGATGCCTATTATCTCAAAGCACAAAAGGTGCGGCGCTGCGTCCGCAATGACTTCAATGAGGCCTTCAAGAAATGCGATGCGATCCTGACCCCGACCGCACCTTCCACCGCTTTCGCCATTGGCGAAAAACAGGACGACCCGATCCAGATGTATCTGAATGATGTCTTCACGGTACCGGTTAATCTCGCCGGCCTGCCCGGCATTTCCGTGCCGGCCGGGCTCGGCGCCGACGGATTGCCCCTGGGCTTGCAACTTATCGGCCGCGCCTTCGATGAAATGACGTTATTCAAGGCCGCTTCGGCCCTGGAAAAAGCGGCCGGTTTCAATCATAAACCGCCTTTTACCGGGTGATGTTATGAGCACCGCGCAAGGACAAACCGGCGAATGGGAAATGGTGATCGGGCTTGAGGTGCATGCCCAGGTCATCTCGAACGCCAAGCTGTTTTCGGGCGCCGCGACCGAGTTCGGCGCCGCACCCAACGCGCAAGTAAGCCTGATCGACGCCGCTTTTCCCGGCATGCTGCCCGTTATCAATAAAAAATGCGTGGAACAGGCGGTGCGCACGGGGCTTGGCTTGAAGGCCGAGATCAATCTTGTTTCCGTATTCGACCGCAAGAATTATTTTTATCCCGATCTGCCGCCCGGTTATCAGATCAGCCAGTATAAAAATCCCATCGTCGGCAAGGGTGAAATTCTGCTCGATCTGCCGGGCGGCCAGACGCGCAAGGTCGGTATCACGCGTCTGCATCTGGAGCAGGATGCCGGCAAAAGCATGCATGATCAGAGCCCAACCGAAACCTATGTCGATCTCAACCGCGCGGGCGTGGCGTTGATGGAAATCGTCTCCGAGCCCGATATGCGCTCGGGTGAGGAAGCCGGCGCTTATCTCAAGAAACTGCGTGCGATCTTGCGTTATCTCGGCACCTGCGACGGCAATATGGAAGAAGGTTCGATGCGCTGCGACGTCAATCTTTCCATGCGGCGCAAGGGCGATACCAAGCTTGGCACGCGTTGCGAGATCAAGAATGTCAATTCGATCCGCTTCGTGCAGCAGGCGATCGAATATGAGGCCACGCGCCAGGTGGAAGTGCTGGAAGCCGGCGGCAAAGTCGATCAGGAAACGCGCCTTTGGGATACCGGCAAGGGCGTCACGCGCCCTATGCGCTCGAAGGAAGAGGCGCATGATTACCGCTATTTCCCCGATCCGGATTTGCTGCCCCTGAAGCTGGAACTGGCCTGGGTCGAGGACATCAGGCGCACGCTGCCGGAATTGCCGGATGAAAAGAAAGCACGCTTCATCGATCACTATAGCCTTAAGCCTTACGATGCTTCCGTGCTGGTGGCGGAAAAAGCCTCGGCCGATTTTTTCGAGCTGGTGGCGAAAGGACGCGACGGCAAGCTCGCTGCCAACTGGGTAACAGGCGAATTGTTCGGCGCATTGAACAAACTCAGCAAAAATATCGAGGAAAGCCCGGTTTCGGCCGATTCTCTTGGCGGCCTCATTGATCTCATCGGCAATCAGACCATCTCGGGCCGTATCGCCAAGGACGTGTTCGAGGAAATGCTTGTGTCCGGCAAGCCGGCGGCACAAATCGTGGAGGATAAAGGCCTTAAGCAGGTGACCGATACCGGTGCCATCGAAAAATCAATCGATCAGATTCTCGCCGCCAATGCCGACAAATTCGCCGAATATAAGGCCGGCAAGGATAAATTATTCGGCTTCTTCGTGGGCCAGGTCATGAAAGCGACCGGCGGCAAGGCCAATCCGGCGTTGGTGAATGAATTGCTGACCAAAAAACTGAAAGGCTGAGATTAGCGGTTTTTTTTGTAATGCGTAGCGATGCGGCTCAATTCGCCGCCGCAAACATGCGCCAGACGGTCATATTCGGAGCGCGAATCGACCAATTGCTGCCGGCGTAAATTTTCCGTCCGCATCTGCTCCACCATATCGTCCATAAAATCCTTCACCCGCTCATGCAGCCGTTGTTCGGCGTCATGGACATTCTCCACTCGGAAACTTCCGTATAGACGCAGATAGGATTTAAGCTCGTTTTCAATGCGCGGGGCGAATTCCAATAAAAGCTGGCGATTGATGGCAACATGTTTTTGCTCGTGCCCCAGCGTCTCGCTGAAGCCGCAGGTGCCTTTGGCGATTTCATTGGCAATGAAGATAGTCACGTCGCGGTAGCCGACCGTCACTCGGACACGCTCGAGGCGTGCGCAGGAAAGGCCGGTTGATGCGGTCTCGACCACCATCGGTACATGCAGCTCCAGCACCGGCCGGTAGCGCGTGATGCCCATGGCGATCGTTTCATTATGCGGAATCGAATGCAGCCGATCTGAGGCGATGGATTGGATCGAATCAAGATCCTGCGAAGCATCGAGGCGCGGCTCATCAAAAACAGGTGCGATCGCAACCGGCACGTCCCGGTAGGAATCGCATGTGGTAGAATCCTGCGCGCTAACGCCCTGGGGCAATACGCCAAGAAAAAGGAGGAGAGCCAAAAATTTTTTCATGCCTGAACCGGACCTTCAAAGGCGGGCCCCGATTAGAGCATGTTTTTTGTGGCTTACAAAAAGAAACGAAAAAAGGGCTAGTCCCGCTCGCCCAAGATATCGCTTACCTTGCGCCGGCGTCCGCGGCGCGGGATGTCGGCGAGCACGCAGGTCTCGATACCGCTGCCACCGCGCACTTCGGAAAGCGCCCGCTGGAGCAAGCCTTTCTCGCGCAGATCGTCGCAATCGGCAATATGCATCATGGCCAGTTTGTTTTCGATGAGATCGACAATGGTCGAAACGGTTTCGCGTGAAAGACTCATGGTTCAATCTCTTTTCGCAGAAAGCTCGCGTTTAAAAAATATTCGCCTTGAATGCATTCAGTATTTATCTAAAAAGTTAAAATCGGGTGAAGTATCTGTTTTGACTTAAAAAAATTGAGATAAAACAGGCCCTTATGGTTAGGAAGAAGTTAATGGGAGGGTGCCGGCACGGGTTCGGCACTTTCGGCCTTTTTTACATGATGATCTTCCGCCAGCAGCATATAGACCGCCGGCACCACGAAAAGCGTGAAGAGCGTGCCGATCGAAAGACCGGAGGCGATCACAAGGCCCATATTAAAGCGCGCGGCGGCGCCCGCGCCCGAGGCCGTGATGAGAGGCACCACGCCCAGCACCATCGCGGCCGTGGTCATAAGGATGGGACGCAGACGGATGGCGGTCGCCTCGATCACCGCATCCAGTTTCGATTTGCCGCTGACCTGAATTTTGTTGGCGAATTCGGTGATGAGAATGCCGTGCTTGCTGACGAGGCCGATCAGCGTGATAAGGCCGACCTTGGTATAAATGTTGAAACTGGCCCCACCGACACCGAGCGTAATAAAAACAAGTGCGCCCGCGATCGACATCGGCACCGAAATAAGAATGATGAGCGGATCGCGGAAACTTTCGAACTGCGCGGCGAGCGAAAGAAAGATAATGATGATGGCCAACACCAACGTCAGATAGAAACCGCCCGATTCCTGTACGATCTGCCGGAATTCGCCGCCATAATCGATCGAGAAACCTTCCGGCAAGGTTCGCGCGGCGAGATCCTGTAAATATTTGAGCGCTTCGCCGGGCGCCACGCCCGGCATTTCGGCGCCCTGAACGGTGGCGGCATTCAGCTGCTGAAAATGATTGAGCGATTCGGGCACCGTTTTGGTTTTTATGCTGGCCACGGTCGAAAGCGTCACCGGCGTGCCGGCCGCGGTGCGGATATAGTAATTGGCAAGCTGGTCGATGTTGAGGCGCGACGGCTGATCGACCTGTGGAATGACTTTATAGGAACGCCCATCGAGGCTGAAATAATTGACATAGCCGCCGCCCAGCATGGCCGAAAGACCGCTGCCGACATCGTTCATTGTGAGGCCAAGAAGCGCCGTCTTGTCGCGGTTGATTTCAACCACCGCCTGCGGCTGGTCGACTTTCAGATCGTTATCGAGAAAGAAGAGCCCGCTTTTTTGCGCCTCGGCTATGAATTGGGACGATACATCCAGCAATTGGTCGAAAGATTTGGTGGTCTTGATGACAAATTGAACGGGATAGCCCTGGCTGCCCGGCAAAGGCGGCGGATTGACGACGAAGGCCTTGAAACCGGCGACCTTGCTGATATCGCCGTTTAGCTGGCGCTGAATATCGGCCACCGTACGTTCGCGCTGGTCCCATGGCTTGAACACCATGCCGGAAATCGACCGACCCAGCGCGTCAAGCTGAAAAACGCTGTCGCGCTCGGCATATTGCGAAAAAATGCCGAACACCTGGCGCGCATACAGCAAGCGCTGTTGCAAGGTGGCGTTGGGCGCCGGCGTTTGCAGGACAAGGATATATCCCTGATCTTCCGCCGGGGCCAATTCATTGGTGGAAAAGAGGATGAACAGCGGAATGCTGAGCAGGATGATGGCGGCGAATATATAAGTCACCGGCCTGTATTTCAGACTGGCGCGCAAAAGGCGCACATAGCGGCTATGCACCTGATCGAAAGCGTAATCGATGCCATTGGTCAGGCGCTGCTCCCACCCCTCGCCTCCTTTTACGCGCGGCTTGAGAAAACGCGCGCAGAGGACGGGCGACGAGGTGAGCGCGATGACGGCCGAGACGGTGACGGCCCCCACCAGCGTAAAAGCAAATTCGGTGAAGAGTGCGCCGGTCAAGCCACCCTGAAAACCGATCGGTATATAGACTGCCACCAGCACGATCGTCATAGCGATGATGGGGTTGGCAAGCTCACGCGCGGCGAGCAGCGCCGCATCGGTCGGCGACAGGCCTTCTTCCAGATGCCGGTTCACATTTTCGACCACGATGATGGCGTCGTCGACCACAAGGCCTATGGCAAGGACGAGCGCCAGCAAGGTCAATAAATTGATGGAGAAACCGAACAGCAGCATGGCGAAAAAAGCGCCGATCAGCGAAAGCGGAATGGCAACGACCGGAATCAGCACGGCGCGCGGCGAACCCAAAAACGCGAACACGACCAGGGAAACGATGAGGATCGCCTCGATCAGCGTGCGCTCCACCTCATGAATGGAGCTTTGCACGAAGACGGTCGAATCATAGACGATGCGGCTTGAAAGTCCTTCCGGTTGCGATGCCTGAATCTGGGGGAAAACCTTGCGAATACCCTCAATCACATCGAGCAGATTGGCGGCGGGGGCAACCTGAATACCGATATAGACAGCCTTTTTGCCGTCGAAGGAGACGCGCGATTCGTAATCATCAGCGCCCAGCGATACGGCGCCGATATCCTTAAGCCTTATGATTGCACCATTTTGCTGACGGATGATTAGATTGCGGAACTCCTCCAGCGAATGCAGCCCCGTGGATGCCGTCAGACTGACCTGCACCATCTGCCCTTTCGTGTTGCCGAGGGCGGAGATGTAATCGTTCGCGGCCAGAGCCGCGCTTACATCGCTTGCGGTCAAGCCATAGGCTGCCAATTTTTGCGGATCGAGCCAGGCGCGCAAGGCGAAATTCTGCCCGCCCAGAATTTCGGCGGTCTGTACGCCGGTGACCGCCTGCAGGCGCGGCTGCACCACGCGCACGAGATAGTCGGTGATGTTGTTTTGCGGCAAGACATCGCTGTTGAAGCCGATATACATGGCATCGATCGTCTGACCGACCTTGACGTTCAGCACCGGCTGCTGCGAGCCGGGTGGTAATTGATTAAGAACCGAACTGACCTTGGTGTTGATTTCCGTCAACGCCTTGTCGGCATCGTAATTGAGGCGCAGATAGATCGTGATGGTGCTGACGCCCGTCTGGCTGGTCGAGGTCATGTAATCGATGCCGTTGGCCTGCGCGATCGCATTTTCGAGCGGCGTCGTGATGAATCCGGCGATGGTGTCGGGATCGGCCCCATAATAAGTAGTCATGACCGTGACGACGGCGTTCTCGGTGCGCGGATATTGAATAACCGGCAGACTCCAAAAGGCGCGCAGGCCAAGCACCAGGATCATTAGACTGATGACCGTCGCCAGCACCGGCCGACGGATGAAAATATCAGTAAATTTCATGACCTGTCCTTAAATTTGCCCTACTGCTCGTGCGGCGTGGGGTTCGGCTCGTTCGACGGCTGAATCTCGTTATTGACGATGACCGGCGCGCCGTTATGCAGCTTGATCTGGCCCGCCGTCACAACCTCGTCGCCTTCCTTGACGCCGCTTAAAATGGCGATCTGGTCGCCGCGCGCGCCGCCGGTGGTGACAAAGACCTGTTTGGCGATCAGTTGCTGCTGGTTGCCGTTCTGGTTTTCGTTCTCTGCCTCACTTTGCTCGCCTGCATCTTTCGAAGTGAGAACGTACACGGTGCTCCCGTAGGGATTAAAAGTGATCGCCGTTTGCGGCAGTGTGATGTAACGCACCGGCGCGCCACTCTCGACGGCAATTTTTACGAACATACCCGGCAGCAAAAGATGATCGGGATTTTTAAGCGTTGCGCGGATATGAATATTGCGCGTCGTTTCGCTGACTTTGGAATTAATGGCCGAAACTTCGCCATCAAAAACCTTATCGGGATGAGCATCGACCGTCGCGATTACTTTTTGTCCGGCCGCAACCCGGGTAAGCGCCGCTTCCGGCAAATCAAAATCGGCATAGACCGGGTCGAGCTGCTGCAAACTGACGATCGCCGTGCCCGGATTGACATATTGCCCGACATCGACCGAACGAATGCCGAGATGTCCCGCAAAAGGCGCGCGAATGGTTTTCTTGTCGATCACGGCCTGTTGTTCGGCCGCTTGCGCCCGGGCGCTAGCAAGATTGGCGACGTCGCTGTCGAGGGCGGCTTTACTGACGGCCTGTATTTTGAATTGCTTGGTATCGCGCGTGTAGTTGATTTCGGCGAGTCTTTCGGCGGCTTCAAGCGAGGCGAGCTTGGCGATATCGTCCTCGGCGCGCAATTGCACGAGTATGGCTCCCGCCTCGACGTCACGGCCGGATTCGAATTGGATCTCCTCCACGATGCCGGCGACCTCGGAGGAAAGATCGGCCCCGTTAACCGCACGCAAGCTGCCCACCGCTTCCAGCTTCGGCTGCCAGTCTTCATAGACAGCCTTAATGGTCGAGACCGTCTGCGGCGGCATGCCGGCTGCCGTCATGTATTTTTTCGACATAATGCCGCTGAAAATTTTGTAGCCGAAAATGCCGCCCAACACGAGCAGCACGGCGATCAGCATGATGATCATGCGTTTGGTCATTGACGAGCCTCTTGCAGAGCAGGTTGGTTTGCGTCTTGGCTTTCTTTCACATCCACGCGGTTCCACCAGCCGCCGCCAAGCGCCGCAAACAAGGCAGCCGTGTCGGCGAAGCGGCGCGCCTGGGCCTGCACTAGCGCCAGTCTCGTTTGCTGTTCGGTTTGCTCGGCGGTGAGAAGGCCGAGATAGCTGATGGCGCCGTCTTTATATTGCTGCTGAGCCATAGAAAGACTTTCGGCGGCGGCCCGCTCGGCTTCGTTGCTCGCTTTAAGCGTTGCGGCATCTGCCTCTAGAGCACGTAAGGAATCGGCCACATCCTGAAAAGCACTTAGCACCGTCTTGCGATAGAGAGCGGCGGCCTGATCATAGGCAGCTTCGGAGGCACGTTTTTTATGAAGCAATTCGCCGCCGTGAAAAATGGGTTGTGTAAGGCCCGCTGCAAGGCTCCAGACACCGGTGCCAGGCATGAACAAGCTCGCCAGCTTGCCGGCATCCGTGCCGACATCGCCCGAGAGGGTAATCTGCGGCAGCATATTGGCGGTGGCCACGCCGATTTGCGCGCTCGCCGCATGTAAGGTGGATTCCGCCGCGCGTATATCAGGCCGCTGTTCGACCAGTTTGGAAGGGAGCGTAATCGGCATCATGGTCGGCAACGTCAGGCTGGCAAGCTCAAAAATCGCTTCCGGTTCCTGACTAGGAAATTGTCCGGCCAATACGGATAATTGATGCCGCGTCTGCGCCAATTGTTTTTCAAGCGGCGGCAGCGTGGCGCGGGTCTGCGCTAGTGTCGCCGCTTGCGCCAGCACGGCCGTTTTTGCGATACCGCCAAGCTCAAGCTGGTTTTGCAGCAAATCGAGCTGTTTCTTCTCATCCTCAATGATTTTTTGCGTCGCGGCGATCTGCGCGCGCAAGGACGCCTCCTCGACGGCCGCCGTCACCACATTGGCTGTCAGGCTCAGGCGCGCCGCCTCCAACTCGAAACGCTGATAATCTTCGGCTGCACCGAGGGCCTCGATCTGCCGCCGGGCGCCACCGAAAAGATCGAGCCCGTAGGAAACGCTGACCGAGGCGTTATAGAGGGTGAAAGGCGGAATGTTGTTGGAGCCGCCGAAGGCAATGCTGGATATTTTCTGACGCTCGGCGGAAAAGCCGGCATCGACCGCCGGCAGTAATTCGCCCGTCCCCGCTTCGGTGTTTTCATGCGCCACACGCAGAGCCGCATCCGCGGCGGCAAGATCGGGATTTGCTTGCAGCGACTGGTCGATCAGCCGGTTGAGCGGTTCGGAATGAAACAGTGTCCACCATTCCGCGGGAATATCACCGCCGGAAACAAAATTCTGCGCACGGCCGTTTTCCATATCCACGCTCTGGGTTTTTTCCAGCAAAGGCGCGGGCTCAAAGCTTTTGACATTGGGCGCCGGCGGCCGCTCGAAATTGGGCCCGACCGCGCAGCCGCCCAAAAGGGCGGCGGTCAGCATTCCAATCGCAAAAAAAGGCGGACGGATGGAAGAAACCGAAAACAACATGCCGCCGAACCATAACAAACCGGTTTACAAAAAACAGATTGTATTATACATTCATTCATGATTGTATGTAAATAGACGAAAAAGCTGCCGGAGCGGCGGAAAAATGGCCAGACGCACCAAACTCGAGGCCGAACAGACCCGTAACGACATTCTGAACGCGGCGGAACAAGTGTTCTATGAACAAGGGGTTGCGCGCACCTCCCTTGAGCAAATCGCAAAGGCAGCCGGGGTCACGCGCGGGGCCGTGTATTGGCATTTTCGCGACAAAATTGAATTATGCGAGGCCATGCTGCAGCGGGTTTTTCTGCCGCAGGAAGATGTGTTGGAGCGTCTCGCCGCCAGCGATACCGATACGCCCGTTACCGATCTCAAGAAAGCCTGCTGCGATTCGCTGCGGCTTATCGCCACCGACAAGCAGCGTCACCGTGTGGTTTCGATTCTCATGTTCCGCTGCGAATATGTGGAGGAAATGACCGCCATTATGAAGCGCCGCCGCCAGTGCAAGGACCGTATGCTGAGCCGCTGCCTGCGTCTCTTCGAGCGCGCCGCCGCGCTGAAAATGCTGGCCCCCTCCTGGACTCCGCATCTGGCGGCAACCAGCTTGCAAGCCTTGATGGGCGGGCTCATTCTGAATGGCCTCGAGGGCCGCAAGCAGTTCAACTTCGCCGAAGCCGGTCCCGCCTGCCTCGAGGCTTTCTTTCGTTCCGTAAGCGCATGAGATGATTTGATGTTCGATAAGCTACATGCCGCCTTGATGGCAGTGCTGGTTTCCTTGGGCCTCGCGCATCCGGACATGGTGACTTACCAAGGCTATGGCGAGGGCGAATATGTGCTGGTCGCGCCGCAAATCGCGGGCATGCTGGAAACTTTGAAAGTCGAACGCGGGCAAACGGTCCATAAAGGCGATTTGCTGTTCATGCTCGAAAATGCCGACGAAACAGCGGCGCTCGAACAGGCCAAAGCCGAAGCCACGCGCGCGCAATCAACCCTCGATGATCTGCAGAAAGGCAAACGGCCCACCGAAATCGAGACGCTCGCGGCGCAACGCGATCAGGCCGAGGCCGCACTCAAGCTCGCCGCTATCACTTACGCGCGCGACCAGCAGCAATTCAAAATCAAGGCTGTCAGCCAGGCCATCCTCGATACCGATAAGGCCGCGCTCGATCAGGCGCGCGGGCATCTGGCTGAAATCGAGGCCGATCTTGCGACCGGCAAATTGAGCACCGGGCGCGAAGATGCTATTCGCGCAGCCGGCGCCGATGTCGCCGCCGGCCTGGCTTCTGTCGCCAGTGCGCAATGGCGGCTCGATCAAAAAACGCTCGCCGCACCTGCCGATGCTTTCGTTTTCGACACGCTCTACCGGCCGGGCGAGTTCATTGCCACCGGCCAGCCGGTCGTCTCGCTCTTGCCAGCACCCAATATAAGGGCGCGGTTTTTCGTGCCGGAACCGGCACTCGGCACCATACCGGCGGGCACGGAAGTAGAAATCCATTGCGACGGCTGTCCGGAATCGATACCGGCGCATGTCACTTACGTTTCCCCGCAGGCCGAATATAGTCCACCCGAGCTTTACAATCGCGATAACCGTGCGCGGCTTCTCTACATGCTGGAAGCGACGCCGGACGAAAAGCCGGAACTTCTGCATCCGGGCCAGCCGGTCGATGTCGTGGTTGGCAACCAAAAATGAGCGCGCAAGCGGCAGAACCCAAAAACGGCCTGGCGATCTCCGTTCACGGTTTGACGAAAAGCTTCAAGGGCCGCGAAGTGGTGCATGGCTGCTCGATCGACGTTCCCTATGGTGCGATCTATGGCTTTCTCGGCCCCAACGGCACCGGCAAAACGACGACCATTCGCATGCTGTGCGGCTTGCTCAAGCCCGATAGCGGGACGGGCGTTTGCCTCGGCTACAACATTCTTACGCAATCCGCCCTGATCAAGCGCCAGACCGGCTATATGCCGCAGAAATTCGGGCTTTATGACGATCTCACCATTCGCGAAAATTTGGAATTCATCGCCAGGCTGTATGAGATGCCGGATGCGCGCGCGACTGCCCGTGACGCGCTGCATCGACTAGGCCTCGAGCATCGCCAAAACCAATTAGCCGGCGAGCTTTCCGGCGGCTGGAAACAGCGCCTGTCCTTGGCGGCCTGCATTCTGCACAAGCCCAAATTGCTTTTGCTGGACGAGCCTACGGCGGGCGTCGATCCCAAGGCGCGGCGCGAATTCTGGGACGAGATTCACGCTTTCGCCGCGCAAGGCGTTACGGTTCTGGTCAGCACGCATTATATGGACGAGGCCGAGCGCTGCCATCTGATCGGCTATCTGCTCAATGGCCGCCTCCTGGTGCACGGGCGCGTGAATGAAGTCATCGCACAATCGCATCTTTCCACCTGGCGCATCATCACGGACGATCCCGATCGCGTTAAACGGGCGCTGCAAGGCAAGCCGGGGGTCGAGATGATCACGAGCTTCGGCACCCAGCTTCATGTCGCCGGCACCGATATCGAGAAGCTCAGCGCCAGCATTGCCGATGTCTCCGTGCGTCTGGGGGCCAAAGCCGAGCCGATGCCGCCCTCGCTTGAAGATGTTTTCATTCACACCATGACCGAGGCGCATATGGAGGCGGAGCAATGAATTTCTCCTTCGGCCGCCTGCGCGCGCTCACCATCAAGGAATTCATCCAGATCCTGCGCGACCGTTCGACCTTCGGCATGATCTTCATGATGCCGATCGTGCAATTACTGCTTTATGGCTACGCCATCAACACCAATCCGCGCATGCTGCCGACTGCTATCGTCAGCGCCGACAATTCGATCTATGTGCGCGATATCGTAGTGGCCCTGCAAAACACCGATTATTTCAAGATCACCGCCCAGCCGCGCACGGAGGCCGAAGCCGAAGACATGATGGCCAAAGGCGAAGTGCAGTTCATCATCGAGATCCCGCAGCAATTCTCACGCAGCCTTTTGCGCGGTGAGCATCCGGTGATGCTGGTCACGGCCGATGCCACCGATCCGGTCGCCGTGGGCAATGCGCTCGCCTCGCTCGAACGCATCAATCAGACGGCGCTGGCGCGCGATCTGCCGAACGGCTTGGGGCAATTGCAGCCGCGCGCGCCGCCATTCGAGATTCGCGTGCATAACCGCTACAATCCGGAAGGGCTCACTTCCTACAATATCGTGCCGGGACTGATAGCGCTTTTGCTCAATATGACGCTGATTTCGATGACGGCGGTCGCCATCACGCGCGAGCGCGAGCGCGGCACGCTTGAGAATCTGCTCGCCACGCCCGCACGGCCGTTTGAAGTGATGCTGGGCAAGATCGCGCCTTTCATCATCATCGCCTATCTGCAGGTGTTCGTCATTCTCGGCATGGCGTGGCTTTTGTTTAACGTGCCGATCGAGGGCAACCCGCTATTGCTGGCGGCGGCGCTCGGCGTTTATATCGCCGCCAATCTCGGTATCGGCTTCACCATATCCACGTTCGCCACCAATCAATTGCAGGCGATGCAAATGACTTTCTTTTATTTTCTGCCTTCACTTTTGCTATCGGGCTTCCTGTTTCCCTTCCGCGGCATGCCGCAATGGGCACAATTTGTGGGCAACATCTTCCCGATGACACATGCCTTGCGGATCATCCGCGGCGTCGTGCTCAAAGGCATCGCGGGTGGCGATATCTGGCTCGAGACCTGGCCGATGTTGCTTTTCATGATTGCCATCGGCTTTATTGCCATGCGACGGTATCGCGAGACGATCGATTAGTTCTTGGGAGACATCTTCATGGCCGTCATTGCTAAGAAACTCGCCGAGCTCGGCATCACACTGCCTACCCCGTCAGCCCCGGTCGCGGCCTACGTTCCTTATACAGTCGTCGGCAATCTTGTTTTCATCTCAGGCCAATTGCCGCTCGAGAATGGAAAAATTCAATTCACCGGCACGCTGGGCGGCAATGTCGATCTCGCCAGCGGGCAGAAAGCGGCGCGGCTTTGCGCGCTCAATATCCTCGCGCATCTGAACAAGGCTTGCGGCGGCGATCTAGATCGGGTCGGTGCTTGCGTAAAGCTCGGCGGCTTCGTGGCGTCAGTCCCGGATTTTTTCGATCAGCCAAAAGTTGTTAATGGCGCATCCGAACTTATGCAGCAAATCTGGGGCGAGGCCGGACGTCATAGCCGTTTTGCGGTCGGGGTCGCCTCTCTGCCAATGAATGCCGCGGTGGAAGTCGAAGCCTTATTCGCGTTGCGTTAACGAATCCGGCAAAAATTTCCGTGCCTTATCTCCGCGACATAATGCGCCTTTTGGCCCATTAGCGGAAATTTAACCGAAATCACCCTATTCCTTAAGTAAGGCGCGGGCCGACAAGCACGGCTCTCCGCCATATCCGTAAAACAGCCGGTCCTAAAAAAGCCGCAAGCGCGGTGTGAAAAAACCGGCGCCGGATCCTTTCCTAACCAACCGTCGAGACCAATCTCTATGCTACCCACTTTTGTCTTTATTGCCCTGCCTACCCTAAGCCTGGTGCTGTGGTTCGTGATCCTATGCCGCAAGTTCGCCGCCTTTACCGTGCAATCGCGCGCGGGCCGGGCGAATTTGCGCCGCGCTATGTCAAGGCTCGAAGCCTTGCGTTTGCTGGGCCTTGGCCAAGAAGCCGATCCGCGCAGCATCCGCACCGCCTACAAGCGCCTCATGATCCAGTATCATCCCGATCATGGCGGCTCGCATCAGACCGCGGCCAGGCTTAATCAGGCACGCGATGTTCTGTTGAAGACGAAAAAGAACCGCGCCGCCTAGAAATTCTGCAGCAGACGGTCGATGTAATCGCGCTCGGTCTTGGAACGATTGACGTCGCCGGCGCGGCGTTGAAGCTCATCCAGAATTTCGCGCACATGGCGCATTTCCATTTGATCCGGCACTTTGATGCCCGCATCGTCGCGCGCATAGCCGCTGAAACCCGAACGGCCGAAAGGATCGCGGCCCTCGCCGAATTCTTCCCCGCCCGGCCGCGGCAACATGAACATCGAGGCGCGCAGACTATCCGCCATATTCTGGATGGCCTGCTCGAGTGCTGCCAGCGCCTGATTCTGGTAATGCACGGCGCCGCGCGGTATATTGTGCTCGAGATCGGCGCTGGCATCCTTCATCGCCTGGTCACCACGGTCGAGATCGTCGGTGCCGTCATCCTTGCCGCCACCGATCAGATCATGCAGTACATGGCGCAAATCTTCCTGTTGCAAGGCGAGCTGATGCGCCTCCGGCGTCTTGCCGTTGCCCTGGGCCTGCCGAAAGGTCTTGTCCAGCAATTGCTGCTGGTGCCGGCTTAAATTACGCAAGGTCGCGATGCGTTTGAGCGTTCCCTGCTGCTCAGCCGTCATCTGCGGCTGGCCAGTCTGCAGATTTTCGAGCATCTGCTGAAGCTTGGCCAATTCCTCGCGCGCAGCATTGCGTTCGCCGGCGGCCGACAAATTGCGCATCTGCTCCAGCATGCGGTCGAGATCCTGCGGGGTCAGCATATTGGTACGTTCGCCGAGTGCCTGACGCAGCTCATCGGCCAGCGACGGCTGTGCGGCCGCACGCGCCGATAATTGCGCGAGATATTGCGCGAGCGCCACATGCAGCCGGTCGATCATTTTCTGAATTTCCGCCTGATCGGCACCGTGATCGAGCGCATCCGCTAATTCCTTTTGCGCGTTGCGCAGATTTTGCTCGGCGACACTCATGCCGCCATCCTCGATCCGCACGGCGGCTTGCCAGATGATATCGGTGACCGGCTGGACGGTCGCGGGCGCGCGATCGAGCACCAGGCGCACGGCACCGGTGCGCAAAGCCATGAGAATGAGAGGATCATTGCGGTAAGCGGCGGCATGGTGGGCGGCAATCGCCGCCATTACATTGGCGGCTTCGTTACGCACCGCGTCATCTTCGGGTTTTTGCAGAAGTTTCTTGCGTTCCTCAATCAGGGCATGCGCCAGTGGATTGAAAAAGATGCGTTCGGGCAAAATGAAATCAGCCGGTTCGCTCTGCGCCAGGTGGCCGGCGGCATCGGTAGCCGTCAACCGTATCTGCACGGCTCGTCCGGCCCAGGGGCTCGCTGTTAAATCTTCAAAACTCACGCGCGTGGCGTCTTTGGCGTCAGGATTGGCGAGCTCGATTTCGATCGGATGATTATCCGCACCGGGCACCGATTCGCGCGGCCGGATGATGGCCGTAATGGCCACGATGCCGTAATCGTCGCTGGCTTTCCAGGCGAGACGGATATTTTTACGCTCGCTGACGGCGGGCGGCTCGGTGAAGGAAATTTGCGGCGGCTGATCGGGCGCCACATGAATGCGCCAGCGGCCGAGCTCTTGCCAGCCATGACGGATGGCGATGGTCTCGCCGCCAGCGATCGTCGCCGTCACGCCGAAATCCTGATGATCGTCGGCGGTAAATTCGGTGTTTTGCCCGTTGACGAGAAGGTGCGGCGCGGCGCCGTCTTTTTCGGCAAGATGCGCGGTGATGGCGCTGCCTTCGGGCACGGCCAGGATATTTTTATTTTCCTGGATGCCAGCCGGGGTCGCAATCATGATTGGCGGAAGGCCGGTATATTCAGGCGGCGTGATCCAGGCATCGAGCGCGGGCCGGAAAAGATTAAGCGAGGCGCTTAGCGACGGATTGATCGCCGAAAGCAACCGCCCGCCCCAAACACCCCAGCTGGCCATAACGCCGACTCCGAGCAGAATAAGAAGCGCGTAGCGCAGCGCGTAAGGATCGCGGTCGGCAAAACTCAATTTCCAGCGCGGCCAGCGCAAATTTTTCAACTGATCTTTGTTGCGTTCGACATGCATCTGCCAGAGACGCTGCTGCTCGTCATTGACAAGCGCCGGGCGGTCGGCGACGGCATCAAGTGGACGATGTGAAAGACCGCTTGCCATCTCGACCCGTCTTTTGGCCACGGCAAGTGACGCCCGGCGATAGTGCCGGCGCGCCTTGCCGAGCGCTTCGAAAAAAGCCACGGCAAAAAGCACAAGCGCCACCAGATGCGCCCAAGGATAAAGCGCCGCGAACAGGCCGAGCCAGGCGGCGGCCATGAACAATCCAAGCAGCATCAAGGGACGCGCGAAAACGCGCACGAATCCTTCGAGCGCGACGATCACTTTCGCGAGGATGAGTTGGGGTCTGCCGGGAACTGCGGCTTTACCGGGTAATTCAGCGCGAGGACGGCGCGACACCATTAACTGACCCTTGTTATATCGCCACTATGTCCAGGCCCGCGCCCCATTAGCAGCGGGATTCCATGCTTTCCAGTATGCCTGAGAAGCCTAAAAAAAAGATTAGCGCCAGATGCCGCAACCCCTGTTTTTAAAGGGTTTTTTTGCCCTAAAGGGCCGAAAGCGGTAGACTCTTGCATACCGCAACTGCAATGCCGCAGTGCACAATGAAGCGCCGGTTTCGCCGCCCAATCATAGTTGACGATCACGGTTTCGGATCGGTCGTGGGATCGGGATAGGTTTTGGGAAAGGCATTTTCCTCAACGCCGGGCGGCGGATCGACCTGATTGGGTTTCTTCCCGCAGGCGGTTAGGCACAACAAAAGCAAAAAAATCGCCGTGAGACATTCGGCCCAAGGGGCGGCGCGCGAAACCTGCTTTTTCGGTTGAGGATGATCTGGCATAAGAAACCGTATGCAATCCGGATGGTTCATTTAAGATGTTTCGCCGCTGTTGCGCAATGTTTCTGTTTTTGGCGCTGGCACTCGGTGCGACCGTAGGTATGGCCGCCGCCAATCGCAATGAAAACAGGGGGTTCACGCCGACCGAGCCGCCGCAGTCTATTTCCCTTTTCCGGTTCGCGAATCTGAAAGGTTCGAGTCTCAATCTGAAAAATTTCCGCGGGCGCTATGTCTTGCTCAATTTATGGTCCACTTCCTGCGCGCCCTGCGAGGCGGAAATGCCCACGCTGAACGAGTTGAGCAAAAAACTCGATGCGAATCTGTATGCCGTGATCGCACTCAATGAAGATATCGATGGAATCGACGCCGCCCGGCTTTTTTACAAGCGCCACCAAATCGACCATCTGCCGGTTTATAACGATGCCGGCGGACGGGCGCCGTTCGCGCTCCATATCCGCGGCTTGCCGACAACCGTGCTCATCAACCCGGACGGGTTGGAAATCGCGCGTTTGGAAGGTCCGGCCGATTGGACCAAAGACGATATGGTTACGTTTCTTGAAAGCCGGGCGCGGCGCTAAGAGCTGGGCGTCGTCGCTTTCGGAATGGCGCTCGCCGAGAATACGGCGCTCACATTCGCGTCATTGATCGTCAAATTGGGACCTAACATAAGATCATTGCCGCTGCTGTCGGCGGTTTGCACGCCGGTCACCTGCCCGATCAATTGAACATTGCCCGCCGTGATATTGTTGCCGCCGCTGTCAGTGGCCGCAACCGCGATCGTATAAATGCCGTCCGGCAATTGATCGCCGTTATTATCCTGCCCGTTCCAGGCCACATAATCGGTGCCGTTCGCCGCCGGACCGCTGAAGTTGGCGACCGTGGCGCCGGCGGCATTTTTCACCGTCAGCAAGACGTTTTGCGCGACGCTCGGCAGCGTGTAGGAAAATTCCGACTGGCCATTCTGGACCAGGATCTGATTGCTCGCCGAAACCTGCACATATTGGCCGACATAGCCGAGCAAGGATTTAACGCCGCTGGCGCCATTCGCATCGACAAGTTTTTGTAAAAGATTGTTGGTGTTGAGCTGCTGCTCGACGCCCGAGAATTGGACCAGTTCTTGCGTGAACTGGTTGGTGTCCAGTGGCGCGGTCGGATCCTGATGCTGCAATTGGGTGGTGAGAATTTTCAAGAAAGTGTTGAAATTGCCGGCAAGACCGCTGGCCGTCGTCCCGGCGCTGACGCCATTCGAAACATTATTCGCCATTTGCTGCTTGACGGCGGCCGAAGCCGACTGGCTCGAGGTGACCAGTGAATTGAAAGCATTGGTGGCGCCGGAAATAGGGGCGGTGCTCATGACGTTCTCCTAAACACGTATATTGACGCCACCCGGCGTCAGGTAATAAGTCTCGACCGGATCGGCGAAAGCCGTCATGGCGGCCGATTCATTCAAAGAGGCGCCGCCCTGCCCGCCGCCAAAATCACCGGCCATTTGACCGGATGAGCCGCCGGGCTGGCCATCGCCCCGTAGATTGAATTGCAGACTGCCAGGGTCAGCGCGCAGTCCTGCCTCCTGCAGGGCGCGCTCGAGACTTCTCACATCCTTGAGAAGTAAGCCGAGCGTGGCGGGATTATCGGCTGTGACGGTTCCTTGCATCTTGCCTTCGCCGTCGAAACTCAGTTTGACGTCGATACGGCCCAATTCCGCTGGCCGCAACTGGATCGTCATCTGGCTGGCGCCATCCTTGGTGGCGCGGCCCATCTGTAAAATGACTTGCTCGACCGGGGTTGGCAAACCAGTCGGCCCGCCCTTGGCCGCGCGCAGGGCTGAAAGCTGGCTGGCAAAATCATAAGGGTTGGCGGGCGGCAACGCGCCGGCGGTGGAGGACAGCGCATTGCTACCGCCAGCACTGGCGTTCGTGCCGCCATTATGCAGACTGGCGTCGCTTTGACTTTGGGTCTCGGCGCCCAGCGAGGCATTATCGCTCATATTCGCCGCGGCCATAGACGCTGCACCGGATGCAAAATTGGCCATCAGCGAGGTATTGACATCCGTATTGGCCGGAACAGGATTAAACAGATTAAGGAAATTGCTAATCGACAAATTGCCGCTTGTGTTTGAAGAGTTCGATGCTGCGGATTTGCCGTCATTTGTCTGAGGCGTGATCACTGTTGCGGTTGACGCCGTATCCGGCAAAAGACTGGACGAAGAATTTTGCGTATCCGCGCTGCTATTGCTGAAACCGCCCATTTGGCTCAGCGCCGCCAGCAGATCGGCAAGATTATTATTGCTCTGCGTGACTGTGTTCGCGGATGTCGTGCTGGTCACCGCGCCCGATGTTTGCGTGGGATCGGTCGGCGCGTTATTGGCAACGGGCGCTATTTGATTGGCAAGTCGCTCGGCCGTGCTATGCTCAAATTCCGAAAGCAAAAGCAGCAATTGCGATAAATCATTATGGCCGCCGGTCGATGGCGTGTTTTGACTGTCCTGACTCTGGGTCACATCCGTCGCGGGAGCATTATTGCTAGGGGGGACGATATTTTGCGCAAGCGTAAACTGGACCGCATTATTCAGAGCGGCAACCGGCGCACTGGTCGCGGGATCGACGGTCGGGTCTTGGGCTGGAGCGACAGAAGGATCGACTGTTGCGTCAGCTGTCACAGTTGACGTTGCATCGTCACTTGTGCTTGGCGTTTGGCTATTGCTGTTTGTTGTGCTCGAAACATTGGCTGTGACCGATGCGTTTGCGGAAGGGGATGGCGCGGGGGCTGGCGTGTTTTGGCTACTGTTGGTCGAGAGAACGGGCGTTTGATTGGATGTATCGTCGCTTGTCTTCGGCGCTTTATCCTTCTGCCCGCCCAGCTTCATGTCGTGGCGCAAAAATTTTCCGATGGCTGCCCAGCCCGCTACAGGCCCATTGCCCGACACGCTTGCTTTGCCGGTTGCGCTCGCATTTGCGGAAGCGCTTGCATTGCTACCGGTCACATTATTTTGCGCGGAAGACTGCGATGTCGATGAAGCCTGCGTTTTGGTCGAGGATTGCGTCGTGGAAACGGAATTCTGATTTTGCGACAGAAAATTCGCGAACAGGGAACCGATATCGCCGACGCTAAGATCGGCATGGCCGGTGGCGCTCAAAAAGGAAAGAAAATTAAGCGCCGCATTCGACGATTTGGCTTGGGTATCGGGAAGATTGTTGACGGAATCCATTAGAGGCCTTTCAAACGCTGCGTCGGACGGCAACCGGCGTGCAAGTGGGGCTATAGGTACCGAGCTCCAGATAGGCCGTCTGGGGATTTTTATACCCGGCTTTGGGAAGAACTTCGCTTTTGACGATGCTGACTATGTTTTGTACCAGACGCTGAACGGCCGTCACGGCGGCGCGCAGCATGCGTCCGTTGCGCTCGGCGCTATCGGCCAGTCTTTGGCCCGCGAGTTTGAGCTTCCGGCAGGTTTCGTCCGGCAATTGCTTGAGCAATTCGGGCTGCGCGGCAATGGATTTAACGTATGTGCGATATTCCAGGGTCAGTTTTTGCTTGCGCTTGAGAAGCTGTTGGTGCGCTTCGAATTTGCGCCCCATCACGAGCTCGGGCTCGGCGGTCATGATCTCGACCAATTCGTTCATCAAAGTGATGACCGCATTGATCAGCGGCGGCGTGGAAGCGGCGATCGACGATCTATTGAGGCGATCCAAGGACACTGGTGGCTCCATTGTTTAGTATATGATTGTTGGCGTCGGCTTGCTGCTGGGTGCGGATCATCTCGTCACGCACCGCGGCGGCGATACCGAAGGAACTGTTTTTAGCAACGACCTTGCCGTATTCCTGCACGAGAAAACTGCGCATCACTTCTTCGCCGTGGCCGCCGCCGAATACCGGATTGACATTGACGGTCTCGAACATGGGCTGCAGCATTTGCGCCATGAACATGCCTTCGAAATCCTGCGCGGCTTGATCGATGCTTTGGCCCGGATTTTTGCGCATGAAACGGTTCATTAACGAGGGCGAACCCATGGCCTGATTTATGGCAAGATCGCCCATGGTCTGAATGGCGCCGCTCATCACATGATCTCCAAATCCGCTTGCAGGGCGCCGGCGGCCTTGATCGATTCCAAAATCGTGATCATGTCGCGCGGGCCGATGCCGAGCGCATTCAGGCTCTGCACCAGTTCCTGCAGGCTCACGCCGGATTTAAGCAGAGCCAGCTTGGCGTCCTTGTTTTCGTCCACACTGAGATCGGTGCGCGGGACAACTTGCGTCGTGCCGCCTTCCGAGAGCGGCGCGGGCTGTGAGACTTGCGGGGTTTCGTTGACTTTTATGGTCAGATTGCCCTGCGCCACCGCGACCTTGCTGATGCGCACATTTTCGCCCATGACGATGACGCCGGATTGCTCGTCGATCACCACGCGCGCGATATCGTCGGGCTCCACCCCCAATTGCTCGATTTCGGTCATCAAGCCGACCATATCGTTGTGCCGGTCGTCGGGTATTTTGATGCGCACTGTGGCCGAATCGGTCGCCAGCGCGAGAGAGCCTTTCAAATGCTTATTGATGGCATCGGCGATCCGTTTGGCGGTGGTGAAATCGGGATTACGCAGCGCCAGGCGCAAGGTGCTGAGATCGGCCAGATGAAAATTGACCTCGCGCTCGACAATGGCGCCGTTCGCGATGCGACCGGCCGTCGGCACGCCCTTGGTGACCGAACTGCCGCTGGCGCCCGAGGCGGTGAATCCGCTCGAGATCGAGCCTTGCGCGACGGCATAGACCTCGCCGTCGGCGCCTTGCAGCGGCGTAACCAGAAGCACGCCGCCCAACAGGCTTTTGGCGTCGCCCATGGCCGAGACCTGTACATCGATGCGCGAGCCTTGCGTCGAAAAAGGTGGCAGCGTGGCCGTGACCATGACGGCAGCGATGTCGGCGGTTTTAATCGTGGCGAAATCGCTATTCTCGTTGATGCCGAGCCGTTCCAACATGCCGATCAAGCTACGCTCGGTGAAAGGCGAATTGGTCAGCGTGTCGCCGGTGCCTTTCAAGCCGACGACGAGACCGTAACCGACCAGAATATTGTCGCGCACGCCTTCGAAATTGACCATGTCTTTGAGGCGCGAGGTGGCGGCGGCTTCGTGGCAAGGAATGAAGACCAGAAGTGCCATGCCGAAGGCCGCGAGGAGGAGGGTGGGCTGACGGACGCGGCCGAGTCGGACCGCCAGCCGGCGGGGGAGAGAGGAGAGAACGACTTTCGACAGATAGGTAGGCATGGCGACCCCTGATCTTCGGAGCGATACATGCGAAGCCTGTGCCAAAGAGTGTTTGCTGGGGCGCTATGCCACAAGTCTTTGAAAAAATAGGCTTTTTTCGTCTGCTTTTCCGTTCCGTTTGCGACTAAAATGCGCGAATATGAGGCAGAATTTGCCGGGAACGAGTCGTTTATCACGCATAAGGAACAGACTTCTGTGATCAGCAAGATCGAAGGCACCGGACCCATCCGCTCACCGCAGCAAATTCGCCGCACGAGCAAAAGCGGCGGCCCAAGCGGCACCAGCTTTGCCAAGGAGCTTGACGAATCCGCCGACGTTAATGCCACGCATGGCATAAGTGGCACCGGCGCCGTCACAGGCGTGCTCGGCGTACAGGAAATCGATGATGCGCTGGCGCAAGCCTCCAAAGGCAAATCAAGGGCATTCGATATTCTCGACCGGCTCGAGGATTTGCGCATCGAGCTCCTAACCGGCACCATTTCGCGCGAAAAACTGATACAGCTCACGCACATCGTGGGTGCCAGGCGCGCGCAGGTGACCGATCCGCGTCTCGCCGAAGTCCTGGATGAAATCGATTTGCGCGCGCAGGTGGAACTGGCGAAATACGCGCGGCCCGCGGAATAAGGCTAGTTTTTTTTCGCCGCTTCTTCTTCCAAAATCATCTTGCGGGATAGTTTTCCGATCAACGTCTTCGGCAAACTGTCGCGGAATTCGATCTGTTTCGGCATCTCGATGGGCGAGAGCTTGTCCTTTAAAAACGCGGTTAAATCTTCCTTCGTAAGCGCCGCGCCCGCGCGCAATTTGATCCAGGCTTTCACGGTCTGGCCGCGATATTGGTCCGGCACGCCGGCCACGATGCATTCCTCGACCGCCGGATTGAGATAAATCGCCTCTTCCACATTGCGCGGATAAATCTTGAAGCCGCCCGCTGCGATCATATCCTTGATGCGGTCGACGATGAAAGTGTAGCCGTCCTGATCCATAGTGCCGACGTCCCCTGTATGCAGGCGCGGCCCATCCGGCGTTTGTTCCAGAACGCCGGCCGTCTCATGCGGATGTTGCCAATAGCCCGGCATGACCTGAGGACCCCGTATGCACACCTCGCCGCGCTCGCCAAGCGGCACGATGTTTTTGTTGTCATCGAGGCTCACGATGTCGATGTAGGTGCCCGGCACCGGCAAACCGATCGAACCCGTTTTATTCTCGCCTTCGACCGGATTGCAGCTGGCGACCGGCGAGGTTTCCGAAAGCCCGTAACCTTCCACCAGCACGCAGCCGGTGAGGCGCTCGAAATCGCGCTTGACCTCGACCGGCAAGGGCGCGCCGCCCGAAATGCAATAACGGATGGAGGAGAGATCATAGCGCGCGAGATTTTTATAATGATTGATGGCCGTGTAGATGGTCGGCACCGCCGGAAAAAGAGTCGGGCGCTTTTTGTGAATGGTCTTGATCACCTGCACGAGATCGAAACGCGGCAGCATGATGATGCAGCCGCCCATAAGGATCGTGATATTCATGACGGCGGTCATGGCAAAAACATGGAAAAACGGCAGTACGCCAAGCATCCTTTCGGTACCGAAATGAACTTCGGGAAAGATCAGGCGCGACTGCATGACATTGGCCGTGAGGTTGGCATGCGTCAGCATCGCTCCTTTGGGCACGCCGGTGGTGCCGCCGGTATATTGCAAGACGGCGAGATCCTTTTTCGGCTCGATCTCGACCTGCGTAAATTTTCCGTCATTAGCCGTCAGCCTGGCGAATGAAATATGCTGTTCACCATCCGGGATGCGCGCGATGTCGCGGCATTTGATGATGCGATAAAGCAGGGACGTCAGCGGCGGCAAAATATCCTGCATGCGCCCGACGATTATTTTTTTCAAACAAGTGTGCCCGAGCATTTTGAGGAGCTTGCCGTAGCATTGCGGCAAATCGACCGTCGCCATGATCTGCGCACCGGAATCGTTTATCTGTTTCTCAACCTCGCGTTCGGCATAGAGCGGATTGAAATTGACCACCGTGCCGCCCGCTTTCAGCACTGCAAAATACAGAATAAGATAATAAGGCGTGTTGGGCAGAAAGAGGCCGACCCGGTCGCCTTTTTTGATGCCGAGCTCCTGCAATCCCTTCGCGGCGCAAGCGACCAGATCGCCGATTTCCCGGTAAGTATAAAGCCGACCGAGAAAATCGACCGCGATATGGTTGGGATAATCGCGCACCGCATCGTTGAGAATCTCGTAAAGCGGCCGCGTCGGCAGCTTCGCCGCCCAATCGACCGAGGCGGGGTATTTTTTCGACCAAGGAAGGTTTGGCGGAACAGTCATCGGCCGGTTTTAAGCGGCCTTTTTGAGCAGCTTGCGCAGCGTCTTCATCTCGCGCCTGGTTTGCCGCAGCATGCCGCCCATGAAGACCATAATCAGAAGTAACCCGCCGCCAATGCCGTAGATAATGATTCTGTTTTCTCCGGCAAGCGAGGCCACACCCGGCGAGGCTTCGGTATCGTCCGGCACTTTCCAAGAAATATCCTTGAGCAGGCCTTTGCCATTCACAGTTTTATTGGTATCCGCCTTGCCGATCGTTTTTACCTGCGCCTGCAAGGCGCCAACTTGCTGTTTCAGGGCGTCGTTGTCAGCCTTGAGCGCTTGAATGGCCGCGATCGCCGGCGGGATGAGGCCCTGGTAGTTGACACTAAGCGTATCGGCGATGGCTTGGGTCGTGCCGTCGGCAAAGTGTATGGTGCTTGCGCCGTTGCTCTGCACAAGCTCCGGGAATACTGTCCGCACCTGTTGTGCCAAGAAACCGATCTGTGTGCCTTTGGGCGACGTTGTATCTCTCCAGTTAAACTTGACAGGACGGAGCTTTGCGACGGCGTCGAGCGCCTCTGATGAAGAGAGGGTTGCAATATTGGTTTTGAGCCGCTGGTCAGATGAACCGCAGGTCGAGCCGGAATAGCCGACGACGTTATTGCCCGCACCGTTCGCGATGCACAGATAATAGGTCTCAGCACTGTTGACGAGCCCCGTGAATTCCACACTGCCATTAACAGTCAGCATCGCACCCGGCGATGTCGTCCCAATGCCAACATTGCCGGCTTTGATAACCATATCATCCGTAAACGTGCTACTGTTACTCGAGTGTGTTTGAAAATCAATGTAGCTCGTATTCCACCCTGATCCCGATGAAGTACCAATTATTCGTGCGCCATCGGCGTTAAAACTATTGCTGGTCATATAAAAATCGATGGTCGGAGCCGATGCGCCCAGTGAAAGCAGTGAGGATGGGTTTGTTGTCCCGATGCCGACATTGCCGCCGCCCAAGATTGTCAGGCGCTTGTTGGAAGTACCGTTGGTATAAATGTTGTAGCTTTCATTCTGGTTGTTGCCTGTATAGAAATTGCCACTAATGTCTCCAAAAGCGCCCGCGATAGCTCCTGATGTGGAATAATCATCTTCATAGTATAAGAATATATAGGGCGTTGTGGTTGCAACGTGAATGATCTGTCCGGTGGTGCCGCCGGAACGTATATCTAGCCCTGCTCCGGGGCTTGTTGTCCCGATGCCAACAGCGCCCGCGAAATAATTGGTCGAATTGCTATCCCTCTGATAGACACCGTATTTGTTTGAGATCGTGCCGGTGGCGCTGGGCGTATCGAGATAAAGTTCATAGCAGTTGGTTACCGTGCCGGTAGCATTGTTGTTCTGACACGTACCATAAAGGGCATACATGTTCGTGACGGGGCCGGTGCTGGCGCCCTGTTTTGTTGGAATGCCTGCGACGCCGTACAAATTGCTTATTGTGCCGCTGCCTACATTGCTCGGAAAGGCCATAAGGCCATACAGATTGCCTACCACGGCTGTACTATTATTGGTTGGGACCAGTTCGGCCCCATAGGCGTTGCTGACCGTGGTGGTGGCGGTGATTGAAGGATTGATATATGCCCCGTAGAGTATGCCGGAGGTGTCCGTTGCCGACAGCGCCCCGTCTTCATAGATGCCATAGACCGTCGCGTTGGCGGTGGAACTGGGGGCGGAGACATGCAGCACCCCACTCGGACTCGTCGTCCCGATGCCGACATTGCCGCCGGCCTGGATGGTCATGCGATCCTTGCTAACGCCATTGCCCTCCCAAAATCTGAGGTCACTGCCGGTAGGATAAATCTCCCAATATTCCGTACTGGCTCTGGCAAGACTCAAATAACCGCCCGAGCTACCATTGAGACGGGCAACACCCCAACCGGAACCATTGTAAACTTCAAAATTTGTACCCGGCGACGACGTTCCGATGCCGACATTGCCGCTCACGATCAATCCATTCGAGGGGGCTGCCGTCGCCGAATAGGTTCCGAACGACGCCGCGCCATTGACGCCAAGGGGATTGGCAGGCGCCGTCGTCCCGATGCCGAGGCGGCCGCCGGTGGTGAGCGTCATCTGATCGGCGCTGGCGATCTGGAAAGCCAGCGCATTGTTCTGGCTGTTGATGACCATTTTCAAGTTGAGGTTGTCGTAGCCCATGCGCCCTTGACTGCTGGCGGAACTATCACTTATCTCGAGACCGGAATAGCCGCCGCCATCGTTGTTTCTAACATAGATATTACCATTGCCAGAGACGCTGCCATACACGATCAGAGGATACGTCGCCGTCGTCGTCCCGATGCTCACATTGCCCGCAAAATAGTTGTTGGAGTTGGCGTCGGCTTGATAGAGGCCGTATTTGTTGGTGATCGCGCCGGTCGTCACCGGTGTATCGAGATAAGCGTCGTAGCAGGTGGTCACCGTGCCAGTAGCGAGATTATTCTGGCATTGCCCATAGAGGGCGGTCATGGTCGTCACCGCCCCGGTCACGGTCTTTTTAAGTGCCGAATAAACGCCATACATATTGGCGACGGTGCCAGTCGAGGTGTTTTGCGGCGTGACGTAGGAGCCGTAGAGATTGGTGACAACACCGGTGCTCGTGTTCTGCGGGACTATGTATGCGCCATAGGCATTGGTCACCGTCGTGGTGGCGCTAATCGTAGGCGTTATATAAGCCCCATACAGCGCGCCCGATGTATCCGTCGCCGAGAGGGCACCATCCTCGTAAATGCCATAGACCGTCGCGTTGGCGGTGGTGCTGGGGGCGTGCACATTGAGCAGCCCGTTCATGGTCGTGGTGCCGATGCCAACATTACCATTGGTGTCGATGCGCATCTTTTCCGCCTGACTGGCGGTCTTAAAGATTATCGCATCGCTGGTGCCAGAGCCCGAGGTGCTTTCGAGCGTCAGGGTCGAGCCCGCAGCTGTGCCGCCGATCACGAGCGGTGTGGTCAAGGAGGTGCCGATGGTCGGTGCGGCGCTGAAGGAGGGGGCTCCGGCATTGGCGATGAGCACCGTATTGGCGGCACCCTGCGCCGTCACCTGCACCGCGCCGGTGCCGTTGCCGTAGAGAACGCCATTGCTGGC
>Ga0307471_100000009_pt1 | contig 100443 bp, 95 predicted proteins | sample atmos_gasesAM3C__2_FD_204566 | JGI IMG/M metagenome (GOLD analysis project Ga0307471, IMG submission 204566) | Hardwood forest soil microbial communities from Morgan-Monroe State Forest, Indiana, United States - atmos_gasesAM3C_515 | ecosystem: Environmental > Terrestrial > Soil > Temperate... | reverse complement strand
GCGGCGATTCCGTTACGATGACCCTTAATTGGGGTTATCTCATTGGCACCTTTATATTCGCAGGCGCACTTGTCGCGCTGGTCATCGCGCAAATTTTTGCAAAGAAATTTTATCCCTTTCTCTATTGGACCACGATTGTTGCGTCCACGACTTTTGGTACCACGATGGCCGACTTTGCCGACCGCTCGCTGGGCATAGGTTATACGGGCGGATCAACTCTTCTGTTCGTCTGTCTGATGACCGTGCTTGGTTTATGGTATCGATCGCAGGGCACCATTTCGGTGAACACCGTGAGCACGCCCAAAGTGGAAGCATTTTACTGGGCAGCCATAACTTTCTCGCAAACACTTGGCACGGCACTTGGAGATTGGGCCGCCGATACCGGCGGTCTTGGCTACGAAGGAGGTGCACTAGTTTTTGGCACCGGCCTGGCCGTCATCGCCGGGCTTTATTATCGGACAAAAATATCGCGCGTAGGATTGTTCTGGGCTGCTTTTATTCTTACCCGGCCACTTGGAGCCACTGTTGGCGATTTTCTGGATAAGCCGGTGGCCCATGGCGGCCTGGCACTCAGCCGACCGCTCGCATCGGCGGTGATCGCCGTAATTATTGTCGGATGCCTGTTGTTGCTCCCGCAAAGAGCGGGCCGCCATCCGGGACAAACCGGCCGGAAAACTGTTTCAAAATGATCAAACCAAAACCGGTATTCTTCTTGGTTGCGGGAGTTGGATTTGAACCAACGACCTTCAGGTTATGAGCCTGACGAGCTACCGGGCTGCTCCATCCCGCGCCAAGAAACGTCTCTTGCCTTCGATCGAAAATCGCTTCGGCGGCACAGACCGAACCGGCCGTGGCGCCGCAAAGGTTTAAAAGAATTTAATTCGCACCCGAACGAAAAGCTACGCGCCGGTAAGTGGCTTTTGGGGCCAATACGTGTCCTTGTCAACCGCGGCGTTTTTGGCGCCCGAATGGAAAGCCGAAATGCCCGCGGCAGCCCCGGCAATCTTCCTTTTTAATATTGGAGCTACGCCGGTAACCCGCCGGGCGGAATCGGGTAGCGGGGCAAACCCGCCACCTGCCCAATATTGGCCCAAAAAACCCGCACTTTTCCAAAAAAATTATCTTTCGGAATCAAATGATTAGAGGGCGTCTTTGAAAGTTAAATCTGCGTTAATGATGAGGGAATATTATAGCATTCGCAGCATTTTATTAAAAATAATTGGGAGTTATATCCTTGGTCGAGCGAATTCATATTCCTAAAAATGATTTCACAGCCGCAATAGGCGACAAAGTGGTAGACGCTGGTTTGGCTCGCGTCAGAGCCGGTTATAGCGGCTACAAACACTGCTGGGATTTTGCAAACACTGTTTATGGCGATGCCGGACACGGGCAGCGCGATATAAACCAAGTATGGCCACCCAAAGGCAATATATACACGGACTATTCCAATCACGATGTTCGCACATCTGCGGGATATACAGCGGCCGTTCAAAAAGGAGACCCGGCAAAATTGCTCCAGCGTGGCGATTGGGTTTACATCAATAACCGCAATGGGGCTGATACTTATGGCAATCATAGCGGCGTTTTTGCCGGCTGGGCCGACGAAGAACACCACAAAGCTCTTATCATAAGCGGCCCAAGACCTGGAACATCGGCAAACGTACGTACGTTCGATGTCACAAACATGCCAATTACATATGTCGCCCGGCCACGTGGCAGCACCAATCCATCCCACACCGTCATGGCTTCGGCAGAAGCAACGGCCCTAGCAAAACCCGGCATAGTGGGCAGCAACGGCGGCGGCCATTCGCCGATAGTTCCCATTTCCGCCAAATCAGGGGAATCCGTTTCTACGAATACGCAACCAGCTTCGGAGGCCGACATGCCGCCGGCTGTTGCTTGGGGAAATTCCGATTCAGCCCATTTTGCAGATTCATTTTCCATTGCGCCGCTTTTGGCGATGCTTCAACGAGGCAAAAAACGTCAAAAGGACGATGGATCGGAAGAGGAATCTAATGGAAGTCCAAATTTGGTTTTGGCTTCTTTGATAGGCGAAGACGACATCAAGCCTATGCCTGTCGGTTCTGCTTTCTGGGGAGACCTGCAAGTTGTGAGCAGACCTGGTGGCCGGTTTGGTGGAATGGCCGGATTGTCCCGCAATCAAACTGTTGTGCGGCCGTGGACCGGTCCTTCGGTCGGCGCTTTAAGCGGCAATCGCGAAGCACGCATTTCGCAGCTTATGAAAGCCGCCATACAAGTACATCCGGACAGCGAAATAATGCAAAGAATAACTGTCGCACAAGCCATCAATGAAAATGGCTGGGATATAAGCAGCGGTCTTGCGAAACACAATAACCTTTTCGGCATTAAAGGTAGTGGAACGGCTGGCAGCGTCAATATGCCAACATGGGAAGTCTATGGCGGCCAAACAGTTCATACAAACGCAAATTTTGCAGCCAATACTACAGTTGAAGATTCTTTCTTACAGCATGACAGGCTATTGAAGCGCGACAGATATCACGCTGTTCGCGAAGCTAAAACATTCGATGAAGCCGCAGATGCATTGCTAAGAGCCGGATATGGAACCGACCCACGTTATCCGGCGAACATGAAAGGCATCGACCGGCGATTGCAAGATTTGTGGGCCAAAGTGCGGAGCGAACCCGCGCCAACGGCGCAATCACAACCGCAAGTGGCTGGTACCGGCATAACCGCCACTGTCGCAACAGGTACTGGAGGAGAGCCGGTGACGCCTGCGCCTGCTCCGAGCAAAGCAACAACGCCCGTGCCGCAGCCGGAAACTGGCGAAAAAACCGCGCCGCCTATTACGCAAGTTTCCTTGACCATGCCAGCACACGCGCCAGCGACGGAAGCACGCCCGCAATTCACGTCCGATCCCCACCTTGCGTCTTTTGCCCGCCGCGATGCCGGTGGAGGGCTGATCGGCGGCAACGATATCAACCGCATCGCGGAAATCGCATCCTGCGCCAAGGTGGTGATCTTATGGTCGGGCCTGCGCCAGTTGCAAAATGCCGGATACGATATGAATCAGTTCCTCGATTCTCCCAATCAAATTATTGCCGGGATGAAGAATCCTCCGCATCAAATACCGACCAATAGAAACATTATTTCCAGGATGCTGAATAACTCGGATAAACACGCGGCCGATTTATTTGCGCGGACGGTACAGAATAATTTGGGAGGCATATCGCGCGGGGAATTCCTAAGACGCGTGAATGGCGACCTGAAAGAAAATGTATCGGTCGATGGGCAACCGATACATGATACTATTATAAAAGGCGCGATCGGCGGCGGCCAATCCACCGCGCGCGAACTTTCGGGAATTATGGCCAGGGTCAGGCAGGATTTTCCCAAAATTTTTGGTCACAACGAAAATACATACGGCACCGGAATTTTTAATGTTGCGCCGGCCGATTTCGGCAAGCCCGGCGATACGGGACATGGGAAATATGCTTACATGGGCGTGCTGCCCAATAATCGAGGTATAATAGCCGTAACGTCGACCAGCCCAAGCAATATGACGGAAGGCATTGCCGCGGCGGGCAATATTGCACCAGCTCCGGCCCCCGCGCCGGCCGGCGGCGAACCGAAAACAGCCGAAGCGGCGGGGCCAAAAACGCCGGATGCCGATAAAAAAGAAACTGATAAACTGCCAATCCCGGTCGGCCACAGAGCGCGCGACAAGCTTCTTTTTGCCGCCCGGCATCCGGAGGGAAGAACGGCTGTTAACGACCATCATCATCGCCAGCGCCGCGACCGCATGCTCGCCCTTAAAGCTTCAAAAGCGCATGACAAAAGTCACGGCCCTCATGGAACGCAACTGGCCAAGAAAAAAACTTCACACCGGGAAGCCATCCTCGCCAAAGGCCATGATAAGCCGCCAACTTTGGAAATAGCCTAACCTAGGCACGGCAAGAATTGCCCCTATTCCCCCGTCGATTCTCCCCTCACTTGACGTTTTTAATGTTTGGATCATAGTTCCACGCTACGTCCCGCCTGTGCAGTCCACCACCTGCGAATAACAAAAGGAGAAACCCCTATGATCGACAAGTGTAAGGACGAAAACTTCGTTTCCAATGTTTTGGGCGGCGTTTTCATTGCCGTCGCCATTCTCGGTTTCCTTCCCAACCCGATCGTGGGCGCGCACGGCTTTTTCGTCACCAACGGCGTGCACAACGTTGTTCACGCCCTGCTCGGCATCGCGCTGATCGCGGGCGCCAAAGCGGGCTACGGCAAGAAAACGCTGCTCGGCGTCGGCATTGTCTACACCGTGGTTGCCATTCTTGGATATATCACCATGGGCAAAAGCGACATGCTGTTCGGCCTCGTCAAGCTCAACATGGCCGATCATTACCTGCATCTTTTGCTCGGCGGCGTTGTTATCGGCGCGGGCTTGTATGTGAAGGGAAAGAAGTAAGCCGTAATCCGGAGCCGCCTAGCGGAACACCAGGCGGCGCGACGCAAAGAAATTGAAGAACATGCCCGCAAGCGAGCCGGCGGCGACGCCGAGCGGCGGGTATTTGTGCACCAAAGGCATCGTCGCGATCAGCAGGGCATAGGTGCCGTAATTGAGCGTGAAGCCGCCGGCGCTCACGCCCAGAAACTTGGCCCATTGTACGCCGAAATGCCCCTTGCCCTGCCCGCGGAAGGTGAAAAGCCGGTTGCAGATCCAGGTCGAACTCGCGCCCGCCACAAACGAAAACAGCCGGCCGGTATAAGGCCCCATGCCGAGTTCGCGCATGCAAAAAGTCAGCACGCCGACATCGACCACATAACCGACCACCCCAACGAGGCCGAATTTGAAAAGCTGGGCAATGAGCTCGCGCTGCGCGGCGCTTAGCTTTTTCATTGCGGCGGCTCGTCGGGAGCGCCGGCATTCGGAGCCGGAACGTTCAGATAGCGCATACGCTTCATCTCGCGCCGCCCGCGCGTGACGGTATCCAGCACCAACCCGCAGGTAAGGCTCAAAAAGCCGAGGATCATCAGGCCCATCGCCAAAATGGCGGTGGGGAAGCGCGGCACCAAACCGGTTTGGGCATATTCGATGAAAATCGGCACCGCGAGAGCTACGGACACAACCGCCAGCGCCACTGCCAGCAGCGAGAAAAACTGCATCGGCCGCTCTTCCTTCACCAGCACGATGATGGTCCACAGGATGCGAAATCCGTCGCGGAACGTGCTGAGCTTGCTGGCCGAACCGGCCGGCCGGTCCTTGTAAGGGGTCGCAACCTCGATCGTCGGCATGCGCAATTCGAGCGCATGCACGGTGAGTTCGGTCTCGGTCTCGAAGCCGGCCGCCAGCGCCGGAAAGCTTTTCACATAACGGCGCGACATAACCCGGTAGCCCGACAGCATGTCATGAAAACGGTTGCCGAAAATCCACGCGACCATGCTTGTCAACAGCCAGTTGCCGAACCGATGCCCCGGCCGGTAAGCCTTCTCGATCTGCGTTACCCGCGCGCCATTCACCATATCGAGCGGTCCATCCAGCAAGGCCTTGATCATTTTCGGCGCCGAGGCGGCGTCATAGGTATCGTCGCCATCGACCAGCACGTAAATATCCGCCTCGATATCGGCGAACATGCGGCGCACCACATTGCCTTTGCCTTGCAGTGTTTCAGCACGAATGGTGGCACCGGCAGCACGCGCGACCTCAATCGTGCGGTCGGTCGAATTGTTGTCGTAGACATAGATTTTGGCCTGCGGCAGCGCCTGACGGAAATCGGCAATCACCCTGCCGACGGCGGCTTCTTCGTTATGGCAGGGAATAAGAACGGCAACCGTCAGCGGGTTCATGGCGTGCGCACGATTTTGCAAAGGTTCAAAGCCTTGTCATCATAAAGACGATCTATCACCGTTTGGCAAGGCTCCTTGGCCACGGCCAGATGGAGATAGCCGAGCGCCTCCTCGCCCATGCCTTGCTGCCAGGGCGGCATCAGCAGCATCAGGGGCCCTTTATGCGCCATGACCCGCTCGCGAATGATGCGGTTGAAACCTTTATCCTGATCGGGGCTGGTGAAATTGCTTTGAATACGCACGAAGGGAATATCGGGCGGAAATTCGGAAACGACATGCGAATAAGGCTCGAAACCGGCCATCAGGATCATGAGACCTTCATGATCGGGCAAAGGCGGTCGTTGTGCCTCGATGAAACGATCGAGCCAGACCGCGCGCCGGTTCCAATTGCCGGGCTCGACCGAAACGGCAACCGTCAATAATAAAGCGGCGGCCATCAGAGCGCGCCGATTAAATCCGAATGGCAGCAGGCCGACGGCCAGCACAATCAAAAGCGGCGCCAGCATCTCAAGCGGCACGGCATAGCGGTAGATGCTGAAGATCAGCAGCCATACGAGATAGGAAACGGCCCCGGCCGCCAGCAAATAACGCGCGGCATGCGGCTCGGTGAGCGCTTTCCTGCGGCGGGCGCGGCCAAGGGCAAGACGCACAAGCAAAGCCGCCGGCAGCAAGGCGTAAAGAATGGGAATGCCCCAATCGCGCCAGGGAACCTCGCCCACAAGATAAGGATTTTTAGCGAACAGAAACGGAAACAGAAGATAATCGCGCCAGCCGCCATGGGGCAGGAATTGCTCGTCGCGCGCGCTGGTCGGCGGCGCAAGCGGCGAATGGAAATAATCGTTGAAATAGGGAAACAGCGGGTTGCCGTAATGCGTCGCGAGATGCCACGCCCACGGGCCGAGGGCGAGTGCGACGCCAAGCAAAACGCCGAGGCCGAAAGCGAAGCTGATCTGAAACAGCCGCCGGAACGGGCCGCCCATGAATAAAATGCCGAAGCAAAAGCCGAGGCAAAATATGACGCTCGGCAGCTTGAGCCCCATCATGAGGCCGCAGGGCAATCCAAACAGAAGCGCCCTTGCGCAAGCCTTACGCCAGGGTGCTGTCATTAGCCCTTCGCGATAACGGATCACCAGCAAAGCGGAAGCAAACAGGCCGAGGCTCGTGACATTGTCGTAAAAGGTGGTGCCGATCAGCGCGATGCTGCCGCCGCCCAGCATGCCGAGCGTTGCCAGCGCCGCGCAGGCGGCGACTTTCCACCACGGATTGGCAATTGCCAGCGCCGCATAGCCGAGCATGAAAAGCAGGATGAAATTGAATCCCTGCACGAAGCCGAGCGCAAAACCGGCGAGTTTGGCCGGCACATGGCTCGCCAGCAGGTAAAAGGGAACATCCAGCGCCGGATTGTAAAAAGACGGCGTCTGCGCGGGCAGCAGATCGATGCCGTAACGCCCGTTCAAAAGCGCATAGGCGTTGTACCAATGGTAATTGCGCAAATCCCAATTGGCATCCTGCCCGAGCGCAAGCGCCAAAAGGCCAAAACAAACGGGCGCCGCGGCAAGAAGAACCACAGCGAGCATACGCGCACGATGCTTTTTAGGCGGCAATAAGTGGATTTTACCCATAGCCGGGGCATCAAAGCCGATCGACACCAAATTGTCAGCTAAAAAGCCGGGTTAGGGACTCTGTCCCGGCGATTCCGGCGGTATCATGACCGGCGGCGCTTCCGTCGCCAGTGGCGCGGTCACGATGAAATCCTGCATATGCTGCTGGATGTTCTGGTCGAGATTTTCGTTCAGATCGGCCATCAGCCCGCCCAGCATGGCGTTGTAGGCCTTGCGCCGTTCGGCATCGCTTGGATGTTCGGGCACGGTGACGTAGCGGGTGGCTTCGGCATGTGCCACGCCGTAGCCCTCTACGCCCCTTGCTTCGACCTCGACCTCGACATGGCCGTTATATTTGGCGGCTTGCTGGCGCGTGAACCAGTCATCGATACCGACGCCCAGTGGCATGTTCAGCGTCTGGATATCTGCATTCTTGATGACCACAACCGCCTGGCCCGTGGTTCCCACCGCGCGGAAGCGGCTGTCGGCCCAGCGGCGCACGGCTTCCTCGATGGTCGGCTGGAAAATTTCAGATTTCGCCGCGGTGCCGCTGCTGCGATCGACGATGTTGATGCCGGCGACGTCGAGATTGATTTTGCTCAGCCCATTATAATCCGCGAGAGGCGGCGTTCCCGGTTCCCCGGTCGAGCAAGCGGTTACGAAAAGGACGAAAAGCAGGGCGAGATGATGATTCTTCATGCTTCTTTTTAGCCACGCCCTTACGTTCTTGTAAAGCCCGATGCGAAAAAGTCCGGCCAATTGCGCTTTTATACCGCAGCGTCACGATCTTAAGACCAGACGCGCCACATGACGGAAGGTCGTGCCCTGAAAAAGGATGGAGAATATGACGACGATATACGTCATCTCCAGAATGAGATTTTTTTCAGGCCCGGCCGGCAGAGCCAAGGCCATGGCGATCGAGATGCCGCCGCGCAAGCCGCCCCAGGTGAGCAGCCGGATCGTGCCTTTTTCAAACCGGTAATAGGGGCGCATGGCGAGAACCGGCAGCGCCACGCTGATAAAGCGCCCCACCAACATGGCAATGATGGCGATCAGCGCCAGCGCCGCGTTCGGCGCCGTGACATCGATGACGAGCATTTCAAGGCCCATCAGAATGAAAAGCACTGCGTTGAGAATTTCGTCGAGCAATTCCCAAAACATATCCAGATGCTGGCGAGTTTTTTCCGAAGGGCCGAAAACAACACCGTGATTGCCGATCATAAGGCCGGCAATCACCATGGTAATGGGCGCCGATACATGCACCCCTTCGGCCAGACTGTAACCCCCGGCGGCCAGCGCCAGCGTCAGCAGCACTTCGACCTTGTAATCGTTCACGCTGCGTAAAAGCCGGCAGGCGATCCAGCCCAGCGCGAAGCCGAGCGCGATGCTGCCCAGCGCCTGCTGCGCGATCAGCGCACTCACCTGCCTCACATCCGGCATCTGCCGCCCGCTGACAATCTCGAGCAGGGCCAAAAACAACACGACGCCGACGCCGTCGTTGAAAAGGCTCTCGCTCGCGATTTTCACCCGCAGGCTTTTTGCCACTGTGGTTTCCTTGAGAATGTCGAGCACGGCGACGGGGTCGGTCGGGGCAATCAGCGCGCCGAACAGCAAGGCATCGATATAGGGAAACGAGAAACCGAGCAGATGGGCGGCCTGCCAGACGAGGCCGGCCGAGGCGAAGGTCGCAATCACGACGCCGATGGTTGCCAGAACAGCCACGATCAGCCGGTAACGCTTTAATTCGCTCAAATCGATATGCAGCGCACCGGCGAACAACAGAAAAGAAAGCATCCCATGCAAAAACAGGCCGGAGAAATCGATTCGGCTAATGAAAGTGCTGGTTTCAGCAAGGCCGACAAAACCTATGCGGTTGAGGGCGAGCACGCCCACCGAAACGAGCAGCGCCACCAGCATCAGACCGACGGTCGCGGGCAGCTTCAAAAATTTGTTGTTGATATAAGCGCCGAGAGCCGCAAAGGTAAGCAGAATGGCAAGTGTCTGGAAGGCCGTCATGATTCGCCTTGCGCCGCGGACATATCCTTATCTATCGCAAACAAAAATCCCCGGCAATCGGGAACGAGGTTCGGCTCTGCTGGCACTGCGTCTGATTTTTTTCCTCCTCGCTTTCCTTTCGGCACCGGTTTGTTACGCCGAAACCGGTGCGGCGCCGACCTATGTCGCGCCCGCCACCCTGCCGCCCGAGCTTTTGCCGGTACCGCCCGCCGAAGGCAGTCCCGAATGGCATGAGGATCTGGCCACCATCGTGGCGATGCAGGAACAAAGTCCCAGCCTCGATGAAATGAGCGCCATGCGCACCGAGCAGCAAATGCGGGTCGAGCTGGTGACGGATATTCTCGGCCCCAAATTCACGCGCACCGATTTGCCGAAAACCTTTCTGATGCTGGATCGGGTGCTGACCGACGCAACGCTTATCGCCGACACGGCTAAAAAATACTGGAATACAAAGCGGCCTTATGCGGCCGATTCGCATGTGAAGCTTCTGATCGATCCGCCGGCAAACCCCCTATCCTATCCAAGCGGCCATGCATGCGAATCCCGGGTACTGGCCGAGATTCTGGCTTTGCTGATCCCGGGAAAACGCGACGAGCTGCGCGCGCGGGCCGAAGAAATCGCCCAGCGCCGCGTGATGGAAGGCGTGCATTATTCGTTCGATCTGGAAGGCGGCCGCATGCTGGCCATGCTGACGGTGGGTGCGCTTATGCGCTCTGAGCCTTTCCGCCAGGATCTGGCGGCGGCGCGCGAAGAAATGGAAAGCAAGGGCTTTAAGAAAATTCCCTGACGCGCCTTACTCGAAAAGCATTATTCTGTGCCGTTTAAATACGCGGCACGCGCGTCGAACTTGTCAAAGTGAAGGCTATAAAAGGGGCAATATTTGTCACGGGCGTAAAATTATAAGTTGCCGTGATGGCCGTGAAGGGAACGGTGCCCGTGGTCGAGCTTACATAGTTTAAGGTTACGGTATTCGCAGGAACAACCGTGATATTTTGCCCGAAATAGGTAGTTAGCTGGTCGTTGCTGGCGTTGGGATTATATATGGCATAGCGGCCTGTTATATTGAGCGCCTCCTGCATGGAATGCATGATCCAAATAGCGCGGCCAAACTCAAAGATGCCCATTGTCAACAGCAGCAAGAGCGGAAAGGTCAAGGCAAATTCAACCGCCGTGGCGCCGCGGCGGCGATGTTGAGTCGCTCTTCGCTGCGACATGACAGAAAACCATCTCATTTTATCCTCATGGTAGCTTGCGAAGAAAGGGTATTGGGCGGGCTAATAATCGCTACGCTGTTCAGCGGTGATGTGTAGTTCACGCTCACCGACACTTGCATATACTGTCGGACGGTACCCGAGGAGCAGGAACCGGCGCATGACACCGAACTTCCGTCCGAGCATTGACAATATGGATTGGTTGTTACCGTGGCATTTGTTGTGACGGCTCCGCCGGTGCTTTGGGCCACGGTCGTTATACCCGCCGTGTCGTTAGGATTTTTTAATGCATAAGCCAACGCCGTGCGCGCGGAACCGTCCAACGTAGACTGGTCGTACACAGCCAATCCATATTCCGCTATGCCGGCAAAAATCACGAACAGCAAGGGCATCAACAAGGCCAATTCCACCGCACTATTGCCCCGCCGCGCGGCGTGCCGAAGTGATGGGATGCGCATGATTTTCATGGTGTGGCTGTCTCTTTGAAATCTATTCAACAAGAGAGACACCGACGACCTGTTGCGCCGTTGAAATTGTCCCCGCGCCCTGCGTACTGCATTTCGCATCGGTGATGGTTGTATTGCCATTGAGTTTGACCGAATCGGCAACAATCTGCGTGCAGGACGGCGGATTGCTTGTGCTATCCCCGTTCCAGGTAAACGCCGCTTTAGGAAAATAAAGAGTTCCGGTCAGATTGATAGCGCTGCTGCCATTGAAAGTAACGCTGTTGCCCACCGACGCATTGCGATCCTGATAGAAGAGAAACCCGTCGAGGGGGTTGCTGGAATTACCGCTCGGCGCCTGCAAATTAAGCACGGCGCCACCGTTAAGAGTCACCCCGCCCGGTGAGGTGCCGGTTAACACGATAGTCACGCCGTCTCCGGGATGGCTGCAGTTGCAAGTGACGTTCGATTGAGCATTGGCTGTAAAGTTTCCATTTGTCAGGTAATAGGTTCCCGGATTCATTACGGCATCTTTCTGCAATGATATGCCCCCGCAATAGACACCCGGGCTAAGGGTCACGTTATTGCCGTTCGGACTGAAATTAGTTTGATCACAGCCGCCGTATGACGGAACGCTCGTCGATTTATAAGGATCGGGGATCGGGATTTGATGCGTCATGGCCGGACTGCTCAAATGCAATGTGTCGTTGTTACCCTGGCTAATGCCGCCGCCGGAATAAATTGAGTTGGCCGTTACGGTTACGTTACCATTGATAAAAACGGACGAGCTACTGTTTGAATCTGAAGCAATGGTGCAATTCTGAAAATTGGCCTTCAAATTGCCGTTCATGGTGATGGCGCCGCTCATCGTCGGATCGAGAGCGAGGAGACAGGCCGTTCCGCCGCCGGTGCCGGGCGAGCTTGAGACCAGCGCCACAGCACGGGATGCAATATTAAAAGTGCTTTTGAGTATGACGGACGAAAGCAAAGAAGATACCGGCGTGCTAACAATCACCTCGACGGCATTTGCGTTGCCTGCATAACTTCCGGATTTTGGCGGATTGTTAACCGTAATCGTTCCTTTGTATTTGGTTCCGCTGCCCGCAAACCCGTTTAAGCCTACATCTGTTGTTGCCGCGCTGACCACCGTACTGGCGCTGCCATTGCCAACTTCCCAAGCCCCTGCCGTAGCGCCGGCATCGGCGGCAATCTGCGCGTCCTGCTGTATTTTATACCAGGAACCGATATCGAGCGAGAGGCCGCCAAAACCAATGATGATTGGAAGTAATAAGGCGACGTAAACCAGCACGCTTCCGTCTTGATCGCGCAAAAAGGTCCGTCGAGACTCACTGAAAAATGAAAAAAATCGCGCCGTCATATTTGTTTCCTTTAAAATTTCTCTGCGAATTCCGCGCGTTATCAGGCCGTCGGGCGGCGGCCACAGACGGAATCAGTACCTGAAAGGTATTATCCCATGCCGTATTTTACGTGTTGTTAAGGTTATCCGGCATTTTAGATATGTTTAGAAAATTCGAAATTCGAACCAGTCAGGGAACGGCGGATAAGTCCTTATTTGCCCGTCTTTTTTCCAGCCGCTATAGTGGCGCTTATGTTGCAAAGTGTTAACCGCTCCACAGTTTCTTCGCTGCCGGAAGTGATCTGGCCCCGTTTGCGCCAGGAAGCCGCCGCCCTGCAGGAGGGCGAGCCGCTGCTCGCCTCCTATGCCAGATCTACCATTACAGGCGCCGCCAGTTTCGCGGATGCGCTCGCCCATATGCTGTCGGAAAAATTGGCGAGCCATGAAATCGGCGGGGAAGAGATACGCGAGCTGTTCGCGCAGGCCCACAAGCAGGGCGCCAAAATCGATATCGCGGCCGGGCGCGATCTGACGGCGATCGTCGATCGGGACGCGGCGGCCACCAGCTATCTGGTTCCGTTTCTTTTCTTCAAGGGTTTTCATGCGCTGCAATCCTACCGGCTGGCGCACTGGCTGTGGGGCATGAGCCGCCGGCATCTGGCTTTTTATCTTCAGAATCGTATTGCGGATCTTTTCGCGGTCGATATCCATCCCGCCGCGCGTATCGGCAGCGGCATTCTGATGGATCATGCGACCGGCATCGTGATCGGCGAGACGGCGGTGGTCGAAGACAATGTCTCGATGCTGCATGCGGTGACGCTGGGCGGCACCGGCAAACAATCCGGCGACCGGCATCCGAAAATCCGCTCGGGCGTGATGATCGGGGCGGGCGCCAAAATCCTCGGCAATATCGAAGTGGGCATTGGCGCGCGTATCGCCGCCGGCAGCGTGGTTCTGCAATCCGTGCCGCCCGGCGTGACAGTGGCGGGCGTGCCGGCCAAAGTGGTCGGTGGTGCTGGCTGCGCACAGCCCGCGCAGGAAATGGATCAGATGCTCGCGGGCGATGGCGACGGCGCGTCGATATAAAGCACGTTATAGGTAACGGAGAAAGGTGCCGGCGCGCGCCGCAGCAAGCGGCGCATGGCGGGCGTGCCGACCGGTCTATGATCCGGCCGCGGCGTGGCGGCGCCGATGGTTTTCAAACGCTGCAAAAAATCCTGCGCCGAAGGAAAAGCAACCTTCAGCGGTTGCAATTCGGTTTTGACCGGCAAACCCTCGGCAAAATTGGCGGGCGGAAACGGCCAGATTCCTTCCGGCAGATTCTCCTGCAAACAGAGATTTCGCCATTCCTGAAAACTGCCATCAACCAGAAGTGCTGCGAAAAGACGGCCCTGCGGCTTTAAGCCTTTCAGCCAGCGCGCAAGCACGTCGCGCGGTGTGGGGAGCCAATGCAGCACCATGCTGGAAAAAATCAGATCGAAAGCGGGCGTGAATTCCATCGCGGCGACATCGCCTTTGACGATCCTTAAACCTGGCGTCTTGCGCCGGGCTTGCGCCAGCATCGAAGGCGCGCCATCGATGGCGGTGATGCGCGCCTGCGGCCAGCGGCGCGCAATGGCCTCGGCGACAAAGCCGGTGCCGCAGCCGATATCGAGCACGCTGCGTGGTTCCGAACTTTGCGCGACCGCCCGCTGCACCAAGGCGCGTGCGACTTGTTCCTGCACCGCGGCACCGCGATCGTAATGGCAGGCGGCGCGATCGAAACGCTCGGCAACGATGCGGGCGAAATGGACGGCGCTCATGTTTCACCGAAACGGGCAAGAAAATCCGTAATCGCGCTGGCGCACCATCCGGGATCGCTTTGGGGCAAGAGATGGCCGCCATCCGGGTGCACCAGCATGCTGCCTTGCCTTGTGGCATAGGCCAGCGCCTCGCTCGCTTTCATGGGCACCAGCGGATCTTTGCCGCCAGCAAGAATGAGGCCCGGTACGTCGAGCGAAGCGAGGGTTGCACTGGCATCGGCGCTTTGCAACCGCTCGAGTCCTTCGCTCAATTTTTCGACATTCGGCGCGCCTTCCGGCCGCGCGGCGCCGATCATGTCATAAAAATCCTGCAGGGTTTTTTCGGGATCGGATTGCAAGCGCAAACGCATCGCGCGGAAATCGGCTTCCGCGACGCATCCGTCGCCGGCATCGGTGCGCACGAAGCGCGGGAAGCTGTTGATGGCGACCCAACCGCTCCAATCCGCGCGGCGGGCGAGCCCATCGATGAAGCCGTAGGAATGGCCGATAAGGATATAACGCGTATCGTTACGGGTTATGGGCTGGGGCACGGATGCCAGCGGGCGCGGCGGAAAAAAGCCGAGATCGATGCACGATTGGCGGAATTGCCATAATTTTTTGCCGAGCGCGTCCCAGAAACCCGGTGTGAGGCCCCAGCCATGCATGAAAACCAATTCGACCGGCATCTTACGAGGCCAAAGCCCGCGGCGCGGCAAAGGGCGCGGCTTGCGCTTGCATGGTGGCGATAAGGCGGTCGATCGCGTCCGCCTTGTGCGCCGCGCCTAGTGATAGCCGCAAGCGGCTGGTGGCGCGCGGGACGGTGGGCGGGCGGATCGCCGGGGCCAACATGCCGTTGTGATGCAAAATCCCGGCAAGTGCGGTCGCCGCCTGCTCGTCGCCCAAAATCACCGGAATGATATGCGTGGCGCTGGCGCCGCAATCCCAGCCCTGCTCCCGCAACGCAATTCGCAAGCGGGCGGATTGTTTGTGCAGATGATCGCGTTCGGTATTCAGTTGCGGCAGCAATTCCAGCGCCGCATCGATCGCGCCCAATACGGGAGGCGGCAAAGCGGTGCTGTAGATGAAGCCGCCGCAGCGCTGGATCAGATAATCGTGGATGGTCGCGCTGCAGGCGATATAGGCACCGAAACTGCCCAGCGCCTTGCCGAATGTGCCCATCGCCACATCGACGCCTGCAAGCGCAGCCGTGAAACCGAAACCGTCCGGGCCGTACAGGCCGGTCGCATGCGCTTCGTCGATATAGAGCATCGCCTCATGGCGGCGTGCCAGCACAATGAGCGCGGGAAGGTCGGCGCAATCGCCATCCATGCCGAACAGGCTTTCGCTGACGATGATGACATGCGCATCTTTTTCTTTCTGCGCGCGCAGGAGATTTTCCAAATGTTCGTAATCATTATGATGAAAGCGTATCAACCGCGCGCCGCTCAATCGTGCGCCTTGCAATAAGGAGTTGTGGCACAAGCGATCCGCCAACACTGTGACCGGCTTGCCGATCACCTCCTCATCCGCCAGCGCCGCCAGCACAGCGACATTGGCCTGATAGCCGCTATTCATGACAAGCGCGGACTCGTACCCCTTGCCGCGCGCGAGACGCTCCTCAATTTTTGCATAGGCGGGGTTGTTGCCGGTGATGAGGCGCGATGCGGTCGATCCCGCACCATATTTTTCGGTATATTCCTGCGCGCGCTTTACCAAAAGCGGGTGCTGACTTAATCCGAGATAATCATTGCTGGAAAAATTGAGCAGCTTCTCGCCGCCGCGCTGTGCGTAGCCATCGGGCAAAATCTGCGTTTCCTGCAAACGGCGGAATTGATGCGCTGCCTCACGCTGTTCGCAAAAAGCGCGGTAGGGATCGGTATTTTTCATTTCGTGTAACAATGTTCGAGATCAGGGAAGCGGCGCGCGCGGACGTCTTCGGCATAATCAGCCACGGCTTTTTTGATGACAGGCGCAAGCTCCACATAGCGCTTGGCGAAACGCGGCGGCTTTTCGGTGAGGCCCAGCAGATCGTTCAGCACCAGCACCTGCCCGTCGCAGGCGGGCGAGGCGCCGATGCCGATGGTCGGGATCGGCACAGCTTCGGTGATTTGGCGCGCCAGCGGCTCGATCACGCCTTCGACCACAAGGGAAAACGCGCCGGCCGCTGCGATTGCTTGCGCATCTGCGATGATTTTTTGCGCCTCGGCCTCATTTCGCCCCTGAATTTTATAGCCGCCCATTTGCTTGATCGATTGCGGCAGCAAACCGACATGCCCCATCACCGGCACGCCGCTTTGCACGAGATGCTTCACGGTCGCCGCCATGTCCTGCCCGCCCTCGCATTTCACGCCCGCGCAGCCGGTTTCCTGCATCACGCGCTTTGCATTGGCCAGCGCCCGATCGCGCGTGTCATAGGTACCGAATGGCATATCGACAATGACCGGCGCTTTTTGCGCGCCGCGCGCGACGGCCGCGCCGTGCGCGATCATCATTTCGAGCGTCACCGGCAAGGTGTTTTCGAAACCGTAAAGAACCATGCCGAGCGAATCGCCGACCAGAAGCAGATCGACCACGGGATCGAGCAACCGCGCCATCGAGGCCGTATAGGCCGTGAGGCACACGATGGGGGTGCCGCCTTTTTTGAAACCGCCGAGGGTGGGCCGTTTTTGCGTCGATTGTGCGTTCACTTGTTTTCCATATAAATTGGCTCTAAGCCTGAAAACGGATAGCATAGAATAGGCAATCAATTAAGAGGTTCGCATGAGCGTTGCTCCCATTACAAACGACGATATTCGCCACGATTGGACGGTTAAGGAAATCGAAGCGCTGCTGGCGGCGCCGTTGCTCGATCTGGTGTGGCGCGCGCAAAATGTGCATCGCCGCCATCAGGACGACACGGTGCAATTGGCCAGCCTGCTTTCGATCAAGACCGGCGGCTGTCCGGAAGATTGCGCCTATTGCCCGCAAAGCGCGCATTACAGCAAAGGCACCGGCACGGCGAAGGAACCGTTGATGGCCGTCGATGACGTGCTAGCGAAAGCGCGCATCGCGCGCGAGGCGGGCGCCTCGCGTTTCTGCATGGGTGCGGCCTGGCGCGAGGTGAAGGACGGCGAAGATTTCGACAATGTGGTGGAGATGGTGAAGGGGGTGCGCGCGCTCGGCATGGAAGCTTGCGTGACGCTTGGCATGCTGAAGGAGCATCAGGCGCAGCGGTTGGCCGAGGCCGGATTGACCGCCTACAACCACAATCTCGACACCAGCCCGGAATTTTACGGCGAGATTATTTCGACGCGCTGCTATGAGGATCGCCTCGAGACGCTCGCGCATGTGCGGAAGGCCGGCGTTACCGTTTGCTGCGGCGGCATCATCGGCATGGGCGAAAGCGCGCATGACCGCGCCAGCATGCTGCAAGTGCTGGCCACGATGAATCCGCATCCCGAAAGCGTGCCGATCAATGCGCTGGTCGCCGTTAAGGGCACGCCCCTCGAAGACCGGCCCAAGATCGATCCGCTCGATCTCGTGCGTATGGTCGCGGTGGCGCGCATTACGATGCCCCGCGCGCGGGTGCGCCTGTCGGCCGGACGCGCCGAACTTTCGCGCGAGGCGCAGGCTTTATGCCTGCTGGCGGGAGCGAATTCGATTTTCTATGGAGAGAAATTGCTGACGACGGCGAACAATGATGCCGCCGAGGATCGGGAAATGATCGAGAGTTTGGGGTTGAGAATTCTGGAGCAAGCGGAAAAAGCGGCAGTGGCTTAATCTTAGCCTAACCCACGTTTCTGCAAAGCGTGACTGGCGCGAACAGAAGCAAGACCAACATCCGCATGTAATCTGGCCATATCAGCCGGACTTACATATTTATAACCGCCCGCAATTGCTTCCGAGATAGCGGCTTCTGGCGTGGTCGCGTTTGAAGAAGCGCCAAACCAATTAATTGTTCCCGGCGTGACCTGTTCTTTCTGACCGATCAATTTATCAACATCGCTCGCATCGCGCGCACTTGTGGTATCAATGGTTTTGTAATCACCATTTGGTTCAGTCTGATAAACATGAAAACGAGGCATAGATTATCTCCTAAAATTGTGATCATTCTTTATAACCAATAATAACGAAAGTAATTCCTGTTTTCTGCGCAATGATTGCCGCAGTTAATCAAAATGTCTTTTTAACCAAAGCATTCACTACAGTAGAAACAGAATTGGTTAATGTCGCCAACTCTCCTTCCCCAATCGTAAACGCCGGAGTGAGATAGACGATGTCGCCGAACGGGCGGATCCAGACGCCGTGCTCGATGAATTTTTGCTTGAGCGCGTTGAGGTCGTGGATTTTTTCCAGTTGTACCACGCCGATGGCGCCCTTCACGCGCACGTCGATCACGCCCGGCAGAGCGCGGCACGGTTCCAAACCTCCGCGCAACGCTGTTTCTATTTTTTTCACCTGCTCGAGGCGCGGCTCGCGCTCGAACAGATCGAGCGAGGCATTCGCCGCCGCGCAGGCGAGCGGATTGGCCATGTAAGTCGGCCCGTGCATCAGTGCCTTTCTGGGATCGTCCGACCAGAAAGCTTCAAAAATATGCGGTCGCGCAATGGTAGCGGCGAGGCCGATAGCGCCGCCTGTCAGCGCCTTGCCGAGGCACAGGATGTCGGGAACCACGCCTGCCTCTTCGCAGGCGAACATGCGGCCGGTGCGGCCGAAGCCGGTGAAAATCTCGTCGGCGATTAGCAGCACATTGTGTTTTTGGCACAGATCGGCCACGCGGCGCAGCACTTCGGCATCGTGAAATTTCATCCCGCCCGCGCCCTGCACCAAAGGCTCGATGATCACGGCGGCGATGCGGTGGGCTTCGTAGCTCAGCAATGCGTCGAGATCGCTCTCATAGGCAACTTCGGCGCCTTGTTGCGCGCCCCCCACCCTAACCCTCCCCGCGAGGGGGAGGGGATTTGCTTGCGCCTGTTGAGCGTCGGTCCCTTCACGGGAGCGGAGATGTCCCTCCCCCTGACACTCGCTCGCGAGTGTCAGGGAGGCTAGGAGGGGGGGCCCTCCGCCGGGATTATCTTCAATGATTGGAGACGGCCCTTGCTGATGGCCCCCCACCCCAACCCTCCCCGCAAGGGGGAGGGAGTCACACCGTCCCGCTTCAGAACCCGGCAAATCAACAACAAATTGCTCCGGCAAATAATGCTTGAACTGTGCATGCATGCCCTCGACGGGATCGCAGATGCTCATGCAGGCGGCCGTGTCGCCGTGATAGGCGTGGCGGAAGCTTACGAATTTGCCGCGCCCCGGCCCGCCGCGATTGAGCCAGTATTGCACGGCCATTTTGAGCGCGACCTCGACCGCGACCGAGCCGGAGTCGGAAAAAAACACATGATTGAGATCACCCGGCGTGATCGCGGCGAGGCGTTTGGCCAGGCGCAAGGCCGGCTCATGGTTGAGCCCGCCGAACATCACATGCGGCATGCGCTCCAATTGTTCTTTCATCGCGGCCACGATATGCGGATGGTTATAGCCGTGGCACGCCGTCCACCAGGAGGCGATGCCGTCGACCAGCTCGCGCCCGTCTTCGAGGAAAATCCGGCTGCCTTGCGTGCGTCTAGCCATCAGGGGCGCGGGCGCGTTTTTCATTTGCGCGTAGGGCAGCCAGATATTTTCGCCGCCCTGCGCGCGCCATTCTTCCTCGCTGGAAGGCGTTTCGATTGCGCGTTTTGCGGAAGTTTTATTCATGTTATGAATCACTCATGCGCCAGCGCATTTTCATTACATCCACCGGCACCGGTATCGGCAAAACTTTTATCACTGCAGCACTGTTGCGGCAAGCAAAGGCGGCCGGCAAGAGCGCGGCCGTCTACAAGCCCGTCATCAGCGGCTTCGATCCTTCGAAGCCCGAAGAAAGCGATACCGGCATTTTGCTGCGCGCGCTTGATCTTCCACCCTCAAAGGAAAATATCAAGCGCATCTCGCCTTGGCGCTTTAAACAGCCGCTCGCGCCCTCGATGGCCGCGCGTACTGAAAACCGCGCGGTCGATTTCGGCGCGCTGATCGAACATGGGTGCAAGGCGATGCAGGGGCCCGAGGATATCGTGCTGATCGAAGGGGTAGGCGGCGCGATGGCGCCGCTCGACGAGGAGCATACGGTGCTGGACTGGATCGAGGCGCTCGAGATCGAAGCGATGCTGGTGGCCGGCACCTATCTCGGCGCGCTCAGCCATACGCTGACGGCGCTCGCGGCACTGGCGCAGCGCGAGATTCCGGTCTTCGCCGTGATCGTGAATGAATCGATTGAGAGCCGGGTGCCGTTGCAGGCCACGCTTGATGAGCTTTCGCATTGGACGCGGTTGCCGCTGATCCCGGTCGCGCGGCGAAAAACGGTCGAGGATTGGAAAAACATTCCTGAATTGCAGCCCTTGCTGATGTGATTTTTGATCATTAATAACATTTTGTTTTACATGGATATTTTCTAAAAAAGTGCGAATCACTTTCATCGGTTTTGGTGTAAAATCGCATATTAATAATAAATCGATTTATCAATACTGGCGATCGCATGTCTCTTCAGAATCCCATTTCTACAGCTACCGGCACTATTCACGCTTTTGCCAAAGCGGCATCAAATGTTTGCGGTAGCGGGATGCGATCTATAGCACTTTTTTTAGTGCGAAGAGGCAACATGGATAATTTGAGAGTTTTGCTTTTTCCATGGGAACTCTCGCTTGCTACATTAAAAGTTTTGCGAAGAATTCTGATCGGCGCCAATACTCTATTCAGCAGACAACAAAATGCCGGTAAGCTTCATATCATAACTCCTGCGAAGTTTAGAGGCGCCGAAATGCTGGGCGCGTGGGTCAATTTTCCTCACTCGAAGATTTTACACGGCAGAACCTATAAGAACGAAGAAAGAATAGTGAATGCCATAATAGATCATGTAAGGGAACACGGTACCCTGAATGAGCTTGCGCTCCATGCAGAAGGTGGTTCGCGTATTTTGTTTACCGGTAAGACAGAACGAATAGAGATAGATTCTTTTCTGAACCGTCTTATTTCTGAGCAGCGGCAATTAAAAATGCAAATTACCAAGCGGGTAGTTTTTTTAGCCTGCAATATTTTTACAAATTTATCGCCGGAACAAGTGGGCAGTTATCGCCAAAAAGCTATGGAGCTTGATTCCGATATTGTGGGAACCACTAGCGAATACATCGGCAGTTTCGGGCAAAAAGGAAGATTAGTCCAATTCACACATGACGGGGCGGTCATTAAAGACCACTACGACCAACCACGCAGTCTTGTAGTAAAGCTTTGTGAATTGCAGTCTATCGCCGATGGCTATTCTTCGTCATGGTTTAGCTGTCACGCTGAAAGAACACAGGCGGAAGGAGCAAAACTTCAAGAACAAGAATTTGCAGCCCGTTTGTCAACGGGTCGATCCAGATTTTCCAAATGTATTAATGGCTAGGGTAAAAAAACCTCGGAATTGCGGGCGCTGATCGATTAGGCTTTCTCATCCAACCCGATATCGAGGATCGGGGCGCTGTGGGTGATCCAGCCGACCGAGATGATATCGACACCGGTGGTGGCGATCGCCTGCACATTCGCCGCCGTGACGCGGCCCGAAGCTTCAATAATGAAACGCCCGGAGACCAGATCGACCGCTTTCTTGAGCTCCGGCGGCTCCATATTATCGAGCATCAGCGCATCGATCGGCGTGCTAATCGCTTCGGCCACTTGATCCAGCCGGTCGACTTCGAGCTCGATCTTGATCAAATGGCCGGCCGCTTCGCGCGCCTGACGCACGGCGGCGGCAATGCCGCCCGCGGCGCGGATGTGATTGTCCTTGATAAGGATGGCATCGTCGAGGCCGAAGCGATGATTGGATCCGCCGCCCGCGCGCACGGCGTATTTCTCGATCATGCGCAAACCCGGCGTGGTCTTGCGCGTGCAGCAGATGCGCGCCTTGGTATGTTTGATGGCATCGACCAGGCTGCGCGTGGCGGTCGCGATGCCGCTCAGATGGCATAGAAAATTCAACGCCGTACGCTCGGCCGCCAGCAATTCGCGCGCACGGCCCCGCACGCGGGCAATCACGCCGCCGAGCTTGGCGGTACCCCCATCAGGCACTTCCACGTCAAAGCTGCATGTTGGATCGAGCAAACGAAAAGCAAGCCGGGCGAGATCGAGTCCGGCCACGATGCCGGGCTGCCGTGCGACCAAGGCACCGCCCCATTTGAAATGCGGCCCGATGACGGCGTTGGAAGTGACGTCGCCCGCGCGCCCCAAATCTTCGAGCAGCGCCGCACGCACCAAAGGCTCAAGCATTATGTCGGGAAGTGGCACCAGCGGCATGGAAGACTCCGGCGGGGTCGGCACGAATCAGTCTCCGCGTACGATTGTATGCCTCTGATTGTTAAAATCTGGCGTTAGGGCCAAGCGGTTGAAACGGCGAGGCATTCCCGAGCCTCTCTGTTGGCGGGAAGAGCAAATCATACCGCCATCATGCGCTCGACTGCACGGCGGGCGCGGGCGGCGATATCTTCCGGCACCGTCACTTCATGCGTCATGGTTTCGAGCGCATAGCGGATTTTGCTCAGCGTGATGCGCTTCATATGCGGGCAAAGCTGACACGGGCGCACAAACTCGGTTTCCGGATGCATGGCGGCGACATTGTCGCTCATCGAGCATTCGGTGATCAGCACGGCGCGCGCCGGTTTGTGCCGGTCGATCCATTCGATCATGCGCGCGGTCGAGCCGGCGAAATCGGAAACATTGACGACTTCGGGTGGGCATTCCGGATGCGCCAGCACCGTGACGCCCGGATTTTGCTTACGGTAAAGCGCGATATCGGCGGCGGTGAAGCGTTCATGCACCTCGCAGCGGCCTTTCCAGCTTATGATTTTTACGTTTGTGGTGGCGGCCACGTTTTGCGCGAGATATTCGTCCGGCAGCATGATTACTTCCGGTACGCCGAGAGATTCGACGATTTTTTTCGCATTGCCGGAAGTGCAGCAAATATCGGATTCCGCCTTCACCGCCGCCGAGGTGTTCACATAGGTGACGACCGGTACGCCGGGATGGCGCGCGCGCATCTGCCTTACATCTTCGGCCGTGATGGATTCCGCCAGCGAGCAGCCGGCTTTGGGATCGGGAATAAGAACGGTCGCGGCGGGATTGAGCAGTTTCGCCGTCTCGGCCATGAAATGCACGCCGGCCATCACGATGACATCGGCCTTGGCTTTGGCCGCCTCGCGCGCGAGGGCGAGCGAGTCCCCTTGAATATCGGCGACGCCGTGGAAAATTTCCGGCGTTTGGTAATTATGCGCGAGAATGATCGCGATTTTGTCGCGCTTCAGATCATTAATCGCCCCGATATCTTCAGCGAATAAAGCCCACTCCATCGGCGGGATGACGGATTTCACCCGCTCATAGATGGCCGTGGTGTTACGCAAGGCTTTAGTGGTGGCCGGATCGAGAATGCCCATTTATACTCCTTTTGAGCATTATCGAGGCCTAAAAGAAAGGCCGTTGGGCCTTGGATAATGTTCGAGGTGAGTATAAGTCGAAAGGTTAAAGAAATCTATAATGGAAAGTTTATTATATTTCAAATAATTAATAGGTACTTACGTCCTGACTAAGGCATTGCCGTTGTATAAGCCGTTGTCTTTCGTGGTGGAAACACCTGTGATACTGTCCGCACTAAATTTTTATAAATTGCCCAAGCAAAAATTATCATGACCACTCTCCACAAATTATCGATCATGCCGCTGGTGCAAAGAACACTGACACGCATCGGCGTTACAGGTAGATCGTTTGATTGCAAAATTCTTGATACTCTTTGCGAATTATCTGATGAAAATCTGTCACAAATTCAAGCTGCAATCAAATCTACGGTCGAACAACTATTGGACGTAAGAGGAAATGAAGATTTTGCAGATAAAAATTATTCTTTCCTCATAAATTTATTGGCTGCCCTTGATAAATTGAAAGAACGGAGTCTTAGCGAGATTGCACAAAGCGCAACGATCCAGCATGGCTTTATCTCCGTACCGGATGTTGATTTACCGATAGAACTCGATTCATATGGCGGCGAACCTGCCCCAATATTCAAACATTTGGCTGTTGTTGTAAAAAATGATGAAGTTCACGTATATGCCCCCATACTCGGTGGGAAAACTCGTTTATTACAAAATGAAATTGAACAACTCGCATCTAAAAACTGGGACAAAACATCACCTCGTGAATATTACATTCCCAAGATAATGGAGTTGATATGTGATTTAATCGAAGGGCTGAACACAATTGGAACAAAGGGAACTGCCGCCGAAGGATCAAACGCAATCCGAACACAAAGAAAATGCATCGATTTTATTAGATGGACTTTGCCACAGATCGATGAGCACGGCATATCTCTACCGGCACCCGTATGTAAAAAGCTAAATCATGCTTTACACATGTGGATTCCATCTAGGGACTTGGATCGTATTCTGTCACATAACAGAATTGCAATGCGCTTTCTGCCACAAGCTTCTGTTTAAGCTGTCCTCGGCAACTTCGTGCCCGCTGCCGCCCGTTCCAGCAACACCTCGTGCCTAAAGGCAAATAGTTTCGCCGGCCGGCCGGCAGCGCCGCGCGTGGCGGCGCCGGTTTCCTCGACCAGGCCCTGACTCTCAACCAACCGCCGGAAATTTTGTTTATGCAATCGCAGGCCCGCCAGCGCCTCGACCGCGTTCTGCAATTGCAAAAGCGTGAATTCGTCCGGCATCAGTTCGAACACCACCGGGCGGTATTTGATCTTGGCGCGCAGCCGCGCCATCGCGGTCGCCAGAATGCGGCGGTGGTCATGCGCCATCGGCGCGCCCAGCGCCGCATCGGTTTTTTCCTTTTCGGCCACAAGGCCGGCTTCCCACAGCAATTCATAACGCTGCAACACAAGTTCATCGTTCCAGCGCTTCATATCTTTGGGAAAAGCCACGGCAATCCGCTGCGCGCGCATTTCTTTTTGTACCGGCGTCGCAGCCGCATCTTTCCAATGTTTGAGACCGGGCGCGATGATTTTGGCGATCGCGGCGGGCGCGCCCTTGCGGTGATCTTCCCACGGAAAATGCTTGTACCAGGGCGACCATTCGGCATCGGTCAAGGTCGCCGCCGCGCGCACCAGCGCCAGATAGCCGATGGATACAATGCGTTCGCCCGCCGTGCGGTCGCGGTCGGCAAATGTGTAAAGCTGCTCGACATAGCCGAGCGGCTGGCCGCCTTTGGTCTCGGCCCAGTCGCGCAGGCCTTGTTCCAGCGTGCGATGTCCGGTTTCGAACGGGCCGGAAGGCAACGCCGCTTCCGGCGTGATCAGCACCTGCGGCTCGAAGCCGGCTAGCGCCACGATGACGGCATTCAGTTCGATTTTCGCGCCTGATTTGAGGTCTTTTTTGTCCTGCAAGGCCCTCTCCGGCAAGCTTTTGAAAAAGTCTATTGTAATCGAACGAAGAAGCAAAGCCTTGGAAAACAATGCACAAAAAGTCAATTCAATCTTTTGTTAAGCATAACAATTAAAACTTTATTCAAATTGTATTCCTAGAATCAGAGAAGATTTAAGAGGAATTTTTATGAACGATTTTGTCCAGCTTCAACACAAACCAATGCCCGGCAGCGCCGCCATCCTTGAGGCACAGCGGCGGGCGGCAAGGGGCCAGCTAAAATGCCAAACAACCACCCCGGTCGATGTAATCCTGGCAGGAGTTGAAGTCCTGCCGATTGCCGGCACTGTTCAGGGGATTGTCGGCACTGCGGCGGATGTCGGCAAAAATATTTTTGATGGAAAACCGGAGCAAATTCCCGGATCGATAATTAGTGGTGCAGCGACCAGCGCTGCAGGCATATTTCCGGGTGGGGCTATCGTAGCACGGGAAGTTGTGCATGGCGCTGCGAATTTCGTAGGCATTTCACCAAATTTAACGCCTACTTCTGCCGTCGGTCAGATTGTCAGAAACGCCACCTGCCAACCGCAGCCGTAAAAATTAGCAGCAAAAATTATTGATTGCCGTAGCCGCCGGGCGGATAGCCTTGGGGTGCGTTGTTGCTGCTGTAAGTGTTGCTGCTGTAGCCGGATGATGACGGGCCGCTCTTGGTCGTGTGATCGAGCTGATCGATGAGATAGCCGCCCGCCGTGCCGACCGCGCCGCCGATTGCCATGCCGCAGGCAACGCAGCCGCCGGTCACGACCGTGCCGGCCGCACCCGCGACGACGCCGATCGCGCCGCCCGAAACCATGCGCTGCTGAGTGTCGTCCATATTGCTGCAGCCCGCGAGACCGAGAAAAGCGAGCGCAAGCACCGCCGCGCGCGCAGGCGCTGAATTGATTTTGATCATGATCTGTCCTTTCCGGAGATCGCAAAAACGAATCTGCTAATGGCTTAAAAACATAAAGTTGATAGTGGGTTAAAATGCGCGCCAAACCGGTGCGCCTTTAACCAAAAACCCGCTGAAAATCATAAGTTCCAATATGTTAGCCATGCGCGCGGCAAAACTACCCACAGCCTGTTTATGAAACGGACGTTTTGATTCGCGCCTCGACCATGCCCCATTTTGCGTGTAGAAACGTCCGGTATCAAAACGTTCCCCGGTTTTCTTCATCCAACAGGCAAGGAGACTCGCCATGTACAAGCTTTATTACTCGCCCGGCGCCTGTTCTATGGCGGTGCATGTCATTCTTAACGAATCCAATCAGCCGGTCACGCTCGAAAAAGTTAATTTGCAGGAGCCGCGCAGCCCGGAATTTCTCAGGCTCAATCCACGCGGCCAGGTGCCGGTGCTGGTGGATGACAATCGAGCGATTCGCGAGGGTGCCGCGATGATCATCTATCTGTGCGACAAGCATCAGAGCCCTCTGTTGCCGCGCGACGGCGAGGCGCGCACGACGGCGCTCGAGTGGCTGATGTTTTGCAACGCGACTTTGCATCCGGCCTATGCGCGCTGCTTTTTCCTCATGCGTAACGCGCAAGAACCCGCCAAGGAGCAACTGCTCGGCGTGGCAATCGCCATGATCAATAAATTATGGGGCGAGGTCGAGCAGCGCCTGGCCCAGACGCCCTGGCTCGCCGGCGAGAATATCACTGCCGCCGACATTCTGCTGACGGTGATCGCCAACTGGAAAAAGAATTTTCCCAATCCGGATGCGGTTACGATCGGTTCGCGCACCAAGAAATTGCTGCAAACGGTGATTGCGCGGCCGTCCTACAAGAAAGCGCTCGAGCTCGAACAGGTGGAATACAAGGCGGCGGCCTAGGCACGCGACCGGAAAGCGGTTTGTCGGAGGAATTACAGGTCGATCTTGTCATTTTAACGTTACGATTGATTGGTATTTGCCTTCATCCCGAAAGGAGACGCCCACACTTCCGGTTCCCGCTGGAAACGGGTCTTATACGGTTGATCGATGAGCGATTTGGAAGAAATAGATTCAAAGCCGAAGAGCCGGCACCGTCTTGTGTGGATCGTGCTGGTCGCCGTTGTCCTCCTTGCCCTCATCTGGGTCAGCACGTCTTCCAACAGCCAAAGCAGCAAGGGACGCCGCGGCAATAACGGGCCGATGCCGGTAGTGGCGGCCATTGCGCAAAAAGGCGATATCGATGTGATCCGCAACGCGCTCGGCACCGTAACGCCGCTCGCCAACGTCACCGTGCGCACGCAGATCAGCGGCCAGCTGGTGCAGGTCGCTTTTCAGGAAGGGCAGATGGTGCAGGCCGGCGATCTCCTGGCCGAGGTCGATCCGCGCCCCTATCAGCTCGCGCTCGAACAGGCCGAAGGCGCGCTTGCGCGCGACACGGCGCTTTTGAAGGATGCGCAACTTAATCTCGGGCGCTATCGCAAACTGGTGGCGGAAGATTCCATCTCCAAGCAGCAATACAACACGCAAGAGTCGCTGGTCGCGCAGGACGAAGGCAATGTAAGGAGCGATCAGGGCCAGATCGACACCGCCAAGCTCAATCTCGCTTATTGCCATATCACGGCGCCGCTTGCGGGCCGCGTTGGATTGCGCCAGGTCGATCAGGGCAATTACGTGAAAGTGAGCGATGCGAACGGCATCGTGACCATCACGCAATTGCAGCCGATCACCTCGATCTTCACTTTGCCGGAAGACGATCTGCCCGCCATCATGAAGCGCCTCAATGACGGCGCCGAATTGCAGGCCACCGCGCTCGACCGCCGGCAAAGCGCGAAACTGGCGACAGGGAAACTGATCTCGGTCGACAACCAGATCGACACCGCGACCGGCACCGTCAAATTGCGCGCGCAATTCGATAATCAGGACACCAGCCTGTTCCCCAATCAGTTCGTCAATATCGAATTGCGGGTGGATACGCTGCATGACGCGACGATTATCCCCTCGGCGGCGATCCAGCGCGGCAATCCGGCGACGTTCGTCTATGTGATCAATTCCGACAACACGGTGAAGGTGCAGGCGGTCAAACTGGGCCCGGCGCAGGGCGACAACATCGCCATCACCGACGGGCTTTCGCCCGGCGATAAGGTGGTGGTCGACGGTGCCGACAAGTTGCGCGACGGCGCCAAAATTACGCTGCCGCAGGAACAGCATTCAGGGGTCAGCAATCAGCATTCAGGGAAACGGAAGAAATGATTCCCCTGAATGCTGAATGCTGAATGCTGATCCCTTATGAGCCCGTCACGCCCTTTCATCTTGCGGCCGGTGGCGACATCGCTGCTGATGGCGGCGATTTTGCTGGTGGGTTTCGTCGCGTTCCGTTTTTTGCCGCTCTCGGCGCTGCCGGAGGTCGATTACCCGACCATTCAGGTGCAAACTTTTTATCCCGGCGCCGGGCCCGAGGTGATGACGTCCTCCGTCACCGCGCCGCTCGAGCGGCAATTCGGCCAGATGCCGGGCCTCAAGCAAATGTCGTCGGTGAGTGCGGCCGGTGCTTCGGTGCTGACGCTGCAATTCGATCTCGCGCTTAATCTCGATATCGCCGAGCAGGAAGTGCAGGCCGCTATCAACGCCGCCGGCAATCTGCTGTCGGCCGACCTGCCCGCCCCGCCTATTTACGCCAAGGTCAATCCGGCCGACGCGCCGATCCTCACCCTTGCCATCACCTCGAAGACGCTGCCGCTCACGCAAGTTGAGGATCTCGCCGATACGCGGCTCGCGCAAAAAATATCGCAATTGCCGGGCGTGGGTTTGGTCAGCATTTCGGGCGGTCAGAGGCCGGCCGTGCGCATCAAGGCCAATTTGCAAGCGCTGGCGGCCTACGGCCTCAACATCGACGATCTGCGCACCACCATCAGCAACGCCAACGTCAACACGCCCAAGGGCAGTTTCGATGGCACGATGCGGTCCTACACGATCAATGCCAACGACCAGCTGACCAGCGCAGCGGAATACAACAATATCGTGGTCGCCTATAAAAACGGCGCGCCGGTGTTTCTCAAGGACGTCGCCGAAGTGCTGGATAGCGCCGAAAACACGCAGCTCGGCGCCTGGACGAACAAGGTGCCGGCGGTGATCCTCAATGTGCAGCGCCAGCCGGGCGCCAATGTGATTTCGGTGGTCGACAATATCCAAAATTTATTGCCGGGCTTCAAAACCGCCCTGCCCGCCGCCGTGGATGTTGCCGTGCTGACCGACCGCACCACCACGATCCGCGCCTCGGTGCATGACGTGGAATTCGAATTGATGCTGGCGGTGGCGCTGGTGGTGGCGGTGATTTTCGTTTTCCTGCGCAATCTGGCGGCGACGGCCATTCCAAGCTTCTCGGTACCTTTGTCGATTGTGGGCACGTTTGGCGTGATGTATCTGGCCGGATTTAGCCTCAACAATCTGTCGCTGATGGCGCTCACGATCGCGACCGGCTTCGTGGTCGATGATGCGATCGTGATGATCGAAAATATCGCGCGCTATATCGAGCAAGGCGATGCGCCGCTGGAAGCGGCGCTGAAAGGCTCCGCCGAAATCGGTTTTACGATTATCTCGCTGACGATATCCTTGATCGCCGTGCTGATCCCGCTGCTTTTCATGGGCGACGTGGTGGGGCGGCTGTTCCGCGAATTCGCGATCACGCTCGCGGTCACAATTTTGATCTCGGCCGTGGTGTCGCTGACTTTGGTACCGATGCTGTGCGCCAAATGGATCAAGCCGCACGATCCGGCGCATGAAAATGCCTTTCACCGCAAGACGCAAGCGTGGTTCGATAACACGATTGCCTGGTATGGACGGCGGCTCGATTGGGTGCTGGATCATCAGCCGCTGACCTTGCTGGTGGCGGCAATCACGTTGGCGCTGACGGTTCTTCTTTATATCGTCATTCCGAAAGGCTTTTTCCCGGTGCAGGATACCGGGCTTATTCAGGGTATCTCGCAAGCGCCACAATCGATTTCCTATGCGGCGATGGCCGACCGCCAGCAGGCGCTCGCCGCCGCCATTCTCAAGGACAAGGATGTGGAGAGTCTGTCGTCTTTCATCGGCGTCGATGGCACCAATCTGACGCTCAATAGCGGACGCTTGCTGATCAATCTCAAGCCGCACAATCAGCGCAGCAAGAGCGCGAGCGACATCATCCGCCGGCTGAACAAGGAAATCAAAAGCGTGTCCGGGATTTCGCTTTTCATGCAGCCGGTGCAGGATCTCACCATCGACACGACCGTCAGCAGCACGCAGTACCAGTTCATGCTGCAGGACGCCAATCCCGACGAGCTCAATGAATGGGCGCCGAAGCTGGTCGATAAATTGCGGCAATTGCCGCAGCTCGAGGATGTCGACAGCAATCTGCAGCAGCACGGACTTTCCAGCTTCGTCAATGTCGACCGCGATACGGCGGGGCGCCTGGGCATCACTTTGGCCACCATCGATAACGCGCTTTACGATTCCTTCGGCCAGCGCATCGTCTCGACCATTTTTACGCAATCGAACCAGTATCGCGTCATCCTGAATACCGACAATTCGCCGCAGGCGATCCAGTCCATCTATCTGCCGGCGGCCGGCGGGGGCCAAGTGCCGCTGCAAGCCATCGCCACCATCGAGCAACAAACGGCGCCACTACAAATCAACCATCTCGCCCAGTTTCCGGCAGCGATGATTTCCTTCAATCTGGCGCCGGGCGCCTCGCTCGGCGCTGCCGTCGATGCCATCGAGAAGGCCGAACAGGAACTCGGCATGCCGATCAGCGTCATGACGAGTTTTCAGGGCGCGGCTTTGGCTTTCCGCGCCTCGCTCGTCAACGAGCTGCTGCTGATTTTGGCGGCGATCGTCACGGTCTATATCGTGCTCGGCGTTTTGTACGAGAGCTACATTCACCCGATAACGATTCTCTCGACCCTGCCTTCGGCCGGCGTCGGCGCGCTTTTGGCTTTGATTCTGGCGCATGAAGATCTCGGCATCATCGCCATTATCGGCATTATTCTGCTGATCGGCATCGTCAAGAAAAACGCCATTATGATGATCGATTTCGCGCTCGAAGCCGAACGCAAGGAGAAGAAACCGCCGCGCGAGGCCATTCATCAAGCGGCCTTGCTGCGCTTTCGCCCGATCATGATGACGACCATGGCGGCCCTGCTCGGCGCATTGCCTTTGATGCTCGGCACCGGGGTTGGCTCCGAATTGCGCCATCCGCTCGGCATATCGATCGTGGGCGGCTTGATCGTAAGCCAGGTACTGACGCTTTTCACCACACCCGTGATCTATCTCGGCTTCGACCGGCTTGCGCGGCGCTTTGGCTATAGCGCGAGCGGCGCCGACCGGATCGAGGAGATATCATGAATATCTCCCGGCCTTTCATCGCGCGCCCGGTGGCGACCACTTTGCTTACGATTGGCGTGGCACTCGCCGGCGGCGTGGCGTTTTTCCTGCTGCCGGTAGCGCCTTTGCCGCAAGTCGACTTTCCGACCATTTCGGTGCATGCGTCTCTGCCCGGCGCCAGCCCCGAAACCATGGCGACCAGCGTGGCCACACCGCTCGAGCGTCATCTGGGCCAGATCGCCGACGTGACCGAGATGACCTCGAACAGCGCGGTCGGTTCGACCAACATCACGCTGCAATTTGGCCTCGATCGCGATATCGACGGCGCCGCACGCGACGTGCAGGCCGGCATCAACGCCGCGCGCGCCGATCTGCCGGCCGCGCTTAAAAGCAACCCGACCTACCGTAAGGTCAATCCGGCCGACGCACCGATCATGATCCTGGCGCTGACCTCGAAAACACTGAGCCAGGGCCAGCTTTACGACGCCGCTTCCACCGTGCTCCAGCAGAAAATCATGCAAACCGACGGCGTCGGCGACGTGACGGTGGGCGGCAGTTCGCTGCCGGCCGTGCGCGCCGAGCTTAATCCGCAGACGCTTTTTAAATATGGTATCGGGCTTGAAGATGTGCGCGCGGCGCTCGCCGCCGCCAACGCCAACAGCCCCAAGGGTTTTATCGAAGACGGCGCGCTACGTTATCAGATTTACGCCAACGATCAGGCGCGCACTTCGGATCAATACCGCAATCTCATCATCGCCTATCGCAACAACGCGCCGGTGCGCCTGCGGGACGTCGCGGATGTGACGGATTCGGTCGAGGATTTGCGCAATCAGGGCGTTTTTAACGGCCAGTCTTCGGTGCTGCTCATCATTTTCCGCCAGCCGGGCGCCAACATTATCACCACCGTCGACCGGGTGAAGGATCTGATGCCGCTCTTGCAGGCATCCGTACCGGCGGCGATCGATCTGCATACCGTGATGGACCGCACCACCACGATCCGCGCCTCGCTGCATGATGTGGAGCGCACCTTGCTGATTGCCATCGCGCTTGTGATCGGCGTGGTGTTCCTGTTTTTGCGCAACGTACGGGCGACATTGATCCCGAGCGTGGCCGTGCCGGTGTCGCTGATCGGCACATTTGGCATTATGTATTTGTTCGGCTATAGCCTCGATAATCTGTCGCTGATGGCGCTCATCATCGCCACCGGTTTCGTGGTCGATGATGCGATTGTGGTGCTGGAGAACACTTCGCGCCATATCGAAGCCGGCATGCCGCGCCTGCAAGCCGCTTTATGGGGTGCGCGCGAGGTTAGTTTCACGGTGCTGTCGATGAGTCTTTCGCTGGTCGCCGTGTTTTTGCCGATTCTGCTGATGGGCGGCATCGTCGGCCGGCTGTTCCGCGAATTCGCGGTCACGCTTTCGGCAGCCATTCTCGTTTCGCTGATCGCTTCGCTCACCGTCACGCCGATGATGTGCGCCCGCCTGCTGAAACCCGAAGAGAAAAAGCAAAAGCCGCATCCGTGGCTCGACAAAATATATGGAGCCAGCGAGCAAGCCTTCGATCATGTGCATAATATTTACGAACGCGCCTTGCGCCGCGCGCTCGAAAACGGTCCGCTTGTGATGCTGGTTTTGCTGATAACCATCGGCCTCAATATCTATCTCTTCATCATTGTGCCGAAAGGCTTTTTCCCGCAGCAGGATACCGGACGGCTGCAGGGCGGTGTGCAGGCCGATCAGAGTATTTCCTTTCAATTGATGAAACCGAAAATGATGCAGTTCGTTTCGATCCTGCAAAGCGACCCGGCGATCGATAACGTGGTCGCCTTTACCGGCGGCAGCCAGACCAATAGCGCGCGCGCTTTCATAGCTCTTAAGCCAATTTCCCAGCGTCATGCCTCGGCCGATCAGGTGATCGCGCGCTTGCGCAGCAAGCTTTCGCAAGTGCCGGGTGCTACGCTCTTTCTGCAATCGGTGCAGGATATCCGCGTCGGCGGCCGGATGAGCAACGCGCAATATCAATACACGCTGCAGGCCGACAATCTTGGCGATTTGCGCGAATGGGCACCCAAACTGACGGCGGCACTGCAAAAGGAACCGGGCCTGACGGATGTCAATTCGGATCAGCAGGACAAAGGCCTCGAAACCGATCTTACGTTTGACCGCATGACGGCCGCGCGCCTCGGTCTTAAGGCGGGGCAGATTGATAACACGCTTTATGACGCGTTCGGCCAGCGCCAAGTGTCGGTGATTTATAATCCGCTCAATCAGTATCATGTGATCATGGAAGTGGCACCGCAATTCTGGCAAAATCCCGAAGCGCTCAAGGATATTTATGTGAGTACGTCGGGCGGCAGCGTCAGCGGCACGCAGGCTAGCGGCCCGGTGGCGGGCACTTCCGTTGTGAGCGGCAAATCGGCGAAGACGGCCGCGCCGACGGCTGCTTCCGTCGCCAACGATGTCGCGCGTAATCTCGCGGCCAACTCAATTACGGTCGTCGGTCATGGCAGCGGTTCGACGGGATCTGCCGTCAGCACCGTCGCCGAAACCATGGTTCCCCTAATGGCTTTCAGTACCTATGCCCCCGGCACCACGCCGCTCGCCGTCAATCATCACGGCCATTTCGCCGCCGCGACCGTTTCCTTTAATTTGCCGGAAGGAAAATCGCTGAGCGATGCGGATGCCGAGATCAACAAGGTTGTGCAGCAAATCGGCATGCCGGCCTCGATCCATGGCAGTTTTCAGGGCACGGCGCAGGCCTATCAGCAATCGCTCGCCAACGAGCCGATCCTGATTCTGGCGGCGTTGCTTGCCGTCTATATCGTGCTCGGCATTCTTTACGAGAGTTATGTGCATCCGATCACGATTTTATCGACCCTGCCTTCGGCCGGCGTCGGCGCGGTGCTGGCCCTGATGCTGTTCCATACCGAATTCACGATCATCGCCTTGATCGGCGTTATTTTGCTGATCGGCATTGTTAAAAAAAATGCGATCATGATGATCGATTTTGCGCTGGAGGCCGAACGCAACGAAGGGCTCGATTCCCGCGCGGCGATTATCAAGGCCTGTCTGTTGCGCTTCCGCCCCATCATGATGACGACCATGGCGGCCATGTTCGGCGCGCTGCCTTTGGCGCTTGGCACGGGCGACGGAGCCGAATTGCGTCGTCCGTTGGGCATTTCCATCGTCGGTGGATTGCTTGTAAGCCAGATGTTGACTCTCTTCACGACACCGGTTGTTTATCTGTACTTCGACCGTTTCCGTTTATGGGCCGAAAACCGCTACGCCAAAGTCCGGAGCAAGACCGCATGATGCGTTTGTTCTTTAAATTCCTGTTGCTGGCCGGCACCGTCGCGCTCGCCGCTTGCGAGGTGGGGCCGGATTACAAGCCGCCCGCGGTCGAGGCGCCGCCGGCCTATAAAGAATCCGGCGATTGGCAGCCGGCAGATCCCAAGGACGCGATCAATCGCGGCGCCTGGTGGTCGGTCTATAACGATCCGGTGCTGGACGGTTTTGAAAAACAGGTCGACATATCGAACCAGAATCTGAAGGCAGCGGAAGCCGCTTACCGCCAGGCGCGCGCGGTGGTCGAGGAATCGCGCGCGCAGCTTTTCCCAACCGCGACGCTCAACGCATCGGGCACGCGCACCGGCGGCGGTTCGGTCAAGGGCGGCCCGGTCAATGCCTATAATGTTTCCGCCGGCGCCAGCTGGGTGCCGGATTTGTGGGGCCGCATCCGCCGCACCATCGAGAGCAATCTTGCAAGCGCGCAGGCAAGCGCGGCCGATCTCGCCTCCGCCCGGCTTTCGGCGCAGGCCGCGCTTGCCAGCGATTATTTCGCCCTGCGCGCGCAGGATGATTTGAAGGTGCTGCTCGATATAACTGTGGCCGCCGATCAGCGGGCCCTTAAAATCGTGCAAAACCAGTATAACGCCGGCATCATCGCCAAAGGCGATGTGCTGACCGCGCAAACGCAGCTGGAGAGCGTGCAGGCGCAGGCGATCAATGTTGGGCTTCTACGCGCGCAGCTCGAGCATGCGATTGCCGTGCTCATGGGCAAGCCGCCGGCCGAAGTAACGATTGCTCCGGCGCCGCTTGCCAAGGAGGTTCCCGTGCCGCCGGTGGGCGTGCCTTCGGCCTTGCTCGAACGGCGGCCGGATATTGCCTCGGCCGAACGGCAAATGGCGGCGGCCAACGCGCAGATCGGCGTGGTCACAGCTGCCTGGTATCCCAATCTGACTTTGTCGGCATCGTATGGCTATGCCGGGCCGGTCATCGGTAGCTTGATTCAGGCACCGAACAGCCTCTGGTCGTTCGGCCCGGCATTGGCCGAAACCATTTTCGATGCCGGTTCGCGCTCGTCGCAGATCGAGGCGGCAAAAGCCAATTACGATCAGGCGGTCGCCACCTACCGGCAGACGGTGCTGACCGGATTCCAGCAGGTGGAAGACCAATTGGCCTCCTTGCGCATTCTCGAACAGCAGGCCGCGGCCGAGGACAAAGTCGTTGCCGACGCGCACAAGGCCGAGGAGCTGGTGCTCAATCAATATAAAGCCGGCACCGTGCCTTACAGCAGCGTGATTACGGCCCAGATCACGACGCTTTCCAATGAACAAACGGCGCTTGGCGTGCGCAGCAACCGCTTCGCCGCCAGCGTCGCGCTGATCGAGGCTGTGGGCGGCGGCTGGGATACATCGCAACTGACGGCGGAAAATCTGCCGGACAATCAGCCGCCCGCCGCCGGCCAACCTGCCGAACAGATTGCTGCTCCTGCCGGCAGTGCACCACTCGCCTCCAACGGCGAAAAACCGGTGCGCGAAAAATCCTGGCCAGAAACATGGCTGGATTGGTTTGAGAATTTGTTTTAGACGGCCGAGATCGAGAATTTCAGCCCCAGCGCATGCATCACGCGAATGATGGTGCTGAATTCGGGATTGCCTTCGGCGCTCAGTGCCTTGTAAAGGCTTTCGCGGGATAACCCGGCTTTCTTGGCGACTTTTGCCATGCCGCGCGCACGGGCGACAGTGCCGAGCGCGTGCGCAATGAAAGCAGGATCATCGGTTGCCAAAGCTTCTTCCATGTAGGCACCGATAGCCTCGTCGCTGTTGAGATACTCGGCAGCATCAAAAGGCGTTGTCTTCAATTTTTTCTTGGCCATTCATCTCTCCAACTCTGCTAATGTTTTAGCAAGTTTTATATCCTTCGCCTGCGTTCGTTTGTCGCCACCACACAGCAGTACAATTAACACCGACCCACGGTTGACAAAATAAACGCGATAGCCCGGTCCATAATGAATCCGTAACTCGCTAACGCCGCCGCCAATCGGCTCTACATCTCCCGGATTGCCGAGCGCTAACCGGTCAATTCGTGCCGCGATTTTGGCACGGGCGCGCGTATCACGTAGCCGGGCCAGCCAATCCACAAAAATCTTTGTTTTGCGGACTTCAATCATGGCGATTGTATCCTATGGGATACAAGTTGTCAAGCGGTAATTGTGCCTTCATCCATCACCATTTTCACCGTCTTCCACAACAACTCCAGATCCTGCGGGCGGCTGAGGCGGTGGGTGCCGTCCTTGATCAAGGACGCGCGCACATTCTCATGCACGATGTTCTCAACGATGCGCAACACATGCTGCCACGGCACTTCTTCGTCATGCAGACCTTGCAGCAGATGAACGGAGCATTCGATCTTGATTGGCGCGCGTAGCATGAGATGTTTCCGTGCCTCCTCGATTAATTTCAGCGTCACCGGCATCTGCGCGCCGGCTGGCGCGGTCGGATCGAGAATTTCGCCGCGACTTTCGAGTTCCGCGCGCTGATCGGGCGTAAGGCGCATCCACATGAGATCTTCGGTGAAATCCGGGGCCGCTGCGATGCCGACCAAAGCCTTCACGCGTTCGGGCCGCTCGCGCGCCAGCATCAAGGCAAGCCAGCCGCCCATCGAGGAGCCGATTATTATCTGCGGCCCTTCGGTGAGGCAGTCGAAAATGTCGCGCGCATCCTCGAACCAGCCGCCGATGGTCCCAAGGCGAAAATCGCCGCTCGACTGCCCGTGCCCGCGATAATCGAAACGCAGAAAGGAATAACCGACTTTGCTACAACGCTCGGCAAGAAAGCTCGCCTTGGTGCCGGTCATGTCGGACGCGTAGCCGCCGAGGAACAGAAGGCCTGCTTTACCGGCCTCGCCACGCAGGCGTTGATAGGCCAGCCTTCGTTCCGCTAAGCTAAGAAACTCAACGCTCATAGGCTCCCTTCATGGCGGCGCACGCACAATTTTCTCAATCTAGCAAGAAGCGGACCGCGAACAAGCCGTCTTCGCGCGCGCCGCGCACCACGGTGTTGCATATCGTCGCCGACCTCGAGCCGGGCGATCCCGCGCGCGAAACGGTCGATCTCGCCGTGCAGACGCAACGCGCGGGCTGGCGCGCGCTCATCGCTTCATCGGGCGGCCTTCTGGTGACCGAAGCCGAACGCGCCGCCGTGCGCCATACCGGCATGCCGCTCGATCAGAGTTCGATGCTTGCGAGTTGGGGCAACCGTATGCGTCTGGGCGCGCTGATCCAAAAAGAGCGCCCGGCGCTTCTGCATGCGCATGGGATCAACGCAGCCGCGCAGGCGGGTGCCGTGGCGCGGGCGCAGCGGTTGCCGCTGGTGGTGGATTTCACCCAGCCATTGCCCCACCGGCCGCGCACGCGGCGGATTTTAAAGCGCCTCGGCAAATTGCCCTGCATCGTGCGCGTATCCTCCGATTACATGGCGCGGCAATTGCGCGATACCTTTCACTGGCCGGCGGATCGGCTGCGGTTAATTCCACCCGGCATTGATCTGCAGCTTTATCATCCCGGTTCTATCGCCCCCGAACGATTGCAGGAATTGAGCCGGTTGTGGCGCATACCGGAACATGCGGCCGTGATCCTGATGCCGATGCCCTTCACCGAAGGCGGCGGGCATGAACTCCTGTTGAAGGCCCTGGTTCCGCTGAAGCGCGACGATATTTTTGCCGTTTTGATCGGCAACAACCGGCCCGCTTCCGGCGTACATACCGAAATCGACGCGCTGGTGGATGATCATGGCCTCAACGGCAAGGTCATCATGCCGGATTATTGCCTCGACTGGCCGGCCGCCTGCTGGCTGGCCAATGTCGTGGTCGTGCCCAACACAGCGCCGCGCGGCCAGGTGCCGGAATTGCTGGCGGCGCAAGCAATCGGGCGGCCGGTGATCGTCAGCGATTGCGGAGCCAACTGCGAATTGGTCCAGAGCGGCGAAACCGCCTGGGTTATTCCACCGAGAAATATCTCCGCCCTGTCTCGCGCGCTTACCGAAGCCGCCGGCCTTAATACCAATCAGCGGCTCGATCTTGCCCGACGCACGCGTGACTTCATCGCCGGGAATTTTCCGCAAACCAAGTGGTTCAACGCCATGATGGATATTTATGAATCCCTGATGAGCCCTGCCGGACGGCGCCGGAAAGCTGCGGCCGCCTGATGCAGACATCGAACAAGCGCACCGATCCCAAAAAGCCGGCTGCCCGGCCGGTAAGGATCGAGCGCCGCATGCGCCGGAAGCGCCGCGTCGAGGATCGCTTGCCGGATTTCCGCGATCTGGTCGAGAATTCGGTGCAAGGCATTCTCGTGCACCGCAATTTCAAGCCGCTTTACGCCAACGAGGCCTTCGCCAAATTGTTCGGTTACCGTACGAGCCGCGACATTCTCGCCCTGCCCCTTATTCGTCCCCTCGTGCCGCCCGAGATGTGGGCGCGCATCGAGGAGGAATATGGCGATCTGATCCGCGGCCGTAAAAAATCGGTTATCGCCCGCGTGCGCGGCGTGAAAAAGGACGGGCATGAAATCTGGATCGCGATCACCGAGCGCGTGATCGACTGGTTTGGTACAGCAGCGGTGCAGGTCAATGCGTTCGATATTTCGGATCAGATGGCGATCGAGCATACGCTGCTTAAAAACGAACAGCATTTGCGCGCCATTCTCGAAGTGTTGCCTTACCCGATCTATATCGCGCGCCACGGCGACGGCAAATTGATGTTCGTCAATCGCAAGACCTGCCTTTTGTTCCAGAAAAGCGCGGGCCAGCTTCTGCGCGGCAAATCGCACGATTTTTATGCCGATCCCGAGGAGCGCCAGCAATTGAGCGAATTGCTTTATACGTTGCACGATATCCGCGACGTGGAAGTCCACATGAAAACCGCGCAGGGACGCGAATTCACGGCCGAGATCGCAGCGATTACCATGGAATATGGCGGCGAGCCCGCCGTGCTGGTGGCGCTCAACGATATTTCGCAGCGTAAGAAGCTGGAAGCCGCCTTGTTTCATGAGGCCAGCACCGATGCTCTCACCGGCATCGGCAACCGCCGTCATTTCTTCACGCTGGCCGAGCAGGAATTGCGCCGCACGCGCCGTTTCGAGCGCGATCTCTCGATCATGATGGTCGATCTCGATCATTTTAAGCAGGTCAATGACCGTTATGGTCATGCCATTGGCGACGCCGTACTGCAGGGCGTGGTCAAGGCAAGCCTCGAAAGCCTGCGCCAGACCGACCAGATGGGCCGCCTCGGCGGCGAGGAATTCGCCGTGCTGCTGCCGGAAACCAATCTTGCGGCGGCGTTCGAGGTTGCCAACCGCCTGCGTCAGCATATTGCCGAGCGCCCGATCCTCGCCGGCGGCGAAGGCGCCAAGCGCGCGGCGGTGGATTGCACGGTCAGCATCGGCGTCGCGCAGCTGAAAGCCGATGACGGCGCGATTGACGATTTCCTGCATCGCGCCGATCAGGCGCTCTACCGCGCCAAGGAACTGGGCCGCAACCGGGTGGAGAGCGCGGGTTGAGCCAGCCGGTTTTCCATTTGCGCGCGATTTTTTATGCGCTGGCCGGATTCACCTGCTGGGTAATGAGTGACACGTTTGTGAAACTGGCCGCCGAAACGGGCGCGCCGAAATACGAGATCATGGCGCTCGCCGGACCCAGCGGTATGGCAATGATTTTCATCGTTACTTTCTTGCGCAACAAAACGAAAAAATTGCGCCCCGCGCGCCCCGGCAAGTTGGCGACGCTGGCAATTCTCGGTCTCGGCAGCTATGTCTGCCTTCTTATAGCCTTGCCGCGTCTGCCTTTGGCCAATTTTTATGCCGTCATCTTCATAATACCGATCCTCGTCGCGGTTATGGCGACCCTGTTCTTGCATGAAAAAAGTACCTGGCAGAAAAATCTGGCGATAGCGTGCGGCTTTGCGGGTGTTCTGATCGCCGTCGGTCCGGTTGCAATCTCGAATGAAGGCGGTGGCTGGATGGGTTACGGCGCGGCTTGTATCGCCGCATTCGGTATCGCTTTACAATTGCTGTTACTGCGCGTTTTAAGAACCCAGGAGACCCGCGAATGCATTGCTTTTTATCCACGCTTTGGCGCGCTTTTTGGGGGTCTCGTAGGCATTGCGATCTGGGGTTTCAGTCCCATACCCGCACAAGCTCTCGTTTGCTCGCTTGCCAGCGGCTGTGTCGGCAGCCTCGGCTGGCTTTTGATGGCGCACGCCTACAAGCTGGCGCCGGCCGCGACGGTGGCGCCGTTTCAGTACTCCGAAATCGTCACCGGCGCCGCTATAGGCTATGTCATATGGCACGACGTGCCGACGCTCCATTTGCTAGTGGGCGCCGTCATCATCATCGGTTGCGGCTTTTACATCATTACGCATAGCCGCAAATCGGCGGCGCTGCTCAAGGAAGAAAGCCATAGCTAGAGGTGTATGGTGCGATCGTCCGTTTCTCATTTGCATGCGATTGGTCTTGCGTTGGTTGGTTTCGCCTTCTGGGTGCTGACCGATACCGGCGTTAAACTAAGCGGCGAGGCCAAAATTCCGGTTTACGAGATTGTCGGTATTTTGGGTCTGATTCAAACCCTATGTTTGGGATTGCCAGCCTGGCAGCGGGGCGAGATCAAAAAATTATGGCCACGCCGGCCCCGGCCTCAACTCGGGCGTTCGTTTCTGGGCCTCACGACGATGATCTTTAACGCCATCGCGCTCAAGCATCTGCCACTGACGGTTTTTTATGTGATCGTGTTCATGGCGCCGATGATGACGGCTATTCTGGCAGCGCTCATTTTGCGCGAGCATTTGAACTGGCAGAAAACTCTGGCCATCTTGTGCGGATTCGCCGGCGTGATCTACGCCATAAATCCGGGCGCATCCATGCGGTCCGGTGACTGGATCGGCTATGCATCAGCCGCGATCGGCACAACCGCGTTTGCTGCTAATATGGTGTGGCTGCGCGTTATGACGCGAACCGAAAGCGTGCAAAGTCTCGCTTTCTTTTCCGGCTTCATTTACGTCGCGGCCTGCCTGATCCCGACCGTCTTGCATTTCGCGGCGCCCACGAAACTCTTCATCGGTATTTTAATTCTGACGGGCGTGTTCAATATGTTCGGCAATCTTTGCCATTACAAGGCCCTGAAACATACAACCGCGGCAAATGTTTCGCAGTTCCATTACACGCAAATCGTCATGGGCGCCTTGATCGGCTATGCCATCTGGCGCGACGTGCCGCATCTGCATTTGATCCTGGGCGCGGTCATGATCGTCGGTTCCGGCCTCTATATCGCCGCGCATGCACGCCGCATGGAAAACAGGGCCGCGGTCAGCCCGCGCTAGCTTCCAGCACCACGATCATATTGCGGCCCTGGTTCTTGGCGCGGTAGAGCGCCTGATCGGCCCGGTGCAGCATGGCTTCGGCCGTCATATCCGGAGCGGATGAAGTGAGACCGAAAGAGGCTGTGATATTTATGGATTTGCTGTTGCTCAGCGTAATGGGCAAGGCCTCAAGGCTAGCGCGCAGACGCTCGAGCACCTTGAGCCCCGTCGCAAGATCCGCATCCTTGAGGCACAGCAAAAATTCCTCGCCGCCCATGCGGTAGGCATCATCGAAAGGCCGCAGCGAGCGGCTGACATGATCGGCGACCGCCGCCAGCACATGATCACCGGCATCGTGGCCGTGCGTGTCGTTGATCGCTTTGAAATGATCGATATCCATGATGGCGATGCAAAAAGGCTTGCCGGCGCGCAGAAAACGGCTGTGCTCGCGCGCGAGATCCTCCTTGAGGCCGACGCGGGAGCGCAGGCCCGTCAGCAAATCGAGGCCCGAGGCGGCGACGGCAAAGGCGCGCTCCAGCCGCCGCAGCCCTTGCATGAGCTCGTCATATTTGGCGATGACGGATTCGTAATCCTTGCGGTCAACCGGTTTGCCTTCCGGCGTTTTCATCAAGACGAGTTTTGCCAGCGTATGCAACTGGTCGTGCAGAACGGCCATGCGGTCGATCGAGGGCTGGTCCTGCGGCAGGGACGCAAGCGCACTTTTGTACCAGATGGCGAAGCTTTCGGGGGGCGCCAGTTTTTTGGCCGCCTCCGCGCGCGCGGCAAGATCGAGAAAGGCCAGCCGGTGCCAACCGGCCAGCCAACCGATGTGATCATCGACCGTTTGCGAAAGGGAACCGGAAGTGAGGAAAGAGGGCATTCAGCATTCAGCATTCGGGGGATTACAAGAATGCTATCCTACAGCATTCAAACATCGTCCGCACATTGCTCCCCGAATGCTAAATGCTAAATGCCGAATGCCAGCGTCTAGGCCGCTTTCTTGCGCGCCTGCGCCTTGAGCAATTGCTTTTTGATCTTGAGGGCGGGGACGGAGAGACGGCTGTCGCGGGTGCCGAGCAGCCAGGCATCGAGCCCGCCATTATGCTCGACCGTGCGGATGCCATTGGCTGTCAGGCGCAGCGCGACGCGCTTGCCCATAATCTCGGAGGGGAAAGAGCAGACCTGCAAATTGGGCTCCCAGCGCCGGCGTGTCTTGTTGTTGGCATGGCTGACATTGTTGCCATAAAGCGGCTTCTTGCCGGTGACGGAGCAAATACGGGGCATTGGTTTTACGCGGGAATAAACCCGGCCTTTAGTTCCGGTTTGTGATTAATATGAGGGGTATTTTTACCCCACCAATAAACGTAGGCTTATAGGGATTGACGGCAAGAAAATCAAGCGCAGTAAATTTAACAGTCCCCCTGGGCCACACTTCGAGTAACGCCTTCAAGATGTCACACAAGACCCATAGAAGCGGCCTGTTGTACCGGTTGTTGCGTCCGGCTACGCTGAATGCCCAAAGCCAATGTGTCAAGCTCTTCGCGACGAGGCGCAAAAGCAAAATCGCCTTTCGCATCCCGACTACGCACATTGGTTCTATTCAAATATGTGCCACGAGCCGCGAGGGCGAAATGAACGATCAATCTTACTTTGGCAGGCATATTTAATGTAACGTAGTGCCCGTCAGTCTGCCGTTCCAATTCTTTCGGTTCGGTTATACCTGCCATTTCCAGGTAAACGCTGACGGCGGCATCAAGAAATGCTCGCCTTTGCGACCAGGGCCTGAATCCGTCAATGCGCTGCATCGCGCCGTGAACGGCACGATCATGAGGTCTGTGCAAGCGCTGAGTAAGCATGACTTGCACCTCTCTGATAGGGAGCTTTTCGATATATTTGCGGGCAATTGGTTCGGCTTTATCGGCAGATAAAGGGCGCCGAAGCCGCCGGTCTAATACCATCTGCCTTTCTTCGTCCGGCAAGTTGTCGACATAAGAAGCAATTTGATCAAGCCTTCTTAAACTGCCTTTTTCATAATAATATCCAGCGGAAATTTGCTGCACCTCCGCATTCGAAAGCCTGTTTAAATATTTCAGGGCAAACGCGGCTTGCGGATTGTCCGGCTGCGCGCAGCCATAATGAACGGCAATGCGGCGAAAATCCTTTTCAGGCAATATATCGATATATTTTCTCACCACTGCAGGAACATCATATGGTGAGCGCGAAAGCTCTTGCTGCAACAATTCTTCGGCAGCATCCAGGAACATTTCAACATTGAGTGAGCGGGAACTGCGAACGAAAAGCCAGTTGTCATGCGCCAATCCATTTACAGCCGGCAAACTTCCTTTTTCACTGTTGCGCAGACCAATTTTTTTAGCGATGGTGCCAGATGGCAGCCGCGGCGTTTGCTGCAAATAGATTAAGGCCATCTTACGTTGTGCCAAAGTCAAAGGCGCTCGTTTATTGCTTGGCGAAGTAACACGTCTGTCTCGCTTATATTTTCCGCTCTTGACGGAGGCGACCCATGATGGAGTCACGTCCAGGTCGTGCTCATCGAGTAAAATATCGGCAATTTGGCGGGTATTCTTATCAGGATGGGCAGCGTATACATCGCGAGCGAGTTTACGGCGTTTTTGTATTGCACGCCCATCCCGCCTATTATTGCGACCGCCCGATGATTTTCCGATTACTTTTGCGATCCACCGGACAGTATTGCGAGCCACTTTGCGGCGGTCGGCAATAAGAGCAAAATTCGGCTTTTTTACTTTTAGAATATCCTTGATTATTCCAGCCCAACTGTCAGGCCGGCCATTTTCGTGAACGACTGCCTCGATATCGGCATCCTTGGCATACAAAGCTTCACGTAACTTCTGGTCACGCTCTTGGGCTTTTTTTCTTTGAGCGTTAGCTCGGGCCCTGTAACCTGTTATTTGTTTTTCTGTTAATGTCTTTTCCATAGTTAATTCCTGGCCTCATTTTCAATTTTTCAAACAAGGTGCAGATTACGATAAAATCCTGAAAGTAATTGCTGCAAAAAGGCCGCAGTTTCCTGCGGCCCTTTATTAACGTTAACCGATTTTGGCAGTTCGGTTTAGAGCTAACCCGCCTTCGCTCCCGCTTGCGCGAGAGCATCGACGGGTAAATGATTTCTAAGGCTCACCGCTTGCGCGGCTCGCCAAGAAATCATTTAAAAATCCATATCCCCCATGCCGCCGCCCATGCCGCCACCGCCGGGCATGCCGCCGCCGGATTTCTTTTCCGGCTTTTCGGCGACCATGGCTTCGGTGGTGATGAGCAGACCGGCCACGGACGCCGCGCTTTCAAGCGCGATGCGCACCACCTTGGTCGGATCGACGATACCGGCTTTCAGCATGTCGACATATTCGCCCTTTTGCGCATCGAAGCCGTAATTGGCGTCTTTTTGCTCCAGCATGCGGCCCACCACGACCGAGCCGTCGAAGCCCGCATTGTCGGCGATCTGGCGCACCGGCGATTCGAGCGCGCGGCGCACGATATCGACGCCGCGGCGCTGATCGTCGTTGGCCACTTTCACTTTCTCGATCGCGCGCGAGGCATAGAGAAGCGCCGCGCCGCCGCCGGCGACGATGCCTTCTTCGACCGCCGCGCGAGTGGCGTGCATCGCGTCATCAACGCGATCCTTGCGTTCTTTCACTTCGACTTCGGTCGCCCCGCCGACGCGGATCACCGCCACGCCGCCCGCGAGTTTCGCGAGCCGCTCCTGCAGCTTTTCCTTGTCGTAGTCGGAGGTGGTTTCCTCGATCTGCTGACGGATCTGGTTGCAACGAGCCTCGATGTCTTTCTTCTTGCCCGCGCCGTCGATGATGGTGGTGTTGTCCTTGTCGATGCGCACTTTCTTGGCGGTGCCGAGCATGTCGAGGGTGACATTCTCGAGCTTGATGCCAAGATCCTGCGAAATGACCTGGCCGCCCGTGAGGATTGCCATGTCTTCTAGCATCGCCTTGCGGCGGTCGCCGAAACCGGGTGCCTTGACGGCCGCGACCTTGAGGCCGCCGCGCAGCTTGTTGACCACGAGGGTGGCCAGCGCTTCGCCTTCGACTTCTTCGGCCACGATGACGAGCGGCTTGCCCGATTGCACGATCGCTTCCAGCACCGGCAACAGAGGCTGCAGGCCCGAAAGCTTGCTTTCGTGCAGGAGGATGAAGGGGCTTTCCAGCTCCGCCACCATTTTCTCGGCATTGGTGACGAAATAGGGCGACAAATAGCCACGGTCGAACTGCATGCCTTCGACGACATCCAGCTCGGTTTCCATGGTCTTCGATTCTTCGATGGTAATGACGCCTTCGTTGCCGACCTTCGCCATGGCTTCGGCGATCTTCTTGCCGATGTCTTTCTCGCCGTTGGCGGAGATGGTGCCGATCTGTTCGATCTCGGCGTTGCTGGAGACTTTTTTGGTGCTTTCCTTGAGATGCTCGACCACCTTCTCGACCGCCGAATCGATGCCGCGCTTAACATCCATCGGATTCATGCCGGCCGCCACCGCCTTGGCGCCTTCGCGCACGATGGATTGGGCGAGCAACGTGGCCGTGGTGGTGCCGTCGCCGGCCTTGTCGACCGTTTTTGACGCCACTTCGCGCACCATCTGGGCGCCCATATTCTCGAACCTGTCGGCCAGCTCGATTTCCTTGGCGACGGTGACGCCGTCCTTGGTGATGCGCGGCGCGCCGAAGCTTTTCTCCAGCACCACGTTACGGCCCTTGGGGCCGAGCGTAATGCGCACCGCATTGGCGAGAATATCGACGCCGCGCAGCAATTTTTCGCGCGCGTCGCCGGCAAATTTTACTTCCTTGGCAGCCATTTTTGCACCTTTCAAGTTAGAGATTAGTTTTGATTTTTCGATAAGATGTCAGCGTTCGGATGTCGGATGTCGGATGTCAGACTTTTTTGACATCTGACATCTGGTTTCTGTCATCTTCTATGCAGCCTTCTTCTTGCTCGAGGCCGATCCCTCGATCACGCCCATGATGTCGGATTCTTTCATGATGAGGAGTTCCTCACCGTCGATTTTCACTTCGGTGCCCGACCATTTGCCGAACAGAATGCGATCGCCGGCTTTCACATCCAGCGCCACGATCTTGCCCTGCTCGTCCCGCGCGCCGGGGCCGACGGCGATGATCTCGCCTTCCTGCGGCTTTTCCTTAGCGGTGTCGGGGATGATGATGCCGCCGGAGGTTTTTTCGTCGCCTTCGATGCGGCGCACAACAACGCGGTCATGCAACGGTCTGAATTTCATGGTCTTTGCTCCCTAACGGTTTGTTTCGTATGTGAAATTACTCACCTCATCGGCGCCATGCAGCGTTAGCACTCACGCGCCATGAGTGCTAGTTAATTAGGCTATATCTGCCGTTATTTCAAGGGGCTTTTAACCTTTCAAGCGCCTTTTAACCAATAATCCTTATACTGGGAGGCTGGAGGCGCAGGTGCCAGCCACAGGCGGAAACGGAGACTTCCACAGGCAGCTTCAGGATTACCGCCTGACGACGGCCGAGATCATCTATCACCTGCCCGACCATCCCTCGCTGCTGCAAAGCTTTATCTGGCAAGAGCTCGATATCGCGCCGCGCTTTCCGATCCTCAAAAAATTCCTGCATTTTTGGGAAGTGAAGCTGGAAGGTAAACTGTATTTGGTTAAGGTCGCGCATCAGGCGCTGATCAAGCCGAGCGAATTCCGCTATTTCGGCGGCGAGTTCGTGGTGCAGTAACCAAACCGAGCGCCGATTTTTATAACGCCTTTATTCCACTTACGAAACATCTGGCCTCAAAGCTGGCCGTTTGCTAGCCTCGCTTCCTGTTTTTCCGGGGCGGGGCGATGTTCAGCATTTACGACGGATTGCCGTTTTTCGAACAGATATTGCATAGCATTCATTTCATGCTGTGCGCTTTCGCCGTGCTGATCGCCTGCATTCCGCTGCTGACCCGCAAAGGCAGCGACGAGCATAAATTCGGCGGCATGATCTATGTGCCGGTAGCCTGCACGGCGTTTCTGCTGGCAAGCTTCATGGCCTGGTACGAGGCGAGCCTTGTTTTGCTGTGCTTCAACGGTTTCTGCGCCTATCTGCTTATGAGCGGCTGCCGCGCCATTCATGAAAAGGAAAAGCCTGAGTTGGTCGACTGGGCCATTCCCGGCGCCCTGTTCGGTCTGGCACTCGTCATGACGGCGCATGCTTTGATGTATGACGAGGGCAAGCGCAGTTTTTATCTGCTCTTTTTCGCGCTCAATGCTTTTTATCTGGCGGGACGCGATTTTCAGCATTTGCGCCAGCGTATCTATTGGTTCAAACACAAAATTTTTCTGCTCAATGAGCAGATCCCCGGTGCGTCGGCGAGTGCCTGGCTGCAGCGGCACATCGCCGGCATGGTCGGCAGCGTGATGGCGAATATGTCGGTGGTGGTGCTGACGCTGTTGCCGATCAGCCTGCATTGGATGTGGCCGGTGGGATTGATCCTGCTGGCGGCAGGTATCGCTTTTCGGCAGCAGCAAAGAAAATGGCGCGCGCGGCGCGTTATTCCGCCCGTCTTTCAGACCCAACTCCCCCAACTCCGCACCGGTGTTGTCCGTCCCCGACGCGACGAGGATATCCGCCGCGCCGCCTAGACTTCCCCGCCGTTCGAAAACGAGATGCAAAAAAACCAACCGGTTGCGCTTTGGCTTTTCATCTGCTGCGGCATGATTTTCGTCATGGCGCTTTTGGGCGCGATCACGCGTCTGACCGAATCCGGGCTTTCGATCACCGATTGGGCGCTGGTGACGGGCGTTTTTCCGCCGCTTAACAAGCATCAATGGCAGCAGGCTTTCGGCGCCTATCAGCACATTCCGCAATACCAATTATTTCATCGCGATATGACGCTTTCCGAATTCAAGACTATTTATTTCTGGGAATGGCTGCATCGGCTGTGGGGCCGGTTGAGCGGCCTCACTCTCATGGCGCCGTTTATCTGTTTTTGGGCGCGCGGAAAAATTTCCAAAACGCTGGGTCTCAAACTGCTCGGCATTTTCGCGCTCTTCGCCTTGCAAGGCTTCATCGGCTGGTACATGGTCGAAAGCGGGTTGAGTGCGCGCACCAGCGTGAGCCCCTACCGCCTCGCCCTTCATCTCGGTTTTGCGCTGCTTATTTATTCGCTGATTTTATGGGCGGCGCTTGATTTAGTCGGTGCGAGGCGAACGCCGGTCCTTTGGTGCTTACGGCGCCACGGCTGGGTATCGCTGGGATTTCTAACCGTCACAATTATGTGGGGCGCTTTCACGGCCGGATTGCGTGCGGGCGAGGCCTATAACACCTGGCCTTTGATGGAAGGCGAATTTTTTCCCGCGGCCGCACTGACGATCATCCCTAAATGGCATAACGTGTTCGAGAATCTGGCGCTGGTGCAATTCATTCATCGCTGGCTGGCGCCGATCACAGCCCTGATCATTCTCGCCTGGGCTTACCGTTTATGGGATTCCGTCCCTGAGAAAATTAACCGCCAATGGGCGCTGGCGCTTGGTGGCATGGCGATGGTGCAGGTGGCATTAGGCCTTTCGACGCTGCTGACGCATGCCGAGATTGTCATCGCCGTGCTGCATCAGGCGGGCGCCATTGCACTGCTCACATTGCTGTTGATCAATCTGCAGCGGCTTAAGCCGCACGCCGGATAAGATCGGCATCGGCAAAAAACGCCACTGCTTCTTCCACCCAGGCGGCGAGATCCGCGCCGTCCGCCGTCATCAGATTCCCATTAATCTGCGGATTGTCTTCGCCAACGGTAAGACCGGCGGACTGGATTTCCTCATGCAATTCGGTTGGTGCGGCGACGATACGGCCAGCGGCCGTATCGCCAAGCGCGAGCAAAGCGACGCCCGCGCCGATGGCTGCGATCGGTTTGTTGGCTTCCAGAAAATGATTGATGATGCGTTTCGCATGCAAATTCTGCCTGAGCTTGGGGAAGCCGCGCGCGCCGCCCGGCAGCACCAGCATGTCGAAATCGGAACCGAGCGCCTCGCCAATCGGCACATCGACGGGATAATGATGGCCCCAGCCTTCGCCCTGCCAGCCGTTCACGACGCCCGGCTCTTGCGCCACGGTTTTGGTGCGCGCCCCGGCCCCGGTTAGCGCCCGCTGGATTTCGGTCATTTGATGTTCGTCGAAGCCATCGGCGACGAGAATGGCGACATTTTTATCGGCGAGCGTCACAGGCATGCTGGTCTCACGTCTCCGGCATAATAAGTTTTCGGCGTCAGAACGGTCTGCCGTTTTGATCTTCCACCAGCCTTCGCGAGCGCAGCGAGCAAAGGCTGCCACGCCGTAGCCTGTCACTCGCTGGTGGGATTGGGTGATCCTTCTATCACCGACCAGCGAGTGACAGACGAAGGCGGGCCCTCGCAGCTTGCGCTCACTACGTCTCGGCAAGCCGAAAGAGTTTGATCTACCGATCAGGAAAATTGCAGCCACTGAAGTGTGACTTGGACGCTGCGGCTGCAAGCACGCGCACTATGCCAAAGCTTGAATGGCTTGGGAATCCTTGATTTGGCTTCGCTTGCTCGTCCCGCCTTTGTGTTGCAGGAAAGCAACCAGAAGGCAGAAGACAGGTATCAGGTATCGGAGCATATTAGCTATAGAGACTGTATTTCTGATACCTGATCCCTGCCATCTGACCTCTGAATCCTATGCGCGTCTGGGAATTCGAAGATAACAAGGCCATTCCTTCCGACCTCGTGCTCGAGCAGGATTTCACCATGCGCGTGCGGCGGCTTAATCGCCTCGGCACGCCTTTTCTCGTCATCAATCTGATGCTGACGGCCATCGACAGTCTCGGCAAATACCGGAGCGCGCTGGAGGCCGCCCAGCAGCGCCTTCAGGAATTCGCCAAGATCACGGGCGGCACCTATGCCGAAATGTCGAATGGCGATGTTTTTCTGGTGTGGGAAGAAAGCAAGGAGACGCATGTCTTGCCGAGCCGCTTGCTGGCGGCGCTGTTGCCGGAAGACGCGAAGACGGCCGATGCCGGCAAATGCATGCTGCTTTTTCATCTGCCGGACGGCTACACGCCCTTGCGCGAACGCATCAATCACTATGTCGAGATCGCACGCGCGGCCGCCGCCGCCGAGGAAAGCGAGCCCGCCCATGCGCTGCAAAGCGAAGCCGCGCGCGGCCCCCTCACCGCCTGGAGCGTCGATCAGATCGAAAAATTATTGGGAGAAATCGATCTGCGCCGCTATGTGCGCACACAGCCGATTTACGAATACCAGCCCGATGGAAAGTGGCAGCCTTTAAGCGAGGAGTATTTCGTCGGTTTCGAGGATCTCAAGCGCGACCGTTTTCCCAAGCTCGATCTCATCACGCCGCCGCACTTGTTTCTGGAACTGTGCCATGCGCTCGACCAGAATCTTCTGGTGGAACTCGCCGTGCATTATGACAGCATCGCCGGGCGGCGGCTTTTTCTCAATCTATCGGTTGCTTCCGTCATGAGCACGGTGTTCGCCCGTTTTTGCCACAGCGTGCCGAAAGAGCAGCGCCCGTTGATCGGCTTTGAGCTTCACCGCGGCGATCTGTTTCAGGATTTTTCCGGCACACTCAACGCCATAACCCTGCTGCGCCGCGAAGGATTTGCGGTCGCACTTGATGGCATCACGCCCGATATGGCCGTCTATTTCAATTTTGCCGCGTTCGAGGCCGATTTCATCAAGATCAACGTCTCCAAGGAGCGTGCGGATCAATTGGCCGATCCATCCGTTGCGGAGGCGCTGTCAAAAATACCGAAGGAAAAATTGATCTTCTTCCGCTGCGACAATGAACGCGCGCTTAAAACCGGCCTCGCGATGGGGGTCAGCAAATTTCAGGGCTGGCTGATTGATGACGCGGTGAAACAGGCGCACGGCGCCTGACCGTCAAACCAGAGTATTGGTTTTAAACAGGCTCAGAACGCCGAAGATATTGACGCTTTCGCCGGCCGCCTGCGTCGCCAGAACCGAAGCCAGCGCCGTGTTGGCATTAAAGCCGAGATTGCCGCCGGCCAGAAGCGTGTTTTGAATGGTGGTTGGCGACGCTAGCGTTCGATAGTCGTTTTTAAAGGTGCTGCCGGCGTCGATCTGGATGCCGTAATTTTGCGGCTGGCTTTTATCGCCCTTGTCGCTGTAGGTCACCTTGACGATGTATTTTCCATTTGTGAGCTTGAGGCCGCTTTTCGATGTCAGCGAGGCAAAATCAGCCTGTTGCTGGACCGTGCCGCCGCTATCGGCCAAAACGCGGCTGCCGCTGCCATCGAACAAGGTAATACGCACGGGCGCCGTGCCATCCACGTTGCGTAAGGTGAGCTTAACGGGACCGCTATCCTGAAAAGTGAAATTAAACATGTTAATCGGGTCTTGCCCCGTGAGCTGGCTCACGACCTCAAGCTGGGAGAGGTTGGCTTTCAGATAGCCGATATTGGCCGAGGTGGCCGCCGTGACGCCGATCGGATTTTGGACGGCACGCTGATAAAGAAGCGCGCCCAATGGTATGCGCGGCACCGTAAGATTGGAGAGGAGATCGGAGAGGGAAGAAGCCATTCTCTTTGCCTTTCAACTATATAATCGCCTTTTTGTCTTGCCGTTTTCTATGTTCTTTTCCACCCTCCATAATAATGCCGGTTTCAATCTTAAGAACAAATTAACGGGCCGGACCAGAACGCATCTAGGCCGCTGGTATTCTTGATAAAAACAGCCACTCGCGCCAGCATTTTTGCGTTTCACTTAGCCCGAACATTGAAGTGTGCAAAAGACCGAGCACGGCTTGCATGAAAAAAGCGGCGAACACTATGTCGCTCAGGAAATGCGCGCCGGTTACAAGACGGGCGAATCCGAACAAGACACCCAGCCCCATGCCGCCCCAGAAAACGCGGCGGGATCTCAATCGCGGCACGACATAGGCAAAAACCGGCAAATAGAATCCAAAGGCGGCATCGCCCGCGACGAAGGAACAATTGCGCGCGCATTGGTGGGCCGGGATCAGCGGCGGTGAAAAATGCGCCGGGCCGCCGAATTCGACAATCGTGCTCGGCCGCGCGCGGCCCCAATGATCCTTGAAAATAACATTGGCGACGAGACCGGGGCCGATCAGCAACCCTAAAAACAGAAACAGCCAGGCTTTGCTGTTTATTTTAATCAGCGGCTTGCGGCGCAGCGCCGTGACCAGCGCGGCGAGGGCGAGAAAAATGCCCAAAGCACGCGCGCCGTAAAAAGCCGCCCCGTGGATGAAGCGGAATGCAGGATCGTCCGCAAGAAAAAATCCATGGCCGGGCCGCACGAACCAGCCGGAAACAATCAGATCGAGGCCGGGCCACAAAACAAAGGCAGCCAGGGCAGCGAGAATGATAAGAGTGATCGAAATAAGGCGCATGCGGTTTAGTTCTCCTGCAGTTTCAGCGTCAGACATTTAACCCCGCCGCCCGCGCGTAGGAATTCGCTTACGGGTGCGATGACCGGTTTAAAGTCAGCGGCGCGCAATTTCTTCTGCAATTCATCCGAAGCCTGATTCAAAAACACATACTCGCCGAGATCGAGCGCATTGCAGGCGTAAGCGGAGGCATCTTCCTTGCCGACGGCGATCCGTTTTTCCGGCGTCACGTTTTTGGCGATCAAATCCTGCCCGGCCGCATCGAATGCCTCCGGATAATAAAGCAGATAGCCGCCGGGAAGCGGGCAAAGACAGGTATCGAGATGATAAAAGCGTGGATCGATCAACCGCAAAAGCGCGACGGGACGTTGGAAGATACTTTCAAGCAGGGGGCCGGCGGCTTCATCCGAGCGGAATCCGAATCCGCACCAGATCAGCGGCTGGCCGCGATCGAGCAGCGCATCGCCCGCCCCTTCGAAAAAAACATCTTCCGGCCACGGCGCCAGCGTGAAACCGTTGCGCTCGAACCAGGCGCGGAAGAAAGGCGCTTCAGCCTGCCGGCCGGGAAAGCGGAAATGGCTGAGCGCGGCGGTTTTGTCCAGCACCATGCCGGCATTGGCGGTGAAAACCAGATCCGGCACATTGGGCTGCGGCTCAATGAGCGCGACATCGGTATGTGCCGCCAACGTTTTTCTCAGATCGCTCCATTGCCTGACCGCAAGCGCATGATCGATGCGGCCGCGATTGCCGAGCATCCACGGATTGATCACATATTGAACGCCGTAATGATCCGGCGCGCACATGAGGATTTTCTGTCGGGAGGCGGGCATCGAGAGGCGATTTTAAGCGTCCGCGCCCGCGGTTCATCAATTAAAATCGCCGCCCAGTGCTTGTTTCACCGCCTGTGGCATTATCGCCATATGCCCATAATGGGGGTGGGTGACGGAAAGGGTGACTTCCGTGTTCGGCGCGCGGAATTTTTCGATCTGCGCTTGCGTAAAGGGGAAATGCACGAACTGGACCGAGGATGCCTTGCCCTCGGCCGAGGTATAGTCGAGATCCTGCTCGGCCCGGGCTTTAATCACCTCAAACCCGACGCGCATTTCGATATGTTTTTCGACGCCGCCCAATTGCGCGAGAATCGCGGCACGGCGTGTGGGGTCTTCGATCTCGAACATAACGGTGGCGACCAGTTCCTGCCCTTTGGGGATCAGCGGATTGTAGGCGCGCAATTCGTCCTCGATCTGCGCGGCGCCGCCTTTTTCGATGCGCACCATTTCCTGCACCTGCAGCCACATCGTATCAAAATTCTCGAAATAAAAAGTGGCATAGGGGCCGACGGCAAGGCGCCGGCTGCTTTTGCCGGCGACGATCGTGCGGCGTTTTTCAGCACGGACGCGCTCATATTCGTCGGGCGGCAGAATATCGGCGGCGGTCAGACGACGGACCACAGACGACGGAGAACGGATATTTCCCGCCCCACTTGATTTTTGTTTTCTGTCCTCTGTCATCTGTCTTCCGTCCTCTGAATGCCGTAGCCCAGCGCAAAAATCTCCACGGGGTGCCAGGCGCGGCCTGGTGCGGCGGCATTTTCGCCGAGCCGTTCGATGCCTTGCACGATATGCGCGGCGGCCAGCGGGCATTCGGACGCGACGAAGCCCGGCTTATTCTTGCCGGCGACGGTAGCGAGAATTTCCGCCGCCTGGCGCGCAACCGGCTTGCCCACTTTGAGCGCGACCGGAAAATTCGCGAGCTTGATGCCCCACGAACCGCCATGCCCGGAGCAACGCTCGATCACGCTGATATCGTCCGACTGCGGCAAAAGCTTGAGCATCTCGGCCGCCTTCGCGCCCATATTCTGCGCACGCGCATGACAGGCAAGGTGTAACGCAACTGGTCCCGGCAAGGGCCGCATGCCGGGGGCGAGCCCGTGTTTTCCTGCGATATCGACGATATATTCGGAGAGATCGAAAGTCGCCGCCGACAATTGCCTGATTTGCTCATAGGCGGGATCGTCCTTGGGCACCAGAAGCGGCCATTCGAGCTTGAACATCAGGGCGCAGCTCGGTACCGGCGCGATCACGTCATAGCCTTTCGCGATCCAGGGCTGCAGTTCGGCGGCCACCTTGCGCGCGTTGGCGGCCACTTGGGCAACATCGCCCTGCTCGAACTGCGGCATGCCGCAGCAGGAGGGATAAGCCACTTCGGTTGCGACACCGTTTTTCGCCAAAAGTTCGCGCGCCAACATGCCGAGATCGGGATCGTTGTAATTCAGCGAGCAGGTTGCGTAGATGACGGCCTTGCGCAAGCCGAAAGCCGGCGCGTCGCGGTTGGGCGTGAGCGCTTGTTCCTGCGCGCGGGCGGTAAAAGTCTTTTGCGCATAGCGCGGCAAGGCGGCTTCGTGATGCACCTTGGCAACGCGCTCAAGCAGCCAGCGCATCGGTTTGTTGCCAAGCGATGTCAGCCAATTCGCGAGCGGCGCCACAAAACGCGCTAACATGCCGTTGCGATCGGTCTTGGTGAGTTCGCGATCCGTAAAGGGGACGCCGTCTTTTTTGGCTTCGGCCGCGCGGTGGCGCAGCATCAGATGCGGAAAATCGACGTTGAACGGATGCGGCGGCACATAGGGGCATTTGGTCATGAAGCACATGTCGCACAGCGTGCAGGCATCGGCGACCGATTTGAAATCAGACGATTTGACATCGTGCAATTCGCCCGACGGCGTCGCGTCGATCAGATCGAACAGGCGCGGAAAGGAATCGCACAGATTAAAGCAGCGCCGGCAGCCATGGCAGATGTCGAACACGCGCCGCAATTCGGCATCGAGCTTTGCCTCGTCGTAAAAATCGGGATTTTGCCAATCGACGGGGTGGCGGATGGGCGCAGCAAGGCTACCTTCACGCATAAGACGCCAAGAGTTAGGCCGACTTCTTTATATCGTCGAGCGCGCGCTGGAAACGGCCGGCATGTGACTTTTCGGCCTTGGCCAGCGTTTCGAACCACTCGGCGATTTCCGCGAAACCTTCCTCGCGCGCGGCACGGGCCATGCCTGGATACATGTCCGTATATTCGTGCGTTTCGCCCGCGATGGCGGCGGCGAGATTGTCGGATGTTTTCCCGATCGGCTTGCCGGTGGCCGGATCGCCGACGACTTCCAGAAATTCCAGATGCCCGTGCGCATGGCCGGTTTCGCCTTCGGCTGTGGAGCGAAATACGGCGGCCGTGTCGTTATAGCCTTCCACATCGGCCTTTTGGGCGAAGTAGAGATAGCGGCGGTTGGCCTGACTTTCGCCTGCGAAAGCATCCTTGAGATTCTTTTCGGTCTTGCTGCCTTTGAGAGACGCCATGATGACCTCCTGCGATGGGATGCGGTGACAAAGGATAGTTTAGAATAATTCTAAATTATGTCAAGTCTTGGCTTGCAGACGAATGATGACATCGACCTTCGAAATTTTGCGCCCCTGGGGCGGTTTCGGCAGGCTCGCGATGCGCACGGCGCTGGCCGGAATATCGTGCAGCTGGCCGCTGGCCGGATCGAAGAAATGGTGATGCGCCGAAATGTTGGTATCGAAATAAACCTGGTTCGAGTCGATCAGCACTTCGCGCACCAATCCCGCCCTGGTGAAGCGGTGCAGCGCGTTATAGACGGTGGCCAGCGACACGCGTGCCTTGTTCCGGCGCACGGCGGCATGGACCTGCTCGGCGGTCATATGTTTGGGACATCCATCGAACAGCACGGCCGCCAGCGCCATGCGCTGCTGCGTCGGGCGCAGGCCCGCCGCTTGCAAAAGCGGGGGCAAATGATCAGGATGCGTGCGATGTTTCATGCTGAAATTATGACCGATTGAAGCGTTGCGCGCAAGAACATCGGCAGGCCAGGGCTTGAAATGACGGCAAAAGCAAAAAAGAAAATCAGCGGCAAAGTCGTGGGCGGCCTGCTTGGCCTGGCCTTCGCCGGGCCTTTGGGCGCCGCGCTCGGCTTCATCATCGGCCATGCGCACGACAACCTGCCGGAAGACAGCGTTAATTTCTGGCAGACGATGCGTTCCTCCAATGCAGGGTTCGGCGGCAATATGCAGCAGGCCGCCTTCACCATGGGCGTGATCGTGCTGGGCGCCAAAATGGCCAAGGCCGACGGGCGGGTGACGCGGGAGGAGATTGAGGCTTTCAAGCGCGTATTCCGGGTGCCGGAATCGCAGGCGGATGCCGTGGGTAGGCTTTTCAATCAGGCGCGGCGCAGCGCCGACGGTTTCGAGCCTTATGCCTTTCAGCTCGCGCAAATTTTCCGCAACCGGCCGGAAGTGCTGGAGGAAGTTCTGGGCGGGCTCATCATCATCGGCGCCGCCGACAGCGGCGGTTTGAGCCCGGCCGAATTGCGTTTTCTGAGCCGTGTCGCAATCATTTTCGGCTTTAACGACACGGATTTCATGCGCATCGCCGCCCGCGCGGGCATCAAGCTCGAGGGTCAGGAAAAACCGCACGATGAATCCTATGCCATTCTTGGTTTGCGCGAGAGCGCCTCGGTCGAGGAGATCAAGAAAACCTATCGCGTGCTGATCCGCACGCATCACCCGGACAAGCTGGTGGCCGCGGGCATGCCGCCCGAATTCGTCGTCACCGCGACCGAAAAAATGAAGCGCATCAACGTGGCCTATGACAGAATTTGCAAGGCGCGGGGGATAAAATGAATATCGAGCGCCGAATTTCGCCGAATTTCGATGCGCGCGACCCGGTCGTATCTTTGCAATTCATCGTCCTGCATTACACCGGGATGAAAACGGGTGAAGAGGCGCTGGTGCGTTTATGCGATCCGGCTGCAAAGGTGAGCGCGCATTATGTGGTGGAAGAAGACGGGCGCATTTTTCAATTGGTCGAGGAAAAAAACCGCGCCTGGCATGCGGGCAAAAGCTTCTGGCGCGGCATTGCGGATCTCAACAGCGCCTCGATCGGCATCGAGCTGGTCAATCCGGGGCATGAGCATGGTTACCAGGCTTTTCCCAAGGCGCAGATCGAATCGTTGAAAAATCTGCTGCGCGATATCATCAAGCGCCACAATTTAAACGCGAAAACCGCGCCGCTCGCACATGCCGACGTGGCACCCCTGCGCAAGGAGGATCCCGGCGAATTATTTCCGTGGCGCGAATTGGCAAAAGATGGCATCGGTCTGTGGCCCGAGCCTTCGTTAGGCGATTACGCCTTCGCGCATGATGCCGAAGTGCAAAATCTTTTGCGCGCGATCGGCTATGATTGCCCCGCCAGTGGTAGTTACGATCTGCCGACGCGTGCGGCTTTGCTAGCCTTCCAGCGTCATTATCATCCCGAAAACCTCACCGGCACACCGGAGCGAGAGACGGTGGCAAGGTTGCGGACGATCAAAAAGAAAATCAGCTAATTAACCTCTAAAAATGCTGGCTTTCATCTTCGCTACATCAATGAAGTATTTCAAATAGATTCAGCAGATTATTAACCATGTGTGATTGCACTTGGTGCAAGTATTTTTAACAATTATAATTCTTAACATATAGTTTAACACAAACGAGCCACTAACGAAAGAGAAGGAAAATCATGTTTGAACGACTGCCACGTCTGGACGTTATACTTCTCGCCTCCGAGATAGGCGATCAAACAGAAAATGCTTTTCAATTTTCAAAAAGTTTGGGGAAGGCGATAAGCGGCGATACGCAAATAACCTGCAATTCTGCAACCGGAGAGATTCGATTTAGCTTTCCATCCTATCGAGATGGTTTTGGCAATATAGGAGGGGTGGCTGGCGCTTTTATTGAGATCGTGGACCGTCAATACGTGCCACGCGGCACGCGACTGACATGGCGCGTTGCTAGACCCGGTTTTGATTATGTTCCTTAAATACGTGGAGACTATCGCGTAAAATCCGCCTTCCATTTCGGCAGTTTTTCCCCCCGCTTGATCGCTTCGCCGAGCGGCGCGAATTCCTTGATCACGCGCGCATAAACGGGACGCTTGAAATCGACGATCAGATTGGCGGTCTCGGCCAGCGGCACCCACTTCCAGGCGGTGAATTCCGGCGTTTCGGGCTCATGCTCACCTTCGAGGCTGATATCGCTGTCGGTGCCGAGAAAACGCAAGGCAAACCAGCTTTGCTCCTGCCCCCGGTATTTGCCGCGATAAGGCTGCTCGCCTTTATGCTGCAGCCAGTCCGGAAATTCGTAAGACAATTTTTTCCCGATGGCGGCGATGAGTTCGGCGTTATCGGTGCCGATCTCCTCCTTAAGCTCGCGCAAGGCCGCCGCCTGCGGCGGCTCGTCCTTGCGCACGCCGCCTTGCGGCATCTGCCAGGCGCCGGGCCGGTCGCGCCGCTCGGCGCACAAAACCAAACCTTCGCGGTTGAAGAGGCATAGGCCAACGCCTTGACGATAAGGAAGCTGTTGGTGATCGCCGTTGCTCATTGCGTCATGGCCGAAAGGGGGGCGAGGACAATCCCGTCGCGCCGCAAGCGTTTGATCCAGGGCTCAAGCCGGTCGATGATAATGGGCGAGGCCGCCGCCAGGGCGACCGCGCGCCCCGAAAGCCGCGCCGTTTGCTCCAACTGGCTCAGGCTTTCGTCGATCGCCTGTGGTGCTAAATTTTGATCGAGCTTTTCGGTATTGATCGCGACCGGTACATTGGCCTCATGCGCGAGATCGGCAATCGCGCTGTGCGGCGCGATGCGCGTATCGAAAACCATCAGGCCACGATGATGCAAAACGTCGAGAATGGGTTTGAGCTTGTCGGGTTCGGTCGTGAAGCGCGTGCCACTCAGGGTGGTGACGCCGACATAGCCGCTCGCCTGCGCCAGCGCCCACAAAAGGCGTTGCAGATTATCGCTGTTGGGAAGATTGGATAAAAGCGTGTTGGGCCCGGGATCGCTGCGTGGATAGTCGAAAGGCTCCATCGGCAGCATCAAAAGGGTTTCATGTCCCGCTTGCCGCGCGCGCGCGCACCACGCACCCACCACCGGGCTTTGTACATCGAAAGCGAGCGTCACGTTGGGCGGCAGGCGCGTGATGGCGGCATCCGAGGCGACGCGCGAAAGGCCGAGACCGGTAATGACGATGGCGATGCGCGGGCGCTTGTCGTTGCCATTGAAGGGCCGCGCATAAATCTGCCAGGGCGCGCGCCCATCCTCGCCGATGCGCGGCAAGCTGCCTTGCGGCGCATCTTCCGTAAGGCCGGGATCCGGCGCCGGAACCATAAAAGCGTTGCTGCTACTGCTATCGTCTTCATCCGCCGCCGTTTGCGCCAGGGAAGTCGCGGCTTTGGCATCGTCGTTATTGGCAGCGTCTTTATTGGCAGCGTTACTTGACGTCTCCTTGGGAACCGGCGCCGGTTTCGGATTGGCGATGGCTGCCTTCGTATCGGCCCCGATAACGGCGACGGGGATCGAGGTCTGAACGGTTTTTGTCTTGTGTTCCGGCGCTTTTCCGCTGAACAGCCAGGGAATCCCGATCATCACCACAAGCAGCGCGGCAAGCGCACCGATTTTAAGTTTGCGCGGATAGCGCGCGAGGAACGTCTCGGTCCGGTCCGGCGAATCTCCGGCGGGATTTTCCTGTTGGCTATCGGCCGGAGGTGCGGACACGCGTCCTTAGTCCTTTTTCGCCTGGAACAGATGCACGCCGCGTATCAGATCGATCGCACGCGCAAGCTGGTAATCGAACGGCTTTTCGTCTTTTTTGGCGGACTTGTCGGCGGTTTTATCGTCCGTTTTATCTTTGTCGCCCGCCGCTTTATCCGGATTGGCGGCCGCTGGCGCCGCAAGGCTCTCGCCGTCATCCTCAAGCTGATCGTCGTTTTTGCTCTTGGTTTGATCCGGCTTGATCGTGTCGTTCTGCAAGGCGCCCCGCAGATCGGACTCGCGGATGCCGGGGCCGGACGCCACCTTTTGTAGCTTCGCCTGCTGCACGATGATGTCGGGCTCGATGCCGATATCCTGAATCGAGCGGCTGGACGGCGTGTAATAGCGCGCCGTCGTGAGGCGCATGGCCCCGCCGCCCGCCACCGGAATGATGGTCTGCACCGAGCCTTTGCCGAAACTTTTGGTCCCGATCACGATGCCGCGATGCTGATCCTGCATGGCGCCGGCGACGATCTCCGAGGCCGAGGCCGAACCGCCATTGATCAACACCGCGATCGGCTTGCCATGCGTCTTGTCGCCGCCCTTGGCGGTATAGCTCTGGTCTTCTTCCTTATGCCGGCCGCGCGTGGATACGATTTCCTTGCCCGCATCGAGGAACGTGCTGCCGACCGAGACCGCCTGCTCCAGCAGGCCGCCCGGATTGTTGCGCAGATCGATGACATAGCCCGCAAGCTTGTCGCCGATTTTCTCGTGCGCTTCCTCGAGCGCCTTATCGAGGCCGCTTTGCGTCTGCTCATTAAAGGTGGTGATGCGGATATAGGCGACGGTGCCTTTCGGCTCCCACTTTACCGATTGAATATGAATGACCGCGCGCGTCAGCGTGACATCGAAGGGCTGGCCGCTGAGGCCGCGGCGCACCGTGAGCGTGATCTTGGTGCCAGGCGTGCCGCGCATGCGGTCGACCGCTTCGCTCAGCGTCAGCTCCGTCACCGGCTTGTTGTCGAGATGGGTGATGAGATCGCCCGACTGCAATCCGGCCTTGGCGGCCGGCGTGTCGTCGATCGGCGAGATGACCTTGACCAGATTATTTTCCATCGTCACTTCGATGCCGAGGCCGCCGAATTCGCCCTTGGTCTGGGTCTGCATTTCCTGGAAATTTTTCTTGTTGAGATAGCCCGAATGCGGATCAAGCGAGGACAGCATGCCGTTAATGGCGGACTCGATCAGCTTGTCGTCGGTAACCGGATCGACGTAATCGGCGCGCGCGCGTTCCAGCACATCGGAGAAAAGCGTGAGCTGCTTGAACGTATCGGCGGCTTCCTCTGTTTGCCCGCCCGACTCCTTGACCGGCGCTTTCGCCCAGATCGGCGCGCTCCCCAGAAAAACGGCAAAGATCACAACGAAAAACCAGCGGACCGTCGATTTTTGCTTGAGCATCAGAGATTCCTTATCGGCGTTAGGGGTTTAATCAGGGCGTGGCGGCTGTGGTGCGGAATTTCTGCTCCATCGGATCGACCGGCTCGCCGTTGCGGCGCCATTCGAAGTAAAGTTCCGGCCGCCCGGCATCTTTGGCGGGCAACACACCAAGCGGCTCGCCCGCCGCAACTTCCTGCCCCATCTCGGCGTCGATGCGGCCGAATCCGGCGAGGAAACTATGATAGCCGCCCTTATGCTGCAGGATCAAGATTTGCCCGTATCCCCGAAAGGGCCCGGCGAAAACCACTCGTCCGTCGAAGGGCGCCACCACCGGACTGCCGGGCAAAGCGGTGAAAGTAAGCCCGTGGCTGGTGATGCCGTCGGTATCCTTTGATCCGAAACGCCGCAGGATGGTACCGGCGACGGGCCGGTTGAGCACGGGGCGGAAGCCCGGCGCCCCCCTGGACCGGCTGCCCGGCGGCGCTATTTTTGCCAGCAATTGCCGCAAATCCTGCGCCTGGCTGGTCAGGGTCACCAGACGGCGCGTCAGAATGGCCTTCTGCGCATCGGTTTTGCTCAAAAGCCCTTGCCGCGCGTCGATCAGCTGATCGAGATTGGCCTGCTGGGATTTGAGATTCTGCTGCGAGGCCGCGATCAGGCGTTTTTGCTCCTGCGCCATCCAGCGCAGATCGGCCAGCACCGCCAGATCGCGCGCCGCGCTGGCCGCTTCCGCCTCCAGGCGCGGCAACAGGGCCCGCGCCAGGATCGCCTGATGGATATGATCGTCCGTGAGGCCCGTACGCAGAAAATAGGCGGCTGGCGGCTGCAGGCCGAGGCGGATAAGGATGCCCGTCAAAGCGCTCAGCTCCCGGCGGCTTTTGGTGAGCGCATCTTCGCGCGCGGCAATCTCGCCCTGGATTCCATGCAGGCGGGTTTCGACCTGCTGCTGCTCGTCTTCCTTGTTTTGAAGGGCTTGCGTCGCCTCGATCAGTTTATGCCTTAAATCATCCAGATCGCCGGCCGCTTCTTTTCTTTGCTTCTCGAGCGCCGCGGCCTGTTTTTTCTGCCACAGCATTTCGGTTTCGACTTTTTTGAGCTTGTCGGGCGAGGCATCCTCGGCCGGTGCCAAGCGCGGCGCGGCAAGAAAGGCGATTGTCAGAAAAAAGAGAACGGCGAACCGGCGGGACATGTCGGTATTATGGCGCTTTCATTGGTTACTGGACAAGCAGAGTTTGTCCGTCCGTTTCAGCTAGTTTCAATTTTAAGGAGCTAAATATGGAAGACCGGCATATCGAGTTTCTCTTTTTCCGGGGATTGAGAAAGGGGATCGGCCGGGCAAAAAATTATGCCTGTTTCTTTTTTCTGTCCCGGAGGGATCGGTAGGGACAATCCCGGATGACGACGACAAAATTTCTACAAGGTTTACTAATTCCCCTACGGTTCTCAACGCCACCGCTTGATGGATGTCAATTTCGATTCCAAAATTGCGAGTCACCGAAAGAAATAACATCGCCTGCTCAGCGATGGGTAATAAAGACATACCAGGACCACCTTCGCTCAGTTTTTCTTCTTCAAAAATCGGCATATCTTCCGTGATTTTATCTGCCACCAAACGGGGGTATCTTGCTGGTGGTTGATGCCGTTCCTGCCAGTCCGCTATTTCATTGCTCCAAGCGGCAATTATTTTTTTAACTTTACGAACAATGGAATCGTTACTCATATCAAAGTTCCTTATCCTGGCTAAAATCACTGGCCGACTATACCACGCTCGGCTACGAGACATCATGAGTAATTTTAATTTCATATGCCAATCAAGCTCTTCCCATCCATCTCCTTCGGTTTTGGCAGGCACATGAGTTCGAGCAAGGTCGGCGCCACGTCGGCGAGCTTGCCGTTTTTCAAAGTTTTTACCGAAGAAGGGCCGTTGACCAAAATCACCGGAACTTTCTCGAGCGTATGCGCGGTGTGCGGGCCGCCGGTTTCGGGATCCTTCATGCGCTCGCAATTGCCGTGATCGGCCGTCAGCAAAACGAAGCCGCCCTGTTTTTTGACGGCCTCGAACAGCCGGCCGAGGCAGGCATCGATGGTCTCGACCGCCTTGATCGCCGCCGGCAGCATGCCTGTGTGCCCGACCATGTCGGAATTGGCGAAATTGACGAGGATGAAATCGAACGCGCCGCTTTCAACCGCCGCGACCAGTTTATCCGTCACGCCAAAGGCCGACATTTCGGGCTGTAAATCATAAGTCGCGACTTTGGGCGACGGCACCATGATGCGCTCCTCGCCGGCATAAGGCTCCTCGCGGCCGCCATTGAAGAAGAAGGTGACGTGCGGGTATTTTTCCGTCTCGGCGATGCGCAGCTGCTTGAGCCCGGCACGGGAAATAACCTCGCCAAAGCCGTTTTCGATCTGTTTGGGCGGGAACAGCGCGCTCATGAATTTGTTGAGCTGATCGGAATACTCGACCATGCCGGCAGCAGCCGCAAATTTCACGATTTTCTTGCGCGCAAAATGATTGAACTGAGGATCGAGCAAGGCGGTGAGAATTTGCCGCGCACGGTCGGCGCGGAAATTGGCAAACAGGATACCGTCGCCATCTTTCATGCCTTGATAACCGTCAAGTACCACCGGCAAAACAAATTCATCGCTGACCTTGGCGGTATAGCTCGCCTTGATGGCGGCAATGGGATCATCGGCCGGCGCACCGGTGCCTTGCGTCAGAAGATCATAGGCTTTTTCGACGCGCTCCCAGCGCTTGTCGCGGTCCATCGCGTAATAGCGGCCGCAGAGAGTTGAAAGTTTCACGCCGCTGATGTTTTTCAGATCGGCGGCGAATTTTTTGATCTGATCGGCGGCGCTTTGCGGCGGCACGTCGCGCCCATCCAGAAACGCATGCACAAAAACCGGCACGCCGGCCTTCGCAATCTCGCGCGCCAGCGCCACCATATGATCCTGATGCGCATGCACGCCGCCCGGCGAGGCGAGGCCCATAATATGGCAAGCACCTTTGCTCTTTTTCAGTTTCGCAACCAACTCCTGCAAGGCCGGGTTGGGTGCTAGTTCGTTTTTGGCAATCGCGCGATCGATCAGCGGCAGATCCTGAAAGATGACGCGCCCGGCGCCCAAATTCATATGGCCGACTTCGGAATTGCCGATTTGCCCTTTGGGCAAGCCGACAAATTCTTCAGACGCCTCAAGCAAAGCATGTGGCGAATTTTTCCAGGCCGCGTTAAAATTGGGCAGCTTTGCACGCGTGATCGCGTTATCGGCAGCATCTTCGCGAAAGCCCCAGCCGTCGAGCACGCAAAGCACGGCGGGACGGGGGCGTTTGGAATCAGGCATGAATTGTCCTTAAGCCGAATAGCGAATATATATTTTATCCATAATTTTTGCCAAAGCGACATCTTTCGCCGTCACATCTCCCGCATCGTGCGTGGTGAGCTCGACCGTGAGCTTGTTATAAACATTAAACCATTCCGGATGATGATCCATTTTCTCGATCTCGAGCGCGCAGCGCGTCATGAAGGCAAACGCATCGCGGAAATTGGCAAATTTAAATTCCTTGCGGATTTTTTTGTCCTTATGCGCCCAGCCCTGCTTGCCGAGTTCGGCGATGGCGGTTGTGATTTCAGACATTTTTCACTCCCGGTGATACGGATGCCCGGCATTGATTTGCCGGGCACGGTACAGCTGCTCGAGCAGCATAATACGGGCGAGGCGGTGCGGCCAGGTCTTGCGCCCAAAGCTTAAGGTAAAATCGGCGCGGGCGCGGATTTCATCCGTCACCCCGTCCGCGCCGCCGATAAGGAAGATAAGCGGGACGCCGCGTCCCTGCCATGCGGCAAATGTGTCCGCGAGTTCGGCGCTGGACAGATCCTTGCCGCGTTCATCGCATAAAATGACGAAGGATTTTTCCGCAATGGATTTAAGGAACGACGACGCCTCGGCCTTCGGCGTGCCGGCGGTTATTTCTTTCACCGCAAAACCGGCGCCGAGGCGCTTTTCATACTCCGCGCACAATTCGGCATCAACGCCGCGCATCCTGCCGGCGGCAAGAAGCAGCGCTTTCATGACGGATCCGCGATGTCAGTTAATGGAATCGGCGCTTTCGTCCCGGGGGATGTCTTCCCGATCCCGCAAATCCGCTTTTTCCGGCAGACGGTTTTTCGGTTTTTGCCCATGACGCGGATCCGGTTTCTTCTTCAAAGGTGTCGAGGATAACAGAGGATTGGCAAATCCCGGCTGTTTTTCGTGACGCATATTTTCTTTTTCTGTCTTGCCCGTATCGCCGCTTTTGCCATCGCTATAAGCGGGAAACAAGGCCGCTTTAAGACTGCGGGCCTTGGCCTCGGTGGCGGCGATCAAGTGGCGCCCGCCCGCGACGGCACCGTGCCTGTCGGTCAAGCCGAGGCGTTGCGCCAACAGCGTGCCCGTAAGGGAAAGATTGGGCATGTTTTGCGTGGCGGTCGCGGAAGCCGAAGCCGACGGCGTCTCGGGCCGCTCGATCGTCACATTAATTCCTTCCAGCCATTTCAGCGTCTGTTCCGGCAATAGGGTGATGCCTTTGAAGGCGACATTGGCCGCCGCGCAAGCCAGCACGGTATAGAAGAAGGTCAACGCGGCATTGATCGTTACGAACATGCTGCCGCTGGCCGGTATGGTCATGCCCAAAAGCTTGAAAGCGAGATCGAGGATAATCATCGCGAAAGTGAAAACCAGCAATCCGGCAAGCAGGCCGAACAAGGTCAGCGCCGGCCGAGTAATAATATTGAGCCACAGCAGATAAACGCGCCGCATGGCGCCGCCGCCCAAACCCTCGCCGTTTAAATTGATATGCGCCAGCGCCACGATGGGAATGGCGATGATGGCCTCAAAAACATTGAGCAGCCACACCAGTATGCCGAGGAAGAAGCGGAAAAAAGGCAGCAGCGGCACTACGAACATGAGCGCAAAGCCGCTCGCCATGAAAGCCAGCCCCAGCGCGGCCAAAAGAAAGGCATAGGCACGCGTGCCGGCGGGAGCGAGATCGGGCGCGGCGATGCCGACCAGATAATTGCCAAGCGAGGTTTGGCGCCGCCCGAATTCGGCCAAGCCCGTGATCGCGTTTTGCAGAACCGAAGGCAGCGCCAGAATGCCCGGATTGCCGCTGTTCTTCATTAGATTGGCGGCGTCCGTTCCATTATCCCAAACGCCGTTGATCACGGCCGCATCGTTGAGCACATGCGAGAAAAGAGAGCCGACCGCCTGCGGATCGCTGGTCGCGCTCAACTGGTCGCGCAACTGAAAGGGATTGGCCAGCAGAAGAGGCATGTCCGCCAATTGCCGGTTGTAGAGCCAATCCCGCATCAAGGGCGACGCGTGCTGCATCTGGACATAGAGCGCCACCAACGACACCGTTCCCTGCGAAGACGCAAGAACCCGCAAGGAGGGATCGGCCATAATCGCTTCCGTCAGGGACGGGCGGATCAGCTCGCTGTCGGTAAAGAGCGGCGTCTGCACGGCCGGCAGAGCGTGCGAGGCAATGGCGCCATAGGTCGCTTGCAGGCGGGCCAGATTCAGCATGAATCCGCCAGCCGTGATCCAGCCGGCATCGGCGGAATCGGATAAAGCCTGATCCATGAGGCCGGAATCGCCGGCGAGAAAAGCATGCAGACGCTCATCCAGCGCCGCCTGATGCGCATCGATCAGGATTTGCAAACTTTTACGCAGACCCGCATCCGGTTTCTGGCCCAGAAAAACGGGAAGATTGTTTTCCGCGAGCGTGCGCGTCTCCGCGATGAGCCTATCGGTATCGGCGCGGGCGAAATCGCCAAAACCGGTGCTCAGCCGATCCACGGTCGTATTCGCAAGCGCCACGCCCGAAAGTGTCGAGGCTGCGGCAAAACGATAGGCGCCGCATAGCGGTATCTGGGCATGCAGCCGATTGCTGTATTGCCAGGTTTCTTCGGTATAGCGCGAACGCGGCAATTTCTGGATATCGCCGATATCGCCCGCAAGCCTGAGGCCCGCATCGGGCTGCATGGCGGCGAAACTCCGCTGATAAAGCACGCGGCACATTTCCGCTTCAAAACTTCCGGCCACGAAGCCGGCAACATCCGGACTACGCGGCAAGGTGGTGGAAGCCGCGCCCTTCATGTTATCGGCCGCAATTTCCCAAGCGTGACTTGCCAGCCCCGATCCCTGCTCCGCCATCCAGGCCATAAGATATTGGCCGCTGTTCAAGCCGCCGCTCACCGGCACCAGAAATCCGACGGCCAGCACGAGGCGTAGCGGAACCCATAATTGCGCCGAGCGCCGCCCGAGCGGGACGCCATAATGGGCGGTCTCGACGATCATCACAGTCACGGCATAAAACAAAAGCAAGGCGGCAATCACCAGTATGCTGGTGCTGTAAATGCCGAGCGCCCGATGCAACGCCGCGGCCACCGCGCCGAGGCGTGGCGCGTCATAGGCTATACTGTCCGGCAATGCGATGCCGCGCAGCAAAAGATCGAGCCACGCCCGGGCCATATCGGTTCCGGCCGGGCGATCGAGAACTATTCCATCCGAGGCAATAGCGGGAAAAATCGCAGCGCCCGCGAAGGCGGTGGCGCAAAAAAGCAGCGCAAGAAACCGGCGGGCGGCTCTTTTCATAGCGCCGCTAGGTTGTCACTTTATAGTTACCTGAGTGTGAATTTCGGTGTTTTTGCGATGACAGCGGGGTTTCTGAAAGGCTCTTGTTCCTATTCGTCCCAGATATCCTCGAGCCGGTAATAGCGGCGCACTTCGGGACGGAACAGATGCACGACCACATCGCCGGCATCGACCAGCACCCAATTCGCCTGCGATAAACCTTCAACGCGGATCTGGCGCGCGCCGAGCTTTGTAAAAGCCTCGCGCAGATAATCGGCAATGGCGGCGATCTGGCGCCCCGCGCGGCCGCTTGCAATGATCAGATAATCCGCCACGCTGCTGCGTCCCGTCAGATCGACGCTGACGATTTCCTCGGCTTGCCGGTCCTTCAGCACCTTGAGCGCGGCATCGAGAAGCTTGCCGGGCAGTTCCGGCCGGGGAGCCGATTTTTTTGCGGGCTTGCGCGAGGATTTTACAACCTTGCGCGTGCGCATTTTCTTCGGCACGCGTTTGACGGATTTCGTTTTCTTTTTAGCCACCTGTTTTCTGTCCTCTGATTGCGGTCGCCGATAATAAATTGAGCGGGTTGTCGAGCACAAGCCATGCCGGCGGCGCAAACGCGGCCAATGTCCTGCCGTGCGAGGATGGGTGCCGCCATGCGGCAAAATACTGCGTGGCCTTGCCGCCGGTCGCATAACCGGGACGGCGAAAAATGGCGACCGGAACCTGCGCGAAGATTTTCTCCCACTGATACCAGAGCGGAATTTGCTCGAGGTTATCCGCACCCATCAGCCAGACGAAACGCGTGCGCGGAAAATGAAGTTTGAGCGCGGCCAGAGTGTCGGCGGTATAGCGGGTGCCGAATTGAGCTTCGATGGACGTGACGAGAATGTTCGGGTGATGTGCCAAAGCGCGGGCGTCTTCCAGCCGTTCGGCCAAGGGAGCCATGCCTTTGGCCGGTTTTAAGGGATTCTGCGGACTGACCAGCCACCAGATCTGATCGAGATTGAGACGTTTCAGCGCATAGAGACTCATTGCGCGATGCCCTGCATGCGCCGGATTGAACGAGCCGCCCAAAAGGCCAATGCGCAAATCGGCAAAACATGCGCCCGCATGGATATTTGGAATGATCATCTGTTCTATTTCTACCGCATGTTGCACTGCACAGCAAAATGTTGCGCTGCACGACAAGTATCTTGTGAAAATAATAGAATCCGGCGATGTAATGGCACTCCCTTTCTTGGGGGAGGAAATTGCCAAGCCCTAAATTTGGTAACCACCAAAGAATCTCCTTTTAGAAAAGAGAGAGTGAACGAATGTCGATTGATGCTGCGTATTTAAGGCCGGTCAAAAAATCCGGCACTCTGGTTGCCAACGAACTCATTCAGGAACGCCGCCGCCAAAAATTGCCGGTCACGGCTTTCGGCTTCGGCCAATCGCCCTTCCCGCCCATCCAGCGCGCGATCGAAGCCCTCAAGGCCAACGCGCACGAAAAATATTACGCGCCGGTGCAAGGTATCGCCGAATTGCGCGAGCGCGCTTCCGCCTTTCACGACACGGCCGAGAAAATCAAGGTTCCGGCTTCGCGCATCGTGGTTGCCGACGGATCAAAGAATCTTCTTTTCACGGCGATGGAAGCTTTCACCAAAGCCGATATTTTCATTCCGGCACCCGCCTGGGTTTCCTACGCGCCGCAAGCCGCCATTCTCGGCCATCGCGCCATTCCGGTCGAGACCACCCTGCAGGGCCGCTGGCGCGTGAGGCCCGAAGCGATGGAAAAAGCGCTTGCCCGCAAAACAGATTCTAAAATTCCCAGCATGTTGATCCTGAACCACCCCGGCAATCCGGAAGGGCTCAGCTACACAGCCGACGAATTGCGCGCGCTTACGCACGTTTTCCGCAAGCATAATGTAATCGTTCTGTCGGATGAAATTTACGGCTTGCTGCATCACAAGGGCGAACACAATCCGCTGGCACTCGAATATCCGGAAGGCACGATCACCACCGGCGGTCTGTCCAAATGGTGCGGCGCGGGCGGCTGGCGGCTGGGCATTGCGCTCTTGCCGGAAACGCTGGATGGGCCGTTCAAGGAAACCATGCTGGCGATTGCCTCGGAAACTTATTCCTGCGCCTCCACGCCGATCCAATATGCCGCCTGCCAGGCCTATATCTGGGACAACGTCACCAGGAACTATCTCGCGCATCAGCGCCGCATTCTGGCGCTGGCGGGTAACTGGATCGCCGAGCGTTTGCAGAAAGCCGGCATTAAAGTGCACAAGCCGGAAGGCGCTTTTTACCTGTTCCCCGATTTCTCACCGCTGGCGGCGCAATTCCGCAGCAAGGGCATCATCAGTTCCGAAAAACTCTGTGAGGGCCTGCTCCGGGATACCGGCGTTTCCTTACTGTATGGCGACGTTTTTGGCCTCAGCAGCGATCATCTCAGCGCCCGCTTGGCTTATGTCGATTTCGACGGGGCCGCCGCCTTGGCCGCCTCGGAAAAAGTTCCGCTCGACAAGCCGCTCGACGAAAAATTCCTGCGCCAGCATTTGCCCAACACCGTTCGCGGTACCGAGCAGATCTGCGAATGGGTCGAAAGCATCACCAGCGAACAATCGCTGCCTCTCGCCGGCTGAACTTCAAAGGATAAATGGAATCATCATGACCGCTGCCTCGCCGATTCAAGTTCCCGACAATCTGCCCGACACCGCGTTGGCCGAGGTGAAGCCGATCCGGGGGCGTTTCGGCCAGCAGCATGTTGCCAAGGCGCTGGAGGAATTTTACGACAAGGATCAAATCAAGCAGATGCAGGATAGCGGCGTCGACCAGCGCATGGTGTTCGGCATCAATTCCTATTACATGGGTCTGGTCAAAGGCGAAGGTGTGAAGGATTCCGCCGGCAACGAGATTCTGCCCGCGATGCCGCCTTCCGTTCCGCTGCAGCATCTGGTGGTGCCGGTGGTGGCCGAGGCGATCGACAAAAGCGGCGAGAAGGACCCTTCCAACCAGATCCGCTACAGCCCCGACGAGCTCAAGGGCAAGATCCTGCATAAATATGACGAGATCGTGCTTGGCTATGTGGCGCTCGCCTGCTCGGCGCATTGCCGCTATTGCTACCGGCTTGATCTGTTCAACGGCTCGACCGGCAAGGGGTTGGTGAGGCCCGAAGAGCTGCGCGATTACGTGCGCGGCTATAACGAGACGCTGAAGGCCAACAACGGCATCGATCTCGCCACCGGCGACAGGCGCTACCCCATCACCGAAGTGCTGCTCTCGGGCGGCGACGCGATGGTGCTCTCGAACAAGCAACTTTATAAGTATATCGCGGCGGCGGCCGAAGGCGGCGTGCATGTGGTGCGAATCGGCACCAAGGAAATGGCTTTCCGGCCCATGCGCTTCGATGAAAATCTGGCCGAAACTCTCCGCCTGCTGCATGCGCGTTATCCCCATGTGCATATCAACATCGTGACCCATTTCTCGCATCCCGATGAGATGCTGGAGCGCGATGCACAAGGCAATTATCGGATGGAAAACGGTTACCGCCTGTGGCTGAAGCCGGTGCAAAAGGCGCTCGAGAATATGAGCGGCTTAAGCTTCGTCAGCCTCGACAACCAGACGCCGATGATCAAGGGCGTCAATGATAGTGTCGAAGCCATGCATATTCTGCATCAGGAGCTCAAGCGCAGCGGCGTCAAATCGAAATACATCTTCCAGTGCCGCGAGATCGAAGGCCACAAGGCCTTCGCCGTGCCGGTCGAGCAGGCCTGGCGTATCCATACCGATTCGCAAAAGGGCTTGTCGGATGCGGCGCGCTCGCGCTTCGCCATGTCGACCGAATGGGGCAAACTCGAGGTCTTCTCCGTCACCGAAGCGATGCCGAATGCTTCTCTTTTGTCGCTGAGCGACGAAAAGGCCGGCGCCGCCGAGGCGCTGTTCGGCGAAGGTCTCATCGTGTTCAAGGTTCATCGTTCGCCCTTGGCCGCACATTCGCAGGCCGATCTGGTGATCGCCCGGCGCAACCCGCAGGCTTTGTGGATTTCGGATTACGAAGACCGCATTCTTTTCGACGGCCGCAAGCAGAATGTCGCCGATAAGTATGAAGGCGTGGTCGACGCCCTGCTCGCCGCAGAGGACGAGGAGCTTAAGGCGAGAGCGGCTTGATTAAGCGCACCTTCCCACAGGGAGGGTGCGAAAACGCCCTCGATCCATTATAATCCCCGCATGCATAATGCCTTTAATTCCGATCCGGCCAAGCTCGCGGGCGGCGCCGACGAGAATGACGGCGACGCAGGCGCCGTTACGCCGCACACCAATATCGCGATCAAGCCCAAGCCCGACACCAAAAAGCCCTCGATGTACAAGGTGCTTCTGCTGAACGACGATTACACGCCGATGGAATTCGTGGTGCAGGTGCTGGAGACTTTCTTCGGCAAAACCCGCGAGGAAGCGACGCGCATCATGCTGCATGTGCACAGGAAGGGCGTCGGCCTATGCGGCGTTTACACCTATGAGGTTGCCGAAACCAAGGTGACGCAGGTGATGGACGCCGCCCGGCAGGCCCAGCATCCGCTACAATGCACGATGGAGAAGGAGTGATTAGTGGCTAGTTGCTAGTGGCTAGCGATATCAGTTCCATTTTTAACCGCTAGCACCTAGTCACTAGCCACTAACCGCTATGCCCGCTACCCCCGAACAACTCTTCGCTCTTTTCGATCAACTCGGCATCGCGCACGAGACCATCACCCATCCGCCGATCTTCACGGTCGAGCAAGGGCGCGCCTTCTGGGACAAAATTCCCGGCCTGCACGGCAAAAATCTTTTCCTCAAAGACAAGAAAGACAAAATCTGGCTGGTGGTGATGCCGGGCGATAAGCGCGCCGATCTCAACCGCCTCGAAAAGCGCCTCGGCGCACCGCGTTTTTCTTTCGGCAAGCCGGAACTGCTTTTGGAAGTGCTCGGCCTTACGCCGGGCTCGGTCACGCCTTTCGCGCTCATCAATGATCGGCAAAAGCGCGTGACGGTGGTGCTGGATGAAGAGATGATGACAAGCGAGCGGATTAATTTCCATCCGCTGCACAACGCGGCTTCCACCACCATCCACACGGCGGATTTGCTGAAATTTATCAAGGCTTTGGGTTATGAGCCACGCATCGTCGATTGCGGCGCGGGCACGCCCGAGGAAAACATTTCGCAAGCGATCTAAAGCTCGGTAGGATAGTTTCAGAGGTGCGATCATGCTCAAACAGCGCTGGCAAAAAGGCGACGTGACTCTCAATGGCTGGCTGACCATCCCCGACGGTTTTGCCGCGCAGATATTCGCCACCGCCGGATGGGATTCCCTCACCATCGATATGCAGCACGGCATGTATGATTATGCGAGCATGGCCGCCTGCCTGCAGGCCGTACAGGTGCGGAAAATTCCAACGCTCGTGCGCGTGCCTTCGAACGAACCCGGTATTATCGGTAAGGCTCTCGATGCCGGTGCAGCCGGCATTATCTGCCCGATGGTCAACAGCGCCGAGGAAGCCGCGAAACTCGTCAAGGCGTGCCATTTTCCGCCGCGCGGCGAGCGCAGCTTCGGCACCATTCGCAATCGCCTTTACGCACCGGATGGCGGCAATCTGGTCGAGCAGGCCGGACAGCATGTGGCCTGCCTGCCGATGATCGAAACCAAGGAAGCCCTGGACAAGCTGACCGAGATACTGGATGTCGAGGGCGTCGACGGCGTTTATCTCGGGCCGAATGATCTTGGCCTGTCGCTCGGCCTGCCGCCGCGCGTCGACCGCGACGAGCCGGAAATACTGAAGCATTATGCCAAGGTTACCGAAGCGGCCGCCAAACGCGGAAGAATCGCCGGCATTTATTGCGCCGCGGCCGCCTATGCCGCCAAAGCGATCAATATGGGCTTCCGGCTGGTGACGGTCGGCAATGACAGCGCCTGGATGCTGACGGGCGCCTGCGCAGCACTGGAAACCGTGCGCGCGGCGGGCCAGTCGGCGTCTAAACGTTTGGCAAGCTAAAGCGTTTTCTTTTTCAAGCCGGCTTGGGGGGCGCGGGGGCGCGCGCCACCGGCTCCCGATCGTGTCTGAGAAACATCTCGATCGACGGAGGATCTTTGTCATGATCCGGTTTGTAAAATTTTTTTAAATTGAGTTCATCGTTGCAGAGATTGAATGTGGCGAACATTCGGTCATCCCACCACTGGCCAGTTTCGGAATCCCAGCCCAGCAAATATTCGGGATTGGATATTCCGTCCCAAAACATTCCATCCCTTGAACGGGCACTTTTATCGCAAAGGTCGATATCGCGTGCCCATTTAAGCTCAGATTATAGTTCGCGTGAGGAAATTTGTAGCGATGTGGCCAAAGAGCGTCAAAATTTTGCGCCGATATTTTATCGAGAATCAGACCGTCTTTCGGGAGTGCATCGTCATCCACAACGAAATCCGAAAAAGACACAAGAAAGGGTTTTTTGGTAAACTCGCCCGTGCATCGGGATAGAAATGCGGTGTAACTTGTCTGCACCGCGGGGTTGCGAAAATATGTCAGCGCGGAATATCTGACGAAATGCGCATCATAAAGTTCAGTTCGGTGTCTCTGAATATCGTACGTAACAAGGGCGACGGCTGCCGCAAGTCCCGTCCCCGCCGCTAATAGCCACGAGAAGGTTTTAGCAAGAGGCATCTTAGACCTCTTTTTTATGTATCTCACTCAATGATACGGCCAAAACATGCAACTAAAAAACGCCTTGTAATCGACCCCCAAACGACAGGCCCAGGTCTCACAAACCATTGGCGTTATTTGGTGCTTTCGGTTACAATAATTGCATGATTCGCAAATTGCGAATTTTGTAAATTAAAACAAAGACTTAAATCACATCCAGCAACGCCAAAAACCGCTCAAAAATCTCCATGGCCAAAGCCGCCGCGCAAGACACTCCGAAAGGTCCCGATAACGGCGATTACGGCGCCGAACAAATCACCGTCCTGCGTGGGCTGGATGCCGTGCGTAAACGCCCCGGCATGTATATCGGCGACACGGACGACGGCTCCGGCCTGCATCACATGATCTACGAAGTCGTCGACAATGCGGTCGACGAGGCGCTCGCCGGCCATTGCAAAAAAATCGAAGTGATCCTGAACGCCGACGGCTCCGTTACCGTGCGCGACGATGGCCGCGGCATCCCGGTCGATATCCATGCCGAGGAAGGCGTCTCGGCCGCGCAAGTGGTGATGACGCAGCTTCACGCCGGCGGCAAGTTCAACCAGAACGCCTACAAGGTCGCCGGCGGGTTGCACGGCGTCGGCGTGTCGGTCGTCAACGCGCTTTCCGAATTTCTCGATCTGCGCATCTGGCGGCAGGGTTCCGAATGGTTCATGCGCTTCAAGAACGGCGATGCCGAAGCGCCGCTGAAAGCCGTCGGCAAGGCCGACAAAACCGGCACGGAAGTGATTTTCCTGCCTTCCAAAAAAGTTTTCACCAAAACCGAATTCGATTTCGCCACCGTCGAGCACCGTTTGCGCGAGCTCGCCTTTCTCAATTCCGGCGTTTACGTCTCGCTCACTGACGCGCGCGGGGTCGAGCCCAAGACCATCGATATGCATTACGAAGGCGGGCTCGAGGCATTCGTCGGCTGGCTCGATCAGTCGAAAGTCGCCGTGCATCCGAAGCCGATCACGGCGCGCAAGGAGCAGGATGGCATCATCGTCGAATGCGCGATGCAATGGAACGACAGCTATCACGAAAACACGCTATGCTTTACCAACAACATTCCGCAGAAGGACGGCGGCACGCATCTGGCCGGCTTCCGTGCGGCGCTCACCCGCACCATCAACCAATATGCCGAGAAAAGCGGCATCGCCAAAAAGGAAAAGATCGATCTCGCCGGCGAGGATATGCGTGAGGGTCTGACCTGCATCCTGTCGGTCAAGATGCCCGACCCGAAATTCTCCTCGCAGACCAAGGAAAAACTGGTGTCCTCCGAGGCAAAGCCCGTGGTGGAAACCGCGATTAGCGAGATGCTGGCCAGCTGGCTCGAGGAACATCCGGGCGACGCCAAGCGCATCGTCACCAAGGTGGTGGAGGCGGCCGCCGCCCGCGAGGCCGCGCGCAAGGCCCGCGATCTCACGCGGCGCAAGGGCGCGCTCGATCCTTCCAATCTGCCCGGCAAACTGGCCGATTGTCAGGAGCGCGATCCGGCCAAATCGGAAATTTTTATCGTCGAAGGGGATTCCGCCGGCGGCTCCGCCAAGCAGGGCCGCTCGCGGCAGTTTCAGGCCATCCTGCCCCTGCGCGGCAAGATCCTGAATGTCGAGCGCGCGCGTTTCGACAAAATGCTGTCCTCGGCCGAGATCGGTACCCTCATCACCGCCATTGGCTGTGGCGTGGGGCGCGAGGAATTCGATCCCGCCAAGGCGCGCTATCACAAAATCATCATCATGACCGACGCCGATGTGGATGGCAGCCATATCCGCACGCTGCTGCTCACCTTCTTTTTCCGCCAGATGCCGGAACTGATCGAAAAAGGCTATCTCTATATCGCGCAGCCTCCCCTTTACCGTATCAAGAAAGGCAATGCGAAAGAGCGTTATCTGAAAGACGACCGCGCTCTCGAAGGCGACCTGATCGCAATGGGCATTGAGGATGCCAGGCTCACGCTGCATGATGGCAAAACGCTGCAGGGCGAAAATCTGCGCAAAATCACCGAACAAGCGCGCGCGATGAAGGGCGCCATTCTGGCGCTCAACCGCAAAGTGGGGCATCCGGCGATTGTCGAACAGGCGGCGATCGCAGGCACCCTTGCCGTTGGCCTCACGGTCGATGCCGGCAAGGCCAAGGAAGCGGCCGAATATGTGGCCAAGCGCCTCGATAAGCTGATGCCGGAAAACGAGCGTGGCTGGAAGGGCGAGGCCGGCAAAAATGGCGGCATGGGTTTCACCCGCACGCGCCATGGCGTCACCAGCCGCTTCATGCTGGATGCCGACACGATGCGCGCGGCGGAAGCGCGGCGGCTGGATGGCATGACCGGCGAATTGCAGGAATGGTTTCAGGCGCCGGCCAAATTGGCGATCAAGGATAAGGTCTCGACGCTGGCGGGGCCGGTGGCCCTGGTCGATGCGATTCTCGAGCATGGCCGCGCGGGCCTTACCATCCAGCGTTACAAAGGTTTGGGTGAGATGAATCCGGGGCAATTATGGGAAACCACGCTCGATCCCACCGTGCGTTCGTTGTTGCAAGTGAGAGTACAGGCCGCCGACGTGGCCGAGCAGGTGTTTTCCACGCTGATGGGCGACGTCGTCGAACCGCGGCGGGATTTCATCGTCGAGAATGCGCTGAATGCGGTGAATGTGGATGCTTGAATCAGTCCCGCTTTAAAAGCTGATGGAGACTTTCTACACCTTCTTTTTTTAATACAGTTCCAAGCTTTGCGTCCGCTCGATAACCTGAAGCAAAGTGGTCGCCGTATTCTCTCCGCAACGTTCCGACCAAAGTGTCTTCACGCTTACGGCGAATGTCACCGTCTTGGTCTCTCATCCGACCATCGAGGCCTGTGGGAAAGTGTTTTGTCATGCGGCACCTTTTTTAACAAGTCGTTGATTGGGAACTTCAAAATCAACCCAAACATTTTTTTTGTCGCCGACCGTTTCAACAAGCTGCCATCTGGGCACGCCAATTACATCTCGACGAGTTCCCTGTATGCCTTTGCCAGTTTTCAGGTTTACTGAGTACAAAGTTTCGTGCATCTCCGTAACGAGGAAAACATTATCATCTGATATATGGATGCAGCCTGGTGTTTGTCTTCGCGCATCTGCGGGATCAAATAGAAAATCGCCTTTTCCGGGCTGAACAACTATCGCAAAATTTTTCAATTTACCGACAATATCGCTGCTGCCATTGAACCGTTCCGACATCATCACTGGCGCGGCGGCATCATCTCTAAATTCCAAGATGCTACGGTTAGGCGATGCATCCCCTTGGGTTTCCACCTTCATACCAACTAAAAGCTGGCCGTTTTTAATGCCTACAATGAATAAGTCCCCAACAGCCAGCTTTCCATAAGTACTGCTTTCGATCGTCGATTCAATATTCACGACTTGCTCCCTCGTTTGTTGAAGTAAGGATTTGGGAAGCCTTTTTTCGATTTTCAAGAGGGCGTGACAATATTCGGCGATATATTTTTGCTTGGATAATATTTTGAATTAAAACTCTAGCCCAAACATTTGGTAAAATTCGGATTTATCCTGCCATTTCTCATCAACTTTAACTTCCAAAAACAAATGCGCCTTCAGGTCCAGCATGCGTTCGATATCCTTGCGCGCGGCGGAGCCGATACTCTTGATGCGCGCGCCGCCCTTGCCCAGGACAATCGGCTTATGGCTCGCGCGTGTGATGACGATTGTTTGGCGGATCACCGCCGAGCCGTCTTTCTTTACCTCCCAGCTTTCCGGCACCACGGTCGCGGCATAGGGCAGTTCCTGCTGCAACTGGCGATACAGCTGCTCGCGCGTGGCTTCGGCCGCCAGCAAGGCCGAGGGCAGATCGCTTAGCTGGTCTTCAGGAAAAAACCACGGGCTGTGCGGCATTTTTTTCTTCAAATGATTTTTGAGATCCTCCACGCCATCGCCGGTGAGGGCCGAGATCATAAACGTTTCGCTGAAAATCCCGCTTTCGTTGAGCTTCGCCGCCAGTGGCAGCAGTTGCGCCGGCTTGATCGCATCGATTTTATTCAGAACAAGAATAACATTCGCGCTCCTCTCCCCTTGCGGGAGAGGTTGCAAAAACTTGGACTTACGAAGTAAGTCCTTAGTTTTTGCTGGAGAGGGGTCATCGCTCAACGAGAAACCGGTTTCCTGTTGAACGAACCCCTCCCCTGACCCCTCCCGCAAGGGGAGGGGAACGCGACCGTACTTCCTTACTTGTAACTCTCGGACAATCGCTTGCGTCTTTTCATCGCGCTTGTCGCTCGCATCCATCAAAAGCACAACCGCATCCGCGCCATCGAGGCTTTGCCAGGCCGCATTTACCATCGCGCGATCAAGCCGGCGCTTGGGCGCGAAAATGCCCGGCGTATCGACAAAGGCGATTTGCGTATCGCCTTCGGTCAGCACGCCCAGCACGCGCATGCGCGTGGTTTGCGGCTTGGGGCTGGTGATGGAAATTTTTTGCCCGACCAGCCGGTTGAGCAAGGTCGATTTGCCCGCATTCGGCGCGCCGAGAATGGCGACGAAACCGGCGTGCGTTGTTTTGGCCGTCATATCTTTCCGATTTGCTCCAGCAACAACTTGGCCGCTTCTTTTTGCGCCTCGCGCTTGGAATTGCCTTCGGCCACCACCGGCGTTTGGCCGCGCACGCTGGCCTCGATGATGAATTTCGGCGCATGCGCGGGGCCCGAATGCTGCACCACGCGATATTGCGGCAGCGGCAGCCCCTGCCCCTGCGCCCATTCCTGCAACGAGGTTTTAGGATCGGCCGGCGCTTCCGATACCGCAATCTCCTTCTGCCAATAGCGGTGAATGAATTGCGCGGCAGCCGCCAGGCCGCCGTCGAGATAAAGCGCGCCGATCACGGCTTCCATCGCGTCGGGCAAGGTGGCGAGATTTTTGCGCGCGCTGCCGGCTTCTTCGCCACGCGCCAGATGCAAAAAGCGGCCCAGACCAATCTCAACCGCCACCGCCCGCAGAGCTTCGCGGTTGACGAGCGCGGCATGGCGCTTGGCCATCTCGCCCTCGTTGGCGTCCGGATAACGCTGGTAAAGCCACTCCGCGATCACCAGGCCCAGCACCCGGTCGCCGAGAAATTCGAGCCGCTCATAGGCCGGCGTGCCGCCGCGCGACCGCGCGCGCAAACCGGCAAGCGAAGGATGGGTCAGCGCGTCTTCCAGAAGATCGGAGGAAGCGAAACGATGCCCAAGCGCATCCATCAGCTCGCTCGCATCCGCCGCCTTACGTGCGCCGGTCATTTAATCCTGACGAACAGGCGGTCCCAGCGCACCGCCCACGGCCATTTCCAGATTTCCCAGAAACGCGTGTCGTCGCCGAGCGAGAAGAAAATAAGCTGCGCCTTGCCGACCAGATTTTCCTCCGCCACATAGCCGACATTCTCGGTGCGGCTGTCCTGCGAATTGTCGCGATTATCACCCATCATGAAATAGTGATGCGACGGCACGGTGAAGAGCGACGTGTTGTCGAGCGGCTCGTTATCGCCTTTCTTGCGGATAATGTGCGACGGGCCATCCGGCAGATTTTCGGTGTAGTCGGTGACGCCAGCCGGTTCCTGTTCACCGGATTCGGCAATGGGCGCGGCAAGTCGCGCACGTTCGACCGGCTCGCCGTTGATATAAAGAATGGCGTCTTTCATTTGCACCGTATCGCCCGGCAGGCCGATCAGGCGCTTGATGTAATCGGTCGAATTATCCTTCGGCCATTTGAAGACCACGATATCGCCGCGCTGCGGCTGGTTTTCCTCGAAAACGCGTCCCTGAAACAGCGGCAATCCCCAGAAAGTTCCGCGCCCGCTATAGCCGTAGGCGTATTTGGAGACGAACAGAAAATCGCCGACCAAGAGGGTCGGCACCATCGAGCTTGACGGTATATTGAAAGGCTCAAACGCAAATGTGCGGATCACAAGCGCGATCAGCACGGCAAAGATAATCGTGCGCAGCGATTCGCCGAGACCGCCTTCGGATTGGGGAGATGGGGAAGAATTTTCAGCCATATACATTCCTTGTTTGAGCCGGCGCATGAAAGCACGCGCGAATTTGTCCTTTTAACGGCATTTCCGCGCTGTGGCTATATCATGTTGGCAGGACCTCGATGATGACGAAAGCCTGCGCCCACGGCGTCTCATCCGTAATCGTCAGGTGAATATGCACCCGCATACCGGCGGGCGTAAGTTTTTCAAGCCGCGCCAGCGCGCCGCCGGTCAGTTTCATCGTCGGCTGGCCGGAGGGCAGATTGACCACGCCCATATCATGGAAAAAAACGCCCTGCCGAAAACCGGTGCCGAGCGCCTTGCAGCAGGCTTCCTTGGCGGCAAAGCGCTTGGCATAGGTCGGGACGGGATTGGCGCGCGAAGCAGCTTTCTTGCGCTCGGTCTCGGTAAAGCAGCGCTGGCGAAAACGCTCGCCATAGCGCATGAGCACTTTCTCCACGCGGCGGATATTGACGATGTCGCTGCCGATGCCGATAATCATCGCGCCTGATCCATGATTTGGCGCATCCGGCATACGGATTCGGCGAGGCCGATGAAAATGGCTTCGCCGACCAGAAAATGGCCGATATTGAGCTCGATTATTTCCGGTATCGCCGCGACCGGGCCGACATTTTCATAATCGAGCCCATGCCCGGCATGTACTTCGAGACCCAGCGAAACCGCTTTTTTCGCCGCGCGCTGCAGACGCTTTAATTCCCGTGCCCGCGCCGCGCCCGACGCGTTGCAATAACACCCCGTATGCAATTCGACCGCCGCCGCTTCAATGGAACGCGCGGCCAGCACCTGCTCCGGATCGGGATCGATGAAAAGCGACACGCGAATACGCGCCGAGGCCAGCATGCCGACAAATTTTTTCAGTTTTAAAATATCGCCGGCGGCATCGAGGCCGCCTTCGGTCGTCACCTCGCGCCGTTTCTCCGGCACCAGACACACCGCATGCGGCTTGAGGCGCAAGGCGATGTCGCGCATCTCGTTGGTCGCCGCCATTTCAAGATTGATCGGCACGCGCAAGAATTTTTTAAGCCGCTTTGCATCTTCATCCAGAATATGCCGCCGGTCTTCACGCAGATGAAAAGTGATACTGTCGGCGCCGCCTTTAACCGCTTCTTTCGCCGCGCGCAGCAAATCAGGCCGTGCATCCGCATCGCGCTTGCGCGCGTTGCGCAAGGTGGCGACATGATCGATATTGATACCAAGACGTAGTTTCACGGCTCGTTTTTTCATGCAATAACCCCTTCACACCCCTGCACGATAACGGCTAAGTTCGCCTGTCTGCAAGCCGCCTGTTAACGAACCGGAATAATCCCATGGCGCTGGCGCAAGCCTCCTTTTTGCCCGATCTTCCGCCGGAAGAAACGGCGACGCCCTTGATGGCGCAATATCTTGCCCTCAAGGCACAGCATCAGGATTGCCTGCTCTTCTTCCGGCTTGGCGATTTCTATGAATTGTTTTTCGAGGATGCGCTCAAAGCCTCGCGCGCGCTCGATATTGCCCTTACCAAACGCGGGCAGTTTCAGGGTCAGGACGTGCCGATGTGCGGCGTGCCCGCGCATAGTTACGAAACCTATCTGGCGAAATTGATCAAAAGCGGTTTCCGCGTCGCCATTTGCGAGCAAAAGGAAACACCGGAGGAAGCCAAGAAGCGCGGCGCCAAATCGATCGTCGCGCGCGACGTCATCCGCATCATCACGCCCGGCACCATCACGGAAGAAAGCCTGCTGGATGGCAAGGCCGCCAATCATCTGGCCTGTCTTGCTTTCGCGGGCGACGATCTGGCGCTGGGCTGGCTCGATCTCGCCTCCGGCCGGCCGCAGGTGCAAAGCGTGAGTGTCGCGGAGTTGAACGGCGCGCTGGCCCGCATCGATGCCAGCGAAATTCTGATCCCGCAGCGCCTCATCGAACGGCCCGATCTGTTTGAGGTGCTCGCGCCCTGGAAGGACAAGCTCGCCCCGCAGCCCAACAGCCGCTTCGACAGCGAGAATGCCAAGAAGCGCCTGCTCGCCACATATAAAGTGAAAGAGCTTGCCGCGTTCGGCGCCTTCTCACGCGCCGAAATCGCGGCGCTGGGCAGTCTGCTCGATTACGCGGCGCTCACGCAGAAAAGCGACCTCGCTCATCTGGCGCCGCCGCAAAAAATCACGCTAGCGCAGACGGTGGCGATCGACCCCGCCACCAGGCGCAATCTGGAACTAACCCGCACGCTCACTGGCGAGCGCACAGGTAGCCTTCTTTCTTCTATCGACCGCACCATGAGCTTGGCGGGCGCGCGTTTGCTGGGTGCGCGGCTGAACGCGCCTTTGACGGATGCCGATGCCATCAACCGGCGGCTGGTGGCGGTGGATTTTTTCGTGAAAGCGCCGGCGCTGCGCGAAAAATTGCGCGGCTACTTGCGCCAGACGCCCGATCTCGAACGCGCCCTTGCACGCCTTGCGCTCAACCGCGGCGGTCCGCGCGATCTCGCCGCCATACGCGATGCGCTCAAGCAGGCCGAACAGATAAGGGGCGCCCTGCTCGCCGCCGGTCCTAAAGCGTCCGAAGAGTTGCAGGCAGAGACCAAAGCGCTCGGCGAGCATAATGCGCTCATCGACCGGCTGGGGCGGGCGCTGGCGGCCGAACTCCCTATATTGACGCGCGACGGAAATTTCATCGCGCGCGGCTACGCACCGCAGCTTGATGAGCTGATCACACTTCGCGACGACAGCCGCCGATTGATCGCTTCGCTTCAGCAAAAATACGCCGACAAAAGCGGTACGCCCGGCCTCAAGATCCGGCACAATCAGGTGATCGGCTATTACATCGAGGTGACGCCGACGCATGCCGACAAACTGCTCGCGCAAAAAGATCTGTTCATTCACCGCCAGAGTTTGGCGGGCGCAATCCGCTTCACCACGGTCGAACTCGGCGAATTAGCGCGCAAGATCACCGAAGCCGCCGACAAGGCACTCGCCGTCGAGCTCGAGCTTTTCGCCGGCCTCGTCAAGGAGGTGGTGCAATATCTAACCGAGCTGCGCCGCGCGGCCGAAGCGCTGGCCGCCATCGACGTCGCCGCAGGTCTCGCCGAACTCGCCGTCGAGCAAAGTTATTCACAACCAATTGTGGATAACTCTCTCGCTTTTAAGATCAAGAACGGGCGGCATCCGGTTGTCGAACAAGCGCTCAAAATTCAGGGCGGGAATTTTATCGCCAATGGCTGCGATCTCGCGCCCGCCAATCGCCTGTGGCTTTTGACCGGCCCCAACATGGCCGGCAAATCGACCTTCCTGCGCCAAAACGCGCTGATCGCTATCCTCGCCCAGATGGGCAGCTTCGTGCCGGCCGAAGCCGCACATATCGGCCTCATCGACCGGCTTTTCAGCCGCGTGGGCGCGGCCGACGATTTGGCGGCCGGACGTTCGACCTTCATGGTTGAAATGGTCGAAACCGCCGCCATTCTCAATCAGGCTGGCGAACGGGCGCTGGTCATTCTGGATGAAATCGGGCGCGGCACCGCGACCTATGACGGGCTTTCGATTGCCTGGGCGACGATTGAACATCTGCATGAAGCCAATCGATGCCGCGCTCTATTCGCCACGCATTATCACGAGCTGACGGCGCTGACCGACAAACTTTCCGCGCTGCGCTGCCACACCATGCGCATCAAGGAATGGGAGAAAGAAATTATTTTTCTGCATGAGGTTGGCGCGGGCGTGGCTGACCGTTCCTATGGCATTCATGTCGGGCAGATGGCCGGGTTGCCCGCTTCCGTTATCGCCCGCGCCGAAGAGGTTCTGGCGACGCTCGAGGCTAAGGCGGAGCAAGGCAAGATCGGCAATCTCGCCGCGCATTTACCTGCCTTCGATGCCAAGGGGCAGACCAGCACGGCCAAACGCCTCGATCCCGAACTGGAAAAGTTATTCACAGGCCTGAAGCCGGATGAACTTTCGCCCAAAGAGGCGCTCGAGCTTCTCTACTGGATCAAGTTTTTGAGCGAAAAAAGCACAAAGAACACCAAGGAATGACGGGCGAATCACACGAGGGCAGCACAGTCTTCGGCGCTGCGGAAATCCGGCTTTTCGGGCCGATGTTTGGTTAACTTCCTGCCCATTTGGCGTGGCAAAAACGCCAGACGTTGAATCCAAAACAGCCCTGGCACCAAGAACCAGTTGACCGGCCGCAAGGACGCGTTAATTTTCTCTTAACGCTTCCATTCGGCCGGGCGATGCTGCTAAGGTCTGGCCGCTCGTTCCGGTATACGGATGGCTTTCTGCGCGCGCCGCACGGGCGCGACAGGATGACGCGTAAAAGTAAGTTTCTGAAATTCTTGAGGCGATCATGGCCGACCCAGCAAATACACCACCCCGCAGCCTGCCGCCCGCCATGGCGCCCCACCCCCGGCCGATGCCGGACCCCAAACAAGTACGAGTAAAAAAATCGTCCGGTTTTTCGTCCGTGCCGTTCTGGCTGGGCATCCTGCTGTCCATCACCTGGATCGGCGGCGTCATTGTCGTGATGGCCAATGCCGGTCCTTTGCATATGTTCGGCGGCTTGCCGCTCACCAGTTGGGCATTGGCCATATCGGCAATCGCTTCGCCGGTCGCTCTCATCTGGATGGTCACAGCCTATCTGCAGCGCGCCGCCGACGTGCAGGCGATTGCCGATCCGCTGCGCCGGCAGCTTATCATGATCACGGGCGAATCGGGCGCTGCCGAAGCGCGTATCCGCCGTTTCAATACCGCCATTCGCGAACAGCTCGATCTTTTGCGCAGCGTTCAGGATTCGAGCCACGACGATCTGGTCGGCGTCATGGAACGCGTACGCCAGAACCGCAACGAGCTCGAGCGTTTCGAGCAGGACAGCATCGGCCAGGTCAAGGAAATTCAGGAAATCATCCGCAACAACATGCAGCATGTCGAGCAGCTCATGGAAGACAAGTTCACCATGATGCGGGTGCTCGACGACCGTTTGATGCAGAGCGGCGACAGCGTCGCGCGCCAGACCGAATCCGCCCGCGGTCATATCGCCGAATTACTGGATCTGATCGAATCCAACGCCCAGCAACTGACGACGGCCCTTGAGCGTACGGTGCAGGACAGCAAGAGGCTGACCGACACGTCCCGCGCGCAGGAAGCAAGCCTTTTAACGGCGGCCGAAAGCGCGGCCGAAACTTTGGCCGGCGTATCGGGCAAGATCGATCTCAGCGTTGCGCGCTTCCTCGAACGCGCCGGCAGCGCCCGCGCCGAAGCCGAAAATCTCGCGAGCACCCTCGATGCGCAAGCGCGCGCGCTCGATGAATTCGGCAACACTCTGCCCGCCCGCGTGAGCGAGGCGGAAGCCGTGCTGCGCGGCGTCGCCGACCGGCTTTACAGCAGCGAACAATTGGCTCGCGAACAAGCGGTCAATCTGAGCGACAAACTGGCTGCGCAGGTCGATGGCTTGCAGCGGTTCCTTGATCGGCTTGGCGAACGTTTGATCGGCTTCGATGGCATCCTGCAAAAGCGGCATGGCGATCTGGATGGGTTTTTGGCCAGTCTTGGCGCCACCACCGAAACTTTTGCTGGCCGCTGGGAAAGCTCGATCACCGATCTGAGCAATCGCACCGACAGCTGCCTGCAACGTTTCACATCCGTCAATGAAGATGCGCGCCGGGGCGCCGATGCCATTGCCACGCAAATGAACAGTTCCGCCGAACGCTACGAAAGCGCCGCCGAGCGGATGAAAATTCTTTCCTCCGAAAGCGATGCCAATCTTAAGGCGATTTCGGCCGAGGTTAGCTCGCAGCTCGCGCAGTTTGAATCCCTGCGCGCGGCCTCCCAGCAGGCGGGGCAGGATGTCGAAAACCGCGCAGGCGCCGCGCTACAAAATCTCCAATATGTGCTCGAGCGTCTGCTCACCGCGCGCGAAGCGACCCAGACGATCGGCGAAACTTTGGTCAAGGATCTCTTCAGCGCCGTCGATCAGAACGAGCAATTGATCGGCCGCCTGAATGAATCCGCGCAAATGAGCGTGCGCGCGCTCGGCATCGCCGCGGAATCGCTCGGCCGTCAGGAAGGCGAGCTTGCCGGGCAAGCCCGCGCTGCTGCCGCCATGTTGCACGAAGCCATGGCGCAAACCCAAGCCAAGGCCGCCACAGCCGAAAAAGGCCTGCGCGATCAGGCGAACAGCCTCATGCAGCTCTTGACGGAATCGCAGGAAAAACTCGATGCGACCGAACAAAAGATGCTCGCTTTCTCGACCCAGACGGTGGCCCCGGTTCAGGCGGTCATCCAGCAAGTCGACAACAGCGCAAGCCAGGGCCTGCAAGCGCTGAGCCGCTATGGCGAAGGATTGCAGGAGCAACTGAGCCGCCTGCAGCAATTCACCACCCGCATCAGCGGCATGGGCGAGGAATTGAGCCGCATCACGGGCGAGAATCTCTCCGGCCTCGAACATCTGAACAACCGCTTCATGGCCGTACGCTCCGCGCAAGAAGAAACCACGCGGCAAACCGTCGACCAATTCGGCGCTATGGCCGATCGCCTGCATCGCGAGATCGGCGCGCTGGGCGAGCAAAGCGGCCAGGCGGTCGTAACGCTTCAGCAAGCCGCCGCCCGCATCGGCGAGCAATCGACGCAATTGCTGCAGGAAGCGCAAAGCTCCGGCTCGCAGATGCAGGTCGTCACGTCGGCTCTGCAGAACGAAGCCAACCAGATCCGCTCCATCCTGCAAAAGCAGACCGACGGGTTGGGCGCCGATCTGCTGCGCGCTGAAAAACAATTCCTCGTGCTCGGCGACGCGCTCAAGCAGCGCACCGATGCCGCCTATGGATTGCTCGACCGCGTGGCCGCGCATTACAACGAGGTTACCCGTTCGGCGGCGCAGGAACTCGAAGACCGCGTCCAGCGCTTCGAGCAGTCGACCGCCCAGGCCCAAAGCAAGGCCGATGCGTTTGGTGCGACGCTCGTCCAGAATCTCAATCTCATCGGTACCGGCACAGCGCAGCTCGATGCGCAACTAACCCAGGTCGTCGGTGCCGGCAACAAAACGGTGCAGCAACTCGCAACCATCAGCGAAAAACTCGCGCTTACGCACGATGCCGCCACGACGGGCGCCCAGCAGACGCTCGCGCGGCTCGATGAATGCAACAATGGCTTCATGCGCCAAAGCAACGGCCTCGCCGACGCCGCGCAAACCGCCACCGCGCTCATTCAGAAAGCGGGCATGAGCTTCGGCGAGCAGGCCGGCAAGATGCTCGATAACAGCCAACAGACCGAGCAGCATATCCGCAACCTGACGGCGTCCACCACCTCGGCGGCCGAGCAGGCGAACCAGATCCGCACCGCCATGGAGCAGCAAAACCAGCGCCTGGTCGCGCAATTAAGCGACGCCATCAACAAGATCGAAACCGCCAGCGCCAAATTGGAGCAATCGAGCATCATCGCTTCCACCGGCGCCGATCAGGCGGCCGAAAAACTGGCCGATGTCACGGAAGCGGTCTCGGACAATCTGAATTCAAGCCACAAGGAATTGCAGGAAATCGCCGGGCGCGCGGAAACGACGCTGTCCTCGATCGGCGCCAATCTCGCGCAGCAGACGGCCTCGCTCTCGGTGGTCAGCGAGCAACTCGGCGAGCAATACCGCACCATGTCGGCGGCCAACGAAAACCAGCGCTCGCAGCTGGTCGAACTGTTCGACAAGCTCGGCACCGCCCATGGCGAAGCCTCGGAAGTCGCCGAACGCACGATCGCGCGTCTCAACGATTCACTCCAGAATATCCAGCGCCAACTGGGCGCGCTGTCCGACCAGTCGCAAAGTGCGGTCGCCAATGTGCGCACCGCCAGTAGCGGCTTCGCCGATCAGGCCGGCACCCTGCTGCAAAACGCCCAGCAGGCCGAGCAGCAGGTCCGCACGGTGCTCTCGGTCACCGCCGCCTTGCAGGATCAGGCGCGGCAGTTGCGCGAGGCATTGCATAGCGAAGGCGAACGCACCAGCGATCTGCTCGGCAATCTACTCGGCCGCCTGTCGATGGGCGGCACGGAACTGCGCGAGCTAAGCTCGACCGCCGAGCTTACCCTCACCAGCCTGCAAAACGGCCTCACCCAGCAATCGCAGGGCTTGGGCAGCACCATTCAGCAGATCGGCGAGCGTCAGCGTTCGCTAGCCGTAGCGCTCGATGCGCAGCGTGACGTTATCAACGGGCTGCTCAACCGCCTCGCACTGGCGCAGGACGAAACGGCCTCGACCGCCGAGCGCACCGTCGCCCGCCTTACCGACAGCACCCAGCAAATCGCCAAGCAGCTCGGCGCCATCGACAGCCAGGCCCAAACTACACTCGCCAGCCTGCAGGCGGCCGGCTCCAAATTCGCGGACGAAGCCGGCTCGCTCAGCCTCCATGCGCAGCAGGCCGAACAGCAGATGCGCGCGGTGCTTTCGGTCACCGCCGGCATGCAGGAACAGGCGCGCAATTTGCGCGAATCGATGCAAGGCGAAACGGGCCGCGTGATCGAGCAATTGACCGGTATCATCGCGCAGATCGAAGGCGCCAGCAGCCAGCTCAAGCAGCAAAGCGGCGCAGCCGTGCATGTGATGGATCAATCGGCACTGCAGCTCGAGAATCTTACCCGCAACAGCAGCGAGCAATTGCAAAAGCAGGCCGACAGCATCGCCAATGCCGCCGATCAGGCCGAAGCGCGGCTCAGCAACACCGAAGAACGTTTGCGCGGCCATCTGCGTCTCGTTAGTGACGTGGCAACACAGGCCGAAGAACAGGGCCGTCAGGCCGCCAATACGGTCGAATCCGGCATCGGCAGCCTCACGGCGTTGCGCGAGGCTTTGGCCGACAGCGACCGCCAGGGCCGTTCCAGCCTCGCCGAAACCAGCACGCGGCTTGATGAAGTTAAAACCGCCTTGCAGGAAGAAGTGCGGCGGCTGGCCGAAACCTCGCAAAGCGCCTCCCAGCAGGTCACCACGGCCGCGCAGGAACTTTCCACGCAAAGCGACGCGTTGCGCGCCAATCTGGCGAGTTCCGAATCGGCCCTTGCCGAGGCGGCTCGTCTGGTACGCGACGAGAGCGTGCAAATCCCGGGCACGCTGGATCGCAGCCGCTCGCAAATCGAGGCGGCAACCGAATCCCTCAAGAGCCAGACCAAGAACACCGACCAGGCTTTGGTCGGCATCGCCGACCGCTTTATCGCCGTCACCGGCACGGCGCGCGAAAACATGGTCGACGAGATGAAGCAGATCAGCCATACCGCGAGCGAAGCGGAAGAAGTCTTGCGCCTTTTCAACAAGACGCTGGCCGAACAGGTCGGCTCGATGCAATCCAGCAGCGGCCTTTTGGCCAACAGCCAGAAAGATCTCGTCATCAAGGCGAGCGAAAGTCTGGCTCAGCTCTCGGCCGCCAGCGAGCGGTTGGGGCAGTTGCGCAGCGACGCGACGCAAAGCGCCGAGAAGCTTGCGCGCGAATTCGATTCGCTCGAGGCGCGTGCCAGCGCCACCGGCCAGCGCCTGTCGCAAGCCGGCGACATCGTCAACAAGACGTTGGAAACGCTGACGCAAACCACCCAGAAGGCCGAAAGCCAGATGATGTCGGCCTCCAACGGGTTCCGCGAGCAATTGGAGCGCATCCGCGCCGGCGTGCAGGGCCAAATCGACGACACCAACCGCGGCCTTATGCAGATCACGGCGCAGCTCGAACGCACCGGCAATTCGCTGCGCTCGACCACTGCCGGCACCGTCGCGGATATCGAAAAAATCTCCGAACGTTTCGAGCACACCAGCAAGCAGGCGGCAACCCAACTGGTCGAAAAGACCGGTCGCGTGCGCACGACGACCGAAGAAGTGGCCAAGCTGCTCACCGGGGTTGGCGATCAGATCGACGTGCTCCTTGACCGTCTCTCGGTTGCCGGCGATGGCATCAAGCGGCATGAAGGTGATTTCGTCGGCCAGATGCAAACAGCCCTTTCGCATCTGGGCTCGGTCGCCGAACGGCTGGAAAGCAGCCGCAATCTGGCCGGCAATGTCAGCGAGCATGCGATTGCCCGTCTTTCGGAAGCCGCCGTGACGCTCGAACAGCAGATGGAAAATCTGTCGAACAAGTCGGAAATCTCGGCCAACACCCTGCGCAACATCGGCAAGCTCTATGGCGATCAGACGCAGTCGCTTAATAAGGGCGTATCCGAGGCCCAATCGCAAGTGGTGACGATGAACAAGACCATCGAGGATATGCAGCAGCGCGCCGACCGTTTACGCGTCTCGCTCAAATTGCAGGGCGAGGACCTGGCCACCTCGCTCAAGCAGATCCTGACCCAGCTCGAAGCCACCGGCGACAACATTACCGAGACGGTCGACGAAGTGCTGCGCGAGCAGGCCGCCAACGGGTTGAAGAAAATTAACTGATCGGATTGCAGAAGACAGGGATCAGGGATCAGGGATCAGGGATCAGAAGTTTTTTTCTGATACCTGATCCCTGTTATCTGCCCCCTGAAACCGGCTTCACCGTGAATTTCACGGTTGTAATCTTCTCATTCGCTTGGGCATCGATGCGCAGACGCTCGGCGCCGCGCTCATAGGTGTGGGTGTCGATCGCCTTCCAGCCCAGATGCGGCAGGCTGCGGCGGTAAAAATTATAAACAGAGCTGGTATCGACCTGGCCCACCGCGTTGGTCTCGGCGATGCGTCCCGAGCCCGGCTCGTCAAACAGCACATCTTCATCCTCGACCAGCTGTAGCCCCGGCATAAGGGGCAAATCGTCGATGACATTGGTGAAGTGGGCTTCAGGCTCCGAACTGCCCGCTAGGCCCGACTGGTCGGCCGACTGGTTGATCGGCACGGCCAGAGCCGGCGCTGCGAAAAACACAGGCAGCGCCGCGAGCGCAACCGCCGCGAGAAAATTTCGTGCGGGAATCATGTTCGGCATGCGCGGAAGCTAGCCCATCCGTCCCGGCCTGACAACGGCTGATCACTTTTGCTTAAACGGGCAATAAAAACTCGAGCGGCCGCCTTGTGGAATGCGCCGGATGCCGCCTGCCTGCGCGAAGCCGGAGCTTCGCTTCGGCGAAGGCAGGCCGGTTTTTTTAACCTTGCAGGTGCAACCGGGGCATTTCTGGCCCTCATGATCGTAAACGGCGAAATGATGCTGAAAGCCGCCCAGATCGCCGTTGCTCTGCACGTAATTGCGCAAGGTCGAGCCGCCGGAAGCAAGCGCGTCTTTCAGCACCTTGCGGATGGCGGGAACCAATTTCCCGATCTGGGCCTTGCTGCAGGCGCCCGCTTTGCGCTTTGGGCTGATGCAAGCGTAAAACAAGGCTTCACAGGCATAGATATTGCCGATGCCGGCGATCAGGCGCTGATCCATCAGCGCATCCTTGATTGAGGTCTTCTTGCCGCGCAATTTAGCCGCTAGCGTTTCGGCGGTCAGCTCCGGCCCCAAAGGCTCGAGCCCGAGATGGCGCAGCAATTTATGCTGCGGCAGGTCCTTTTCTGAGACCAGGTCGCACATGCCGAAACGGCGTGCGTCGTTAAAGCGTACGGTCACGTCATTGTCGAAACGGAAAACGAGATGATCGTGTTTTAAGGGCGGTTGGCGGTCATTTTTCGTAATGACCATTCGCCCCGACATGCCGAGATGCATAAGCAGGATCTCGTTTTGATCGAGCGTAATGAGAATATATTTCGCCCGCCGCCGGATATCTTGAATCTTACGTCCCCGCAAGCGCGCCGGCAGATTTGGCGGCAACGCCGTGCGCAGATCGGCCCGGTGTTGATCCACGCCAGTTATGCGCGCGCCGGTGAGGGATTTGGCCAAGCCGCGGCAGACGGTTTCGACTTCGGGGAGTTCGGGCATATCAAAATGCAGATGACAGAAAACAGGGATCAGATAATAATGGAAAGAACTGTCAAACACTAGCTTCTGATACCTGATGTCTGTCTTCCGCCCTCTGAATCCCGAATCTCGTTTCTTCGGCGCGCGTCGCGTCAAACCTAGCGAAAAAACCGGTTTGGTGCAGGAGGTCTTCGCCTCGGTTGCCGGGCGCTATGACCTCATGAACGATCTGATGTCGGGCGGGCTGCATCGGTTGTGGAAAGACCGCCTCGTGCGCTTGATGAACCCGCAAGAAGGGCAAACCATTCTCGATGTGGCGGGCGGCACGGGCGATATCGCGCTGCGCTGCGCTAGGCGCACGGATGGAAAGGCCCGCATTGTGGTTTGCGATCTCAGCCCCGCTATGCTGGCGCAAGGCCGGGCGAAAGCAGTGGATCAGGGCATTCTCTATGGCATCAAATGGCTGACCGGCAATGCCGAGACCTTGCCCCTGCCTGCGCGCAGCGTGGATATCTATTCCATTGCCTTCGGCTTGCGCAATGTGACGCATATCGATAAGGCGCTGGCCGAAGCCGCGCGGGTGCTGAAGCCCGGCGGGCGTTTTTATTGCCTCGAATTCAGCCCCGGCGTTTCCGACCGTATTCGTCCAATTTACGAACGCTATTGCATGGAAGTGCTGCCGCGCCTGGGCGGCCTCATAGCGCATGACCGCGGCGCCTATCAATATTTGGCCGAAAGCATCCGCAAATTCCCCGACCAGCCGGCGCTGGCCAAACGCATGAAAACGGCGGGGCTGGATCAGGTTAAATGGTTAAACCTGACCGGCGGGATTGCGGTTATTCATTCGGGGTGGAAAATTTGACTGTAAGGCAAGCTTGCTTTTAAAAGCTTGGAACGCTATGGCTCTTCGCTCTGGCGCATAACATTTGCTTATATAAAGCATCAGAATTTATTGGAGAAACTAATGGGATTTCCGTCCTCCGTCGAAGATGAGATTACCAAGGCCGTCGAGAGCGCGACGAACGCGGCTTTTCACCGACTGATTGCGAATAATCTGATGGGCACCGAGCCCAATGTTGCCAATATAGAAAAACTGCTTGCCGACCCAAGGGGCGCGAAAGCTGTTTGGAAAGCGGTTGGAGGCGGTTTATCGACGCCCGGCGCTTTCATGGGTAGCGAAGTTGTTTTGGACTTGCTCGCTTGCGCCCAAAGGAATGCCAAGTGCATCGAGCTCACTAACCCAAATTTGGCCAGCACTTTTTCCCGCATAGCGCAATCAATGGAAGAAGCCATTGCCAGGGCTAAAACCCAATCGCCGGAACGTCGGGAAGAACAAGCCATACGCGCACGAGCTTCTGCTCCGGATTTATTGGGAAGGTAAATTTAGCAATCCTTTTCTTGCTTTTCAGGCTCTAACCCGCTATTAACCCCGCTTCCGCGCGCCAGTCGCCAAGGCATGCCTGGCCGCCCAACTTCAAGCTTAAGGATGATGCAAATGCCCAAACTCAAGACCCATAGCGGGTCCAAAAAACGCTTTCGCGTGACCGCCTCCGGCAAGGTGAAAGCCGGCGCCACCCGCAAGCGCCACAATATGCGCAAACGCTCGCAAGACATGAAACGCACGGCCCGGCAGGGATTGATCCTGTTCAAGGCCGACGGCGACAATATCGTCAAACATTATCTGCGCCAGCATTAGGAGCGAACCATGGCCCGCGTCAAACGGGGCGTCACCACGCACGCCCGTCATAAGGAAATGGTCAAGCTCGGCAAAGGCTATCGCGGCCGCGCCAGCACCAATTTCCGCATTGCCATCCAAAAGGTCGAAAAGGCCCTGCGCTACGCCTATCGCGACCGCAAGGCACGCAAGCGCGAGTTCCGCGCGCTGTGGATCCAGCGCATCAACGCCGGAGTGCGCGAGCACGGCCTGACCTACGCACGCTTCATGAACGGCCTTAAGCGCGCCGGCATCGGCCTCGACCGCAAGCAATTGTCGGAGCTTGCCGCCACCGAACCCGAGGTTTTCAAAGCGCTAATCGAAAAAGCGCGCGGGGCGTTAAAAGCTTAATTTGGGCTTATTGCAAGGATAGCGGCATCTATTTAATGTCGCCCTATGTCTGATGATCTATCCGCGCTAAAGCAAGAACTGTCGGACGGCATCGGCGCATCCAGGGATACGGCTGCGCTGGACGCCATCCGTGTCAAAGCGCTCGGCAAGCATGGCCAAATCACCGAATTGATGAAGATGCTCGGCAGCCTGCCGCCTGATCAGCGCAAGGAACGCGGCGCGGCCCTCAATATCCTCAAAAACGAAATCGCCACCAAAATCGAGGCACGCCAGCAGGAACTCGCCACCGCCGGCATGCAGGCCCGCCTTGCGCAGGAGCAGCTGGATGTGACGCTCAGTCCGCGCCCGCAAGCGGACGGGCGCGTGCATCCCATAAGCCAGACGATCGATGAGATCGTCACGCTTTTCGCCGCGCAAGGTTTTACGGTCGCCAAGGGGCCGGATATCGAAAGCGAAGAAATCAATTTCACGATGCTCAATATGCCGCCCGATCATCCGGCGCGCGACATGCAGGATACTTTTTACTTGCCGGCACAAGAAGCGGACGGACGTCCAGCTGTTTTGCGCACCCACACCTCGCCGGTGCAAATTCGCACGATGCTCAAAGAAAAACCGCCGCTGCGCATTATCGTTCCCGGCCGCGCTTACCGCTGCGATTACGACATGACCCACACGCCGATGTTCCATCAGGTCGAAGGGCTCATGATCGACGAAAAAACCCATATGGGCCATCTGAAGGGCTGCCTGATGGAATTCCTGCGCGCGTTTTTCGGCATCAAGGATTTGCCGCTACGCTTCCGCCCCTCCTATTTCCCCTTCACCGAGCCTTCGGCCGAAGTCGATATCGGCTGTTCGCGCAAAGGCGGCGAATTGAAACTCGGCAATTATGGCGATTGGCTGGAAATAGCGGGCTGCGGCATGGTGCATCCGAATGTCCTGCGCAATTGCAAGATCGATCCCGAAAAATACCAGGGCTTCGCTTTCGGTATCGGCATCGAGCGCATCGCGATGCTCAAATACGGCATTCCCGATCTGCGCACTTTCTTCGAGGGCGATCTACGCTGGCTCAAACATTACGGTTTTCTGCCACTCGATATCCCCAACCCGGCGTTGAAGGGATGATTGGGGGAACTATGTCGCTCAATTGGTTGTTGCTTGTAAATCTTTCCGTCTTCGGAATGCTGGCTTACAATACCTGTCTTAAACTGAGCGGGCCTAACATAAGCGCTTTCACGTTCACGCTCATTGTGAGTTGTACGCAGGTGCTTGCCTTAATGGTGGGGTTAGTGGCGACAAAATATGGTTTTAAGACAGATTTAATCGGCGCTGTGAAACCACACGATGCGGCTTTTGCCGTTCTTGCGGGTATATTCGTGGTTCTTATCGATATAAGTTTTTTCCTGGCCTTTCGTTATGGCTCGGCGATGTTTACAAACGTCTATTGCTGCATCGCCGGCATTATTTTATTCACGCTGCTTTCCATGACCTTCTTCGGTGAGACGCTGACCGTGATGAAAGGTGTTGGCATTCTTTTCGGCATTGCGTCGCTTGTTTTGATAGCGCTTTAACCGGAATTGGCGCGACGATGAAATTCACCCTTTCCTGGCTCAAGCATCATCTCGATACGAAGGCGTCGTTGCAGGAAATTTGCGACAAGCTGACCGCAATCGGGCTCGAGGTCGAAAAAGTCACCGATCCCGGCAAGGCGCTGGCGCCTTTCATCATCACCGAAGTGCTCACGGCCGAAAAACATCCCGATGCGGATCGGCTCCGGGTCGCTACCGTCAACACCGGCAAAGAAAAACTGCAAGTCGTCTGCGGCGCACCTAATTGCCGGGCCGGCATGAAGGCCGTGCTGGCGCAGCCGGGCGATGTGATGCCGGATCGCGGCGAAGCACTCAAGAAAGGCGTTATTCGCGGTGTCGAATCGCAAGGCATGCTGTGCGCGGCGGATGAGCTCAAGCTGCAGGATGAGGAAACCGACGGCATTATCGAACTGCCGGCCGATGCGCCTGTGGGCGCCAATTTTGCACGCTATGCGGGCTACGACGACCCGGTCATCGAGATCAATCTAACCCCCAACCGGCCCGATTGCGCGGGCGTGCGGGGCATCGCGCGCGATCTGGCCGCGGCCGGGCTTGGCAAATTGCGGCCACTGGCGATCAAATCGACCAAAGGCACCGAAAAAAGCCGCATCAAAGTGAAACTCGATTTCGCCAGGGGCGATCCCGCCTGCCCGCTTTTCGTCGGCCGTTTGATCCGCAACGTCAAAAACGGCCCGAGCCCTGCATGGCTTCAACAGCGCTTGCGCGCGGTCGGCCTCCGGCCCATTTCCGCCCTCGTCGATATTACCAATTTTCTTACGCTCGATTTTGCCCGTCCTTTGCATGTGTTCGATGCCGATAAAATAAAAGGCAATTTCTGGGTGCGACCGGCCAAGGGCGGCGAGAGGCTCGAAGCACTGAACGGCAACAGCTACACGCTGGAAAAAGGCATGACCGCGATTGGCGATGATACGGGTGTGCTTAGCCTTGCCGGCATCATGGGCGGCATCAGCAGCGCCTGCGATGAGGTGACCACGGATGTGTTCATCGAATCGGCCTATTTCGATCCCGCTCGCACCGCCCGTACCGGCCGCAACCTGCAAATCATCTCGGATGCCCGCTATCGTTTTGAGCGCGGCGTCGATCCTGCTTTCACCATTCCCGGCGCCGAGCTTGCGGCGCAATTAGTTCTGGATTTCTGCGGCACCAAGGAAACAATCGTGAGTCAGCTTGAGATCACCGGCAAGGTTCCCGATACTTCTCGCACGGTCAAATTCGACAGTAAAAAATGCGCGCGTCTGGCGGGCGTCAATGTGCCGGAAGCGGAGCAGAAAAAAATTCTCACCGCACTCGGCTTTAGCCTGAAAAATAAAAGCGGAAAACTTGCGGTCACGACCCCGAGCTGGCGGCCGGATATCGAAGGTGCGGCCGATCTGGTCGAGGAAATCATTCGCATCAAAGGCTATAACTATATTCCCGCGACGCCACTGGAACGGCCGCAAGCATCCATAAACGTGGCCATCGATACGCTCGATCAGCGCGCCAACACCGCGCGGCGCGCTTTGGCATCGCAAGGCTTGCTGGAGGCGGTCACCTGGTCCTTTATGCCGGGCAAAATCGCCACGCAATTTGGCGCATCGGATGCCGCTCTGCGTCTGCTTAATCCGATCAGCGCCGATCTCGACGTCATGCGGCCATCCATTCTCGGCAATCTGATTATGGCCGCCAAGCGCAACGCCGATCGCGGTTTCGGCGATGCCGGCTTGTTCGAGGTCGGACCGGTCTACAAAAACGCCACGCCGGAAGGGCAAGAAACTGTGGCTGCCGCGCTGCGCGCCGGTTCCACGCCGCGCAACTGGGCCGCGCCCGCGCGCGCCGTCGATGCCTTCGATGCCAAAGCCGATGCTCTTGCCGCGCTGGCAGCAGCGGGCGCACCGGTTGCTGCGCTGCAGATCACGATGGATGCACCGGCCTGGTATCATCCCGGCCGTTCGGGCTGTTTGCGGCTCGGGCCCGCTTTGCTGGCGACATTCGGCGAAATTCATCCCGCCGTGCTGGCGGGTTGCTATGCTGAAGGGCCGATGGCCGCTTGCGAGATTTTCCTCGCCGCTATTCCGCTGAGCCGCAGCGCCAACGCCGCCCGCCCGCTTTTGAAGCTGGAAGCGTTGCAGCCGGTCAACCGGGATTTCGCTTTCGTGGTGGATCACGGCGTGACGGCGGCCAAGCTCATCCGGGCCATCCGCGATGCGGACAAAAACCTGATCCGCGAGGTGACGGTGTTCGATGTCTATGAAGGCAAGGGAATCGAGACAGGCAAAAAATCGATTGCCCTGAATGTGACGTTGCAACCTACCGACAAAACCTTCACCGATGCCGAGATCGAGCAAATCAGCGCGCGTATCACGGCGGCGGCTGGCAAGGCGACGGGCGCGGTGTTGAGGGCTTAGGCTTCGAACCGACTGATCTGCCGGAAAAAAGCATGACTAGCTCTTGCGATAGTGGCCGTTCTCTCCTGTTCCGGAGATTGTCGGGGCCGTTCAGGTATCTCATGATCAGCGTTAAATGAAGCTTGCACATTTCGGCAATGCTGCCGAGCGGCCAAGCGTCCGGGAATTGAATGACGCCTTCTCTCGTCAGAGAGCAACTGCATGTCGATTCTCCCAATATATTTTGCTCAATAAAGACCTTTCGAGAACCGTAAATCTGAATCATGAAAGTAAAAAGAAAAATTTTATTGAACGGACATTTTGCATCACCACA
>Ga0307471_100000008_pt1 | contig 103270 bp, 108 predicted proteins | sample atmos_gasesAM3C__2_FD_204566 | JGI IMG/M metagenome (GOLD analysis project Ga0307471, IMG submission 204566) | Hardwood forest soil microbial communities from Morgan-Monroe State Forest, Indiana, United States - atmos_gasesAM3C_515 | ecosystem: Environmental > Terrestrial > Soil > Temperate... | reverse complement strand
CCAGCTTCGCGAGCTCCTTCGATGATGCGGCCGCCTTGACAATATCACCTCGAGCTTCTGCCTCAGACACTTGGACGAGAACGTACTTGTTGGTGAGCCGGACGACCGCGCGGGGTTTTCCGGATCGTACTAGGGCCCGGCGGAGTTTGTAGTCCGTCCTTCCCTCTCGTCGTCTTCGGTATGGAACTGTGTAGCGTGGACCGTCCGCCATGCGATTATCTCTTCCTCAGCATTTGATGGGCCTTTACATACTCATCTACATGAGACCCGCTTCGAAACGCGCCTCCCTTGGCCATCGCTTGTAGAGTCTTGTAGCCTCCCGGGGCGAGCTGTCGCTTGTCTCGCAGCCACCGCAGATGTCGGCGAATGGCCCGGATCTTCAAGACCCAAGCTTCCTTCCCAGGCTTCTGACTGCCCTTCCGGCTACCAGCCTTCTTACGCCGCCCGGACCTAGCACGGACTCGTCCGCGGCTAACACCGGTTTTTGGTAAGAGTCTGATCCGTCCTTCTCGTATGAGCTTCTTGATCTCGTCCCGGGTTATTGCAGACTGGACCCGGTCGTTCTCTTCCGGATCAATCCAGACCCGGTTGAGGCCGCCGCCTAAGAGATCCGCAGCAAGTCGCCTCTGTCCTCTGAGACTCATTGAGGAGCCTCCCCATCCACTGACGGTTCGCCAACGGCTTCCGCGTTTGCCTCAGTATCATACTCCTCCTCAGGCGACTCCTTAGCCCCCGAGGTTTCACCCGCTGCCGGGGCTTCCGCGACTGTCCTACTTTCTTCCTTGCCAGGATTCGCGACGTGAAGATTGCGCTCTTTCGCCTTGGCGATTATGCCGAGCCGTTTTCTCTCTCCGACCCGGCGAGAAATTCTAACAATGTAGAGTTTCGGATCGAGCTGTTCGAGATCCGATTCTCTAGAGATGAGCCGCTCGATGAGGCCTCTCGGGTGGAGACCTCGAGTGGACGATTTTGACCCGTACCCGACCTTGACCTTCCTTGGGAATCCGCTCTCCTCTTTCCTCATCTTGCTCGTAACGCCTCTTGGCCGGCGCCAGTTCACTGCTATCCTCTTGTATCGCCAGCTTTCTTGGCGTTTGAACTCTGGCCGGGAACTGGTCAGTCTCTTCACTTCCTAGTAACTTCGGGCTGTGCGGGTCCCTTGCCGGATATGTAGATTCCGTCTAGGAACACGCGTAGATCCTTCTCTTTGATTCGTGTGCTATCTTGAATATTGGCCGCTGTCTGGCTGACCGATTTCAGATCGACTCCTTCCACGGAAATGTCTTCGCCCTTGATCAATACTCTTGCTCCGTCCAGTATTCTAGCATATCTCGGCGTTTTTTCGCCGGTGAAGTTCTCTATCTTCAACACCTTAGCCTTCTCGTCCACTTTGACCGTGACTGGAAAGTGAGCATAGACGGTCCGAAGGTCGTATCTGTAACCGTGCGTGACTCCCTTGATCATGTTCCTCACATGTGCTGCCGCCGTTCCCAGCATTCCTACTTCTCGCTTTCTGGGCCATCGTGTCTCCAGCTTAACCTGGTTCTGATCAACTTGCATTGCGATAGGCAGGTGTGATAGATCTTCGACAAGTGAACCCAAGGGTCCCTTCACGCGTACCGTGCGACCCTCAACCTGTACGCTGACCTGGTCGGGTATAGCAATGGTTCTCTGCAGAGTCTCGGTTCTAGCCATTCATGTCGACCTTGTCTAGAACACATATCCTAGGAGCTGTCCGCCAGCGCCTGACTCTCGCGCATCCTTGTGCGCCAGTACCCCTTTCGGGGTAGTGAGAATGAGTATCCCTACGTCGCGTGAGGGGAGGTATCGCTTGCCCCATTTTTCGAACTCGTCTAGTCTAGATGAGAATCTTGGCCGAACGCTTCCGCAGTCGTTGACTCGTCCGAGCAGCTGGATCTTGAATTTTCCTCCTCTACCGTCGTCGACGAACTCGAACTCTCCAACGTAGCCGTACTTCTGCATGACCCGCAGGACCTGGCCCATCAGCTTGGAAGCTGGATACACTATACATTCGTGCTTGTGTCTCCGCTCGTTGTTGAGGATCGATGAGAACATGTTGGATATTGGTTCCATTCAGATCACATGTATTTTTTGAAACCCAGTCCCACGGCTACTTCTCGGAAGCATTGCCGGCAGTAGTTCAGTCCATACTTGCGAACGATGGGGCCGTACTGCCCGCATCGCTTGCAAGGACGCGCGCCTTTTCCGTACTTTCTCGCCTTCTTCGGCTTAATCTTCGCCATAGTTGTCTCAGCTGGCTACGTTTGTTCCGAAGTTGTCCTGCATGAACCTTATCGCGTCCACATGCGAGACGTAATGGTTAGCCCCTATCTTAGCAGGCCGAATCCCACGGGACCTTATCCGGTAACCAGGACGTCCTAGCGTCACATGTACGGTGGCTCCGAATATGCCCAGTTCGGGAACGTATCTTGTTCCGGGAATCTCGATGTGCTCCTTGATACCAAAGGAGAAGTTACCGTAATCGTCGAAGCTAGACTCTTTGACCTTGTTACTAACAGCATCCAAGGCTCTCTTCAAAAAATCCCCGGCTCCTTTTCCCCTCAGAGTTACGACAGCTGCAATGGGCTCTCCCTTTCTTACCCCAAAATCCTTGATCGCCTTCTTTGCACGCTTAGTAGCGGGCGTCATAGATGTCAGCTGGTTCAGAACCTTCTTCGCTTTCTCCAAGGGTTCCCCGGACTTACCGGTCGCAATGTTCACAGTGACCTTTTCTATCCGAACAACTCGCAAAGGATTGGCCGCGACGCCCTCGAGTTGTTGAGTCGACATCTTACTCTACTTCCCCACTCCGACCAAGGGCGCGTTTGTCCCCACTGGTATCACGTACGCAGCAGGCGTCTCGAACGACCCGCTCGAAGTCTCGACCCTAACCGACTTGTCCCGAGCATGTGTTCCCGGTGTTATCGACTCGATCCTGCCCATGAGACCCTGGTTTCGCCCATCCACGACAAGTCCGAGAGCTCCTGCTTGGAAGGGGATGGCGCTTATGATCTTCTGTCCGGGAAAGCCAATTTGCATGGCGCTTCCTACAATGTACTCCTCGCCCGTTTTCTGTCTCGGGTCTCTTGTCTGAATTACCATGTTACGTCCGTCGTGAAGGTTGAGCTGCGTCTTTCCCCCGGGAATGTTTCTCTTTCCGATTATTTTGCAGAGTTTGAATCCTGCTTCCTTCTGTTCGATCGGCATTGGTGTCAGGCCAACGTTGGGCTTCGGCAGAACGCGAAAGACCTCCGCCGCACCCTCGATCTGTAGCACGTCCATGAGGCCTACGCCGAATCGATGGTCCCTTCGAATCACGCCATCTACTTTGACCTTGCCAACGCTAATGATGCGGATTGCTTCGCGCGCTGTCTTCGCTTGTCCGAGAATTTCTCGGAGGACCATGACGAGAGGTATGCTCTTGTTTCGAGGATGCGGACCCGGCCGTGTCCGGGGAGCCCATGTCATTCTCTTCCGGTTTATTGGCCAGAACTCGGGAGCAGGTTCTCGTTTCAGCTGTCTAGGGCCTGACTTTCTTGCCATGTTCCTATTCCCCTGGCGCCTTTGCCCTCTCGGTCAATAGCCCGCTGCGCCACTTGTCGGATAGGTTTAGCTCCATGATGAGGACCTTGCTTGAGTGGATTGGAAACTTTGATGAGACGCCTGCGGCCTTCTCCCGGGTCATTCCCTCGACGAAGACCCTTCCATTGGAATAGTCTACCCGTTCTACCTTTCCTTCGAGACCTGCGAACTCTCCCCTCATGACCCTGACTCGGTCGCCAGTTCTGAGCGAAGCATGTCTTGACTGATATCTTCCGGATAGATCGTCGGAGAGGCGGGCCGATAGCATTCTCCTTTGTCTATGCTTGGGTGCTTGGAAGTAGAACTTTCTCTGCTTTGAGGGTTTAGAGCTTGCCACGTCTATATCACCGTCGACGCCAGGTTTGCTACTCGGGGCCATCGCTCTGCGGCTTCCCGTGCAACAGGTCCCCGGATCTCTGTTCCTTTCATTTCGCCCTCGGGAGTCATGATAACGGCTGCATTGTCTTCGAATGAGAGTCTCGTGCCATCGGGCCTTCGCAATGCGCGTGCTTGTCTAACGACGACCGCTGGAAAGACCTGTTTTCTCAGATCCGGCGCGCCCTTCGTGACTGAGACCATTATCATGTCTCCAACGCACGCCGCGGGTACTCGGCGAAGACGTCCATGATATCCTCGTACGTTGATCAGCTTCAGTTCTTTCGCGCCAGTGTTGTCTGCGCAAGTCATTCGGGATCCGACTGGAAGCCCACGAGCGATTCTTGGTCTGTATTCGACCATTCCACGGGCGCTAACTGCCCTAGTCTTGGGCGCGGGCATGGCTATTCTCCAGCTCCTTTTCTATCTACTACGACGAATGAGACTTCCTTGCTTAGAGGTCGGCACTCTGCGATTGTAACGTAGTCGCCTGTTGCGGCGGAAATGCATGGTGGGTTGTGGGCGAGGGTCTTGCTTCTCCTTCGTTCGTATCGGTTGTATTTTGGATAATAGTGTAGGTAGGCTCGCTCAACTGAAACAGTTCTCGGAGATTTTGACGTAGAGACTGTTCCCTCGAAAACTCTTCCTCTTACGGATATGTCACCATGGAAGGGGCAAGACGGATCGTTGCATCCCGATTTTGGAGGTTTGACTTCGAGGCCGATGTTGCGAACTACCATCTGTTCAGACCCTTCTTCACTCGATCTTCTGGCCGGTATCTGAGGTCGCTTCCATTAACCGCCAATTCTTCTCCATTGGGAAGTACGGTATTAAATGTCGTGTGTAGCTTTGTTATTCTGATAGTTCTGGTCTCGGTTTGTATAGTGAACGTATTTCTCGTCTCGTCCCTTACGAAACCGGAGAGGCCAGTCACTCCCGGGTCAGCACTCTCGCTGACTGTAACTTTGAGACCGATCCACTCGTTAGCAAGAAGACTCTGCCGATTGATTGCCATCTACGTCGTTTTCTCCTTTCCAAGTGGTAGGTTCTGAGCGGTTAGAAGCCTTGCCACGGTCCTTCGCAACTCTCTTACTCTAGCGGGATTATCAACTGTTCCTCCCGATTTTACTTGTGTCCTTATCGTCGTCAGTTCGGCTCTGAGCTCCGAGATCTTCTTCGTCCGCTCTTCGGGAAGCATCTGGTTTATCTCACGCTTGCGAAGTACTGCCAACTGGTTCTTCCTCCTTCTTTGCTTCGACTTCGACTAGTGGCGGAGGGGTCTCTGCCACTACAACCGCGGGTGACTGCGCTGCTGACTGTGTAGACTGTGTTGTTGAGGCTACTAGTGTCTTCATGGTTGGCTTGTCGAGAAAATCCGCAGTGGGTGGGAGTATTCGTACGTTGATGCCAAAGAGTCCTTGTTTTAGTTGAACATCAGCGACGGCGACTTTGACGGTTTTCAACACGGGATCTCCCACTCGCGGCAGATAACCTGCCCTGAACTTTTCGTATCTTGCTCTTTCAGTCGTGAGCTTTCCGCGGATTACGATCTCTACGCCCAGAGCTTGGGACTCCATGACTCTCTGTATTGCCCAGTAGGCTGCTCTGCGGAAATGGACTCCTCGCTGCAAAGCTTGTGCGACCTGGGATGCAACCACTTTTGGATCCTGTTCTGGAACCTCAATTGCCGCGACTGATAGCTGGGGATTCTCTATGCCGAATTTCGTCTCGAGAAGTTTCGTGAGATCTTTGATACTCTGGCCCCTACGGCCAATGACCATTCCCGGTTTTGACGCGTAGATCACTACTCGTGTTCCGACGGGACTCTTTGTAAGTTCGACATGGCTGTAGCCCGCGCGTTTGAGATCGTTTTGGAGAAGTTCGTCTATCTCGAGCCTTCGAGAGACGTCTTTTATGAAATATTTTGTGACAGACATTGGACTATTCTGCCTCTAGCCCCACTAGTTCAATGTGGGTAGTTGTCGCGTTTAAGAGGTCTGATCGTCCAAAAGCGCGGGGGTTGCGTCGCGGGATCTTGTTCGCGCGCTGCGCTGCCGCATGAATTATTTTGAGGCGCTCCGTGTCGAGATTACGATACTCAGCGTTGGCTTCAAGCTCGTCTAGTAGCCTGAGTAGGTGGCCGGCAGCCTTCTGGGGGAATCGTCCGGCGTACCAGCGTTCTGTGAGTTGTCTTCTATGGGGAACTTCCTTCTTGTAGTGCCTGTAGGCGACGGCTTGTTTCTTCTCGATTACTCTTTCGAGGAGTTTCTTTGCATCGGGCAGTTTCATTCCTCTGATGGTACGGCAGAGTTCGACTGAGGCTTTTGGGGATATTCGGAGTTGTCTCCCCGAACATTTTACCGTCCGGTCGGGGTCGAGACCAGTTATCGAGTATCCCCGCTCTGGCATGTTGTTCGCGAAGACTCGGATTGCCCTTTGACTCGCCCTAAAAAGGTTCCTTGGCTTATGGTCAATTGAACGACGAGTAATAGTCGAAGAATTTTGTCGCTGGTTCTTTTCTAATTGCTCTCGTCGGATTGAGTGGCTGGGCTGGTTACTGTTACTGTTCGGCTTCGGGACTGGTTACTGTAGTCTTATGGTTTGTTTTCCCGGGTTTCGGCTGGGATATTATGGCAGAGGCAATTGAAAGGGTCCATACTGGTATCCCCGGTCTTGACCATGTGCTCGAGGGTGGTTTCCCGAAGGGTGCTAGGGTCTTGTTGGCTGGTGGTGCTGGTTGTGGGAAGACCATCTGCTGTGGCCAGTATCTCTACAAGGGTGCTACACGATATGGTGAAGCCGGTGTCTACGTTTCTACTGAGGAGCCTCCGCAAGAGTTCAATGCGAACATGCTGCGTTTCGGCTGGGATTTCAAGAAGCTCCAGACGGAGAAGAAGATCGGCATGGTCGACGCGGTCTACCAGCGCACAGAGTCGGAGTCTGCGGAGCAAGAGTCGCTGCAGTCGATCCTGTACAATCTACGGTCGAAGCTGGCTGAGGTGAAGATTCTCGTTGAACAGCTCGGTGCGACGAGGCTGGTCGTGGATTCGCTTCCCGGCTTCGGGTTCCGAGTGACTGACTTGAACACGCTTCGCGAGATCTTCCTCGAAGTAGGACTACTGCTGAAGGACGTCGGCTGTACCACTCTCATGACGACAGAGATCGTGGAAGGCTCGGGACTGATCAGCCGCTACGGTATCGAAGAGTTTCTGGCTACGGGTGTGATGGTCTTGGCACTGGTCCGGCAGAGCTCGCCTATCCGGAAAATGTATGTTCGGAAGATGCGTGGAACAAGCCATAGTCTCAACGATTTCGCCTTCACGATCGGCCATGACGGTGTAGAGTTGAAGGGGCCGATCGGTGTGAGGAGTGCCAGCCGGCAACGACGCCTCCATAGTCCGCGGAGAAAGCGTGGAAGCCGGCGCTGACACTGTCTACGAAGAAGTTGTGACTGGGACTGTTTCAGTATCCGAGGCGGCGGGGCTAGTGGAACAAGGGGTTCAAGGACAAGCCGCGGCTATCGACCAGCAAGGCTGGACGGGCCGACAGAACCAGACGGGTGCATGAAAAATTTGCAGAACTTGAAGAGTGGAATTTCAGCGTTCGATGAGTCGCTCGGCGGCCTTCCGAGCGGGAGCATTATCCTGTTTCTCGGCGAGGCCGATACTGGCATGACAACCTGTGCACAGCAGATCCTGTACCAAGGACTGCTTGATGGTCGGCCCGGGGTCTATTTTACTACGGGCCGGTCGTGGGAGGATATTGTTGCTGAGATGGGTGTGTACGGCTGGGGCCTAGACCGATATTTCGAGCAGCGGAAGATGTGGTTTATCGACAGTTTCGGGATGAAGCGGGAGAAAGTGTCTGGGGAGGTCAGCTGGGATATTGGTCCGGCGAACTTGTTGGCGAAAGAGTTTCCGCACGTGGTGGCTCCGCTCGGAGCCTGTACTCTTGTCGTGGATAATTTCAGTGATGTGATTCGGTCGGCGCCGTTTCAGGCTGTTGAGCAGACGTTGAAATTGTTACAAGCGAATGTCCGGTCGAACGGGGGCTTGTATGTTCTGTTGGCGAATAAGGGTATTCACACGGATCATGTTGAGAATACTGTGAAGCATTTGAGTGATGGTGTTGTTGACTTGTCTACGGAGCCTTTCGGGAGTGAGGATTATGCTCGGAAGATGCGGGTGTTGAAGATGCCGGGAGCTTTCACGGACATGAAGGTGTACGCTTACCGGGTCGGCTCGGCGGGTATTGAGATGGCTGCGTTGCATAGGGTGCGATAAATCATGATGTTATCGAATGTCTTGCAAATTGACGAGGTTGTAGGATTACTGGTGAATGCGGGTTTTGTCTGGGCGCTATTGATTGCGACGTGGGGCGGAATATCCTACAAGTTCCTGCGCGGGCGCCGGAATGGGCCGAAGGTGGGTCCGACTCACCAGCAGAGTTCCACGAGCAACCCGTTGAAGCACGGATTGTCGGAGGAGGAGGTTTTCCGAATATTGACTACGGACGAGACGAATATTCAGATTGTCCGGATCTGTGAGACTCCCCGGACCGCGCGCGAGGTTGCGCGTGGTCTAGGCGAGATCTATCCGGGCCACCGGGACAAGGGCTTCCCCGCGGACAAGCTAGGCGAGCACTTGGCCAATCTTGAACGGATGGGAGCAGTCAGGTTCAACGGAGAGAAATGGGCCGCGACCGATGTAGGTATGAAAATGGTCCGAAAATACTTCGGCTAAACCGGAGCATCTGATCTCGCACTCTAGTGTCGCGAGAAAAATTTTGTTTTCAGATTGGAAGGGGTTGACCTTCTGTCTGGAAGCTTTCTGGGCAAGAATATCGGCTCTGGCGAGTAGAATGGGCGAATAATCGTTTTTGCGAACCTGCCATATTTGGAGCATTCGAACATGACGAAGCCGCTTTATCGAATACCCCTCCGCGATTGCTGGTCCCCGCTTATTCTAGGCGAATTCACACGGCTGAGCGAATCCTCCAAAACCACTTTTGTGTCGCGAGGAGACACGCTCTACGAATTTTTGGTGAGGGGTACAGCCAGTTGAAACTGTTCTGGGCTTAGAATCCTTCTATTCCCCTGGATCTGGCGAGTCGCCGGTTTTCGTCATGTGGCAGGTCAGCGTCCAGGTGAACACGCAGAATGCGGCTAGGTCAAAACGTGTGCTTAGATTTCTGATCAGGGCTTGTTCTGGGCGAGCTCTGAGGATGGTTCTATCTTTTCTACTCTGAAAAGTAGTAACTAATCTTACGGTTCCTACTCTAAAACGTATATTTTGACAGGAAGAAAACGCTGAAAAGTTCAGACAACAAGAGACTATCGAAACCAGATGGAACGACCTAATCTCCCAGACCCGCTACGACCACGACCCATCGAGCCAATACCCTCACCCCTCAGACCCGGACCCTACGTCGGCCCACGACAAGAAGAACTCGGAATAATACTCAAAGAAATACTAGAGAAACTCACAACAATAGAAAACAGGCTCAAAACAATCGAAGAACAACTCAAAACAAGACACTGAATGCCGAAAGATTTTTCCACTGACCCCTGTCGCTCTCACTCGTGCTCCCACGTCGGGTCCTTCTCCTTGCAAGTCTGGTAGTCGTAGCCGCCTTTCTCATTCAAACGCGTCCAATCTTCGCCACACCCAATCCGACAAACACCAACATCATAGTCGGAGGATCACCCGATGGAATCATCGTCGACACAAACACAGGCAACGTGTACTTCACCGACAGTTCAACGAATAACGTTTCGATAATATCAGGCTCGACCAATACCCTGATTGGGTCTCTTCAAGTCCAGAGTCGTTCGGGTGGCGGAGCTTTCGATCCCATTAACCGAGAAATCTACATTGCAAACGACGGATCGAACACTGTGTCGGTCATCAACGACACGTCAAACACCATAGTAACCACGGTCAGCGTTGGTCTCGCACCGGTAAGAGCCGCCTACGATTCAGCCAACCAGAACATCTACGTCTCAGACTTTTCCCAGGCGAGTGTTTCCGTAATAAATGGACGGAACAATACTCTAGTTGGCACAATCCCCGTTGGTAGTGGACCCGCTGGCCTTGTTTTCGACCCCTACAACAATGAAATCTATGTGGCAAACTTCGGCTCGACCACTGTGAGCGTCATAGATGGCTCAACGAACAGCGTTGTAAGTACGCTTTCGGTAGGTGCTCACCCCGACGGCGCAACATTCAGTTCAGCCTCGGGCGACATCTACATTTCGAACTATGGATCCAACAGTGTCACAATCATAGACGGAGGGACAAACACGATAATCGCTACCGTCCCAGTTGGCAGTTCACCTGAGTACGCCGCCTACGCCAGCAACGACCACGATATTTACGTGACAAATCGGTATTCCAATACCGTGTCCGCAATATTCGGCCAAGCGCCATATCAGACTGCAACGGTCGCAGTTGGCATGAACCCTCGTGGAATCGCGTTCGACCCGATAAATGGCGAACTGTACGTCTCGAACAACGGTGCCGGCACGGTATCGGTGATTCGAGTTAACATTCCGTCTATCGAGATCAATCCGTCCACAGGATCGGTCGGGACCAAGGTGCTAGTTCAAGGTACAAACATTCCTGTAGCGAGTGTTAAGGTCACCTTCGATGATGTCTTCATCGGAACGACGCCGGTCTCCAACGGCAACTTCAGCTTCACTCTAGACGTTCCGCAAGCACAGCTGGGCAATCACCAGATCAAGGCGGTCGACCAGATCGGAAACGTCTTCGCAATGACGACCTTTGTTGTTAGTCCTAGCGGCCCTCCAAGTCTCGCACTCACGGTTACCGTCGGAACAGTCTACTTCCCCGGAGACACCGTTGTGGCGAGCCTACTCGTGACCTCCAGCGGCATGTCCCTCAGCTCATCAGGCCTACAAATGCACTTGAACTTGACAAGGCCTGACGATTCCAGTATACTACTGAACGTGACCTCGATTGGAAGCGGACTCTTTAGAGCCTCTTATACACTCCCGAGGACAACGCGACTCGGAACCTACACTCTGCTAACAAATGTGAACGCTCCGGCGATCGGCACCGTCTCCACATTAGCGTCATTCGAGGTCAAACTGCCTTGGCTGAGTTCCCAGGCGTCAACAATCACCGCCGCTGGACTTGCGTCCATAGCCATCATCGGCGTTGCTCTCGTCTCATGGCGCAAAGGATATTTCAAGAGAATCTCAAAGGAATCGTTCTGGAATCAATAACCCATCAACGACGCGGGCTCCTATTTGCCGCGCTTGACGAGCCCGGTGAGCTCGACTTCGTAACGCGTTTGTCTCAGTCCATTGATTTGAAGTGGATGCTAGTCTTTCTCTAATCTTGCCCTAAATCTAGAGCCAGCTGAGCAAATCTCATGAGGGCCAAGCTCGAATCGTTTTCACTCATCGAGGCCAATCCTTCACAAGGCTCCCATCCAAAGCGAGCTCAACCAATGCCAAGGTCGAATCCTCCTTCGTGATAGAGCCTAACCTGGCACAAACGGGTTACTGACAAACTACTCGTTGTTTACCTTTCGGCAACGACCCAATACTCGTTTCCGACTTTGTCGGTTTGCACTATCGGGAAGAGTCTAGTCAGTTCTTCCCGAACTGAATCAAGGGTTGAAGATCCATCACTCAAGACATGTGTCTCAACAAGGACCCTTCGAAGATTAGGTAACAATCTCCTTCCACCTTTCAACACCTCATTCTCGGACCCTTCACAATCTACGATTAACGCAGTTGGGAGAAGTCCAAAGCTAATTTCGTCGAGTGTGCGGACCGCGACTTTCTCCTGAGAAACATAATTTACATCGCTGAGCCTCTTCAGTGAGGCAACACCGCTGAAGCTTCTGTCCTTGTACAGAAAGGCATCTCCGGAACGATCACCCAGCGCTAAGTTATAGACATCCACATTGCGACGCATACTAGTTGTTGCCTTAAGAACCAAGAAACTTGACTTCGAAGGCTCAAAGGAATACACTTGCTTGGATATCCTGGCAAGAGTCCGGGTCGCATCTCCCATTCTCGCTCCCACCTCCACGACTACATCGTCTTGCTTGATGTGATGGGAGTAGAGTCGTGCTACAGCGTCCTCCATGGGCCTCCCACCAAAAGCGACCGAGAGAAGCGGAGAACGTCGCAGGATGTTCACGAATCTACGGAGAGGCGCGGGAAGACCCACCGTCCTCCATTCCGAATTCATCTTGCACAAGTCTCCTCTAACCGGAGAATTAAGGATGGAGGTGTGAAAGACCCCAACAGATAAGATGGCGACAAAAGTTCCTTTGACACAGGAAAACGGCTAGGTGTCGTGCGGTCGATCATAGACATGGGAGGAATCCGATCGTGCTGACTTCTCTAACACGTCATAGCCCTATGGATCACAAGACTGGGATAGATGAGGTAAAATGGATCTCCGACTTCGGGGTTTTCTTTCATGCCCGTAGACTAGAGATCCTGAAATCCATGATCATTGGAGAACACACAGAATCAGCTTTGGATGTAGGGAGCGGATCCGGACTCCTAAGCAGCCTGGGCATAAACTCGGTGTCATTCGACGTAACCCCCCATTCTGGAGTAACCCTAGTCGCTTCAGCCGAGGCTCTCCCTTTCAGGGACAGTTCCTTCTCTTTGATATTCGCGGGGGAAGTGATAGAGCATCTTAGGCATCCCAAGAGGGCTCTGCGTGACTGGATAAGAGTCCTCAAGACAGATGGCACGCTCATCATTTCCACACCCAATGGCATTCTGGTTAGAGTGGAGGGAAACAGGCTCGATCACATATTCACATTCTCTCCAAATGGACTCGAAGAGGGCCTCAGAGGGCTCGGCCTCAGCGTGGAGTCAATTAGAACAATCTATACCGGACTTTTCGGAAAGCGAGTCTTCAGATTCTTGCCTAAGCGATCGAAAATGTCCATACTCCGCTTTCCCGTACCCCGCGTCCTCTCCTACGATATCTTCATCAAATCTCGGAAAGAACGGACTGTCAAAGCGATCTAGATTGTCTCGAGTGTGGAGGTATTGATCCATAAAGGTTCTCGTCGTTCATCCTAGAATGAGCATAATGGGAGGTGGTGAACGCGTCGCCATTCACTCCTTGCTAGCTGCGGGCAAGATGGGAAATGAAGTCACTCTCTTGTCTGAGGAATTCGATACGGCCAAATTCGAAGATTTCTTCGGCTGCGACGGACTCTTCGACAACGTTAAACAACTAACGTTTGCAGAGTTCAAGCCGATAATCACATCTAGCTTCCTGCTTTACCAGAGGCTCCTCTACTATCAAAGCCAGTTTCGGAAGGTACTTGGTAGACACCCGTCTTTCGATCTTGTCCTAGGGACCCAAGATGTCGGTTACGTACCAACTACGAAGACTCCTGTCGTACAATACTGCTACTTCCCTGAATATTTCCGACATCTTCAGTCGGGGAGTTCTTCCCCACTCTGGGAGATTTACTATAAACCCGCGAGAATGTTCTACCGAAACCGAGTCGGTAAGATCAACCAGTTCCTGGCAGTCTCCAATTATACCCGGGAGTTCGTGAAGGAAATTTGGGGTAGAGACTCGACTACCCTCTACCCTCCCTGTCCAGTTGAGTTATACAAGTCTCAAAACATGGATGTCGAGAATCTTGCGGTAACAATCGGTCGCATCGTGCCCGAGAAACGCATGCATCTATTCGCCGAAATCGCTAGGAAGCTACCACAATTCAGATTCGCGATAATAGGAAGCGTAGCAAGTCATCAGGATAGTTACTACAGGTTTCTGGTCAAGAACGCACCAAGCAACCTGTCAATTATTCTGTCCCCTCTGAGAAAGAATAGAGACCTGCTAGCCAAAGCGAAGGCCTATGTTCATTGTGCTGAGAACGAACACTTTGGAATCACCATAGTCGAAGCCATGGCCTCTGGATGCGTTCCGATCGTCCACAACAGTGGTGGCCCTAGAGAAATTGTTACTGAGGACGTCGGATTCAAGTGGCACAACACAGCAGAGGCCGCCGAGCAAGTGTGGAGGGTGATAAGCGACAGAGAGCTACAGAAGAGAATGTCAAGCGAATCTTCTAAGAGAGCGAGGCTGTTTAGCGACGATTCGTTTGAGTCCGCTCTTATCGAGATTTTGGGAGCCTACGAAGAACAGCAAGTAACAAGGCTAATTCAGACTCGAGTTTGAAGACGACCTCCTCTTACGTCTATTGAGATAAAGAAGACCCAGCAAAAATACCCAAAATAGCCCGAGAGCGAAGATCGAAGCGTCCAGGATCGTTGGAATAAAGATTGCGAAAAGGACAATCAGCCAGAGTGTTCCTAAGAGGCCGTAGTAGACATAATTGTGCTTGTAAAAGAACCCACGCCCGGTATCCCCGAATGCGTGAAGTGGTAATCCCACGGGAAGTTTTGCAATAGGCGCGATGGGAAGAAACCACCAGTAAAACAATCCCAGCAGTATCAGCCAATTAATCGTAACGTTCCAAGGTGCACGGAAAAGTTGGAAAGTTCCCAATGAGAAATAAGCGAGAAAACCCCACAGCCCCATTATGGTGCTAACCCAAAGAAATAGACTGTCCACGATTGCTAGCAAGATCATCCATCGACGGCCGTCATAGCCGACCAGCCTTGCCAAGGGAAGATTGATTCCGTACCAAATAATTCCGTAAGGCGCATTTCCCTCAACTTTAGCCTCGCCTTTGAAAACGAGTACGACGCGCTTGAGCCCATTCATGATGGCTGGTTGGATATCATGAGGAATTGGGCGTAGACTGATCCAAAGAGTCCGAAGCGCAGTTATCAAAGCAACTGCAGCGATTGTTTCCCACGTAACCATCTACCCTGTCCGACTATCGGTATCATTTGCTCAGTTCATAAATGCCTGTGGCACAGTCGCTAGGCCCCTTTATTTCAGGAAGAGTCTCCGGTATTGCTGAAGTAGAACTTTCCTAGGCTTCTCTTCGTTGGACGCCCAGATGTAATGTATCGAACACACGTCTACTTCAGATGTAGTCTTGTTCTCAGGCCAATCGTAGTTCGGATTCGGTTGAGAAGCGGTTTGTGAATCACCTCTTCAGGCGTTTCGCGGAATACCTTTACGTTGAGGGTAAGATAGCTCTGAACGCCAGGGCATTGACAGAGATAATTTACCTCATTTCCAGCGTCAGGAAAGGGCTCGGGCACTCCATATCCTCTCTTCTCCCAAATCCAACGAGGGTAGATCGCGAAGCCGCCGCAGGCGCCAACTTTTTCCCAACCCTTCGGCAGGCCGTCACGCACCGGATAGTAATCATACGGGTGATGCCGCATTTCGGGTGTGGCCCATGTGTCCCAGTATCTCACCTTAGCGGGAACTTTAGAGTAGTCCCAATACCAATTAGATGCCCCCAATACGTAGTCGCGGTCAAGACTTCCATATTCGTTAACTAACTCGCGAATTGCCTGCACGTATCTTAGATAGTAGCTATCAATGCTAAGGAAATGTTCCGTTTCCGGATGTAGGACAAGTGCTTTTCTGTGGGCAGCATTTCTTCGATCGGCCAGGTAAAGGATTCTTTCTCTGGTTTTCAAGGGTGGATAGTGAGGGGTGTCTACGAACCCTTCCACGTGGCAGTAGAATGGAAGCTCAGGAATCTGCCAGATCTCTTGCCTCCCACTAATGCAGACCGCCGTTATGTTTTTCTTGACTATTCTCTCAGAGGCAAAATTGTTCTCTTTCGCTCTTGACATAGGGGGCACTCATTTTGCCCATAGTAGACTGGAGTATTCGAAATTTGCTATGTTTCGAAGAGAGAATTTCGCCAACTGGCAGTTGGATCGACTTTGGGTCACAAATAAGCTGCTCAAGAGCTGCAGCCTCTTGGTGGGAAGACCTCAAGTAAGTTACACTACAGGACATTTCCTGTGCGACCTAGGCGTGAGGCTATTCGACGATGAAGAACCACCTTGGGTCAAGGTGGGATGCTTTAGTGGAAATCGGCGCCCCAGCAATGTTTTCAACGAACACCAGAAATAAGACTGCCCCTGCTTTTTGAAACGCTGATGCCTGCTTCAAGCGCCATGGAGATCAAGCGTTGCAGACTCTGTGGTTCGAGTGGTTTCGTAGTAGTCTTGTCACTAGGCAATCAACACGTATCCGATTTTGTCGGCACTGAGGGAGAGAGTCCTCGTTCTCCTCTGGAACTGGTTCAGTGCAGAGACTGTCAGCTCGTCCAGCTAAGGCACACGTTCCCTAGACAGTCATTGTACCTTCACTACTGGTACAGGTCTGGAATCAGTTCAACAATGAAAGAGGCCCTGAGAGACGTAGCTACGAAGACATGTGAGGTTGCGAAACCGTCGGCAGGCGAACTGGTCTTAGATATCGGTTGCAACGATGGTACGCTCCTGCGCTCGTACGAGACTCGGGGATTGCGTTTGATAGGTTTCGAACCGGCGCAAAATCTTGTAGAAGACGCGAGGAAGGGAACAGAATACGTCTTCAACGACTTCTTCACCGCTGAGGCGTTTCGAGAAAAATTCCCTACTTCAAATGCCAAGATCGTAACCAGTATCGCCATGTTTTATGATCTTGACAAACCCTCGGATTTCGTTGCAGACGTTGTCGAGTGTCTTGATACCCATGGAGTGTGGGTCGTCCAACAGAATTATCTCTGTTCTATGCTAGAGCAAAACGGCTTCGACAACATCGGGCACGAGCACCTTACGTACTATTCGCTCAAAACGATGAACCAATTGTTGAGCAGACATGACATGGAAATATTTCATGTTGAGACAAATGACGTCAACGGAGGAAGCTTCCGAACTTACATTGCACGGAGAGGCGAGTTCCTCGTTCGAGACAGCGTAAGGAAGCTGCATCAGTACGAGACAGATCTATTCTCAAGGAAACCATCCATATACGATATGTTTGCGAAGAATGTACAGGAAATAAGAATTCGACTAAGATCGTTCATCGATACTGAGGTCAAAAGGGAGAGGACCGTGTACGTTTATGGCGCCTCAACCCGAGGCAATACAGTCCTTCAATATTGTGAGCTTGATCATCGGGTCATTATGAAAGCTGCGGACGCCAATCCCGAAAAGTGGGGTCTTGTAACACCCGGAACTGGAATCCCAATAGTTTCGAAAGAGGAAGCAAGGAGAGATCATCCGGACTATTTCATCATCCTCCCTCATCACTTCCTCAAGGAGATCACTCGCGATGAAGAGGCTTATCTTAACGCCGACGGGAGATTCATCGTTCCATTACCGACTCCACGAATTGTGACCAAATATGGCACGAGTGACATCTGATTTCGCTACACGGAAGGATCCCCGTATCGGTATTAGGGTCAAGCAGACAGCGTTTTCTATCGATCATTAGAATCAACTGAACAGGTGGGAGCAATGGACTGGAAGTTCATCTTAAAGAAATGGATTCTCCGAAAGGGGATGCCCGGTTCCTACGAGACAAGAGTCAAGAAGAAATTGACAAAATTCAGAGGGAATCTCTTCGTTGACATTGGAGCCCATCAAGGTCTATACAGTCTGCTTCTGGCGAGGAATTTTCGGAGAATATACGCTTTCGAGCCTAATCCCGCGATGATCGCGGTTTTGATTCGCAGATTGAAACGACAAGGGATCCTCAACGTGACGGTCTTCCCGAAAGCGCTGGGGGACACGGTTGGAAAAACAGTTCTCTATCGAGATCCTCATGAAGGATTCGGAGGCTCAACCGACACAATCCTTTCTGAGTTCGACTATAACCCCAACATGATTCCTGAAGGGGGAAGCCATCACGTCTATCTAGGCAAGGAGGGTGTCGAAGTTGACCTTTCGACATACGATACAATGGTAAAGGAACCCGCAGATCTCGTGAAAATTGACGTCGAGGGAGCCGAGTTCAAAGTATTGGACGGAATGAAGGAATCATTGAAATTAGGGAGTGTGAAAAACCTAGTCGTTGAGCTTCATGATAAAAGAAGAAAAAAAGAACTTGAAGTGAGATTAACAGGATATCAGTTAGTATGGCTCGACGAGGATCATGTCTGGGCAGGCAAGCTAGCCCTCTGAACAGCAGACTATGCAACTAGCACTATCGATTCGGCACACGACGTTTCCACATTCCAAGTCATCCCAAGGAGCACCTCTAATCGTCCACTCGGACAAGCAACAAGCCTAGGTCCCTGCTCGAGCTGGAAGCCCCACGGCCTGACCCTGTATCAAAGCGGTTGCTTTGGCAAGGGCATCCTCGAATTCCTGTTTCTCAGAAGGAGTAATCATCGCCTCTCGATCAAGGACCTTGATTAGCCCTTTTGCAGTCATCATGAGTAATGGGTACAATACTTCCTGCTCTTTTCCAGGAATAATCTTGTATATGTACGGATTCTGCTCAGTAGAGACTGAGGCGTCAGCAGCAAACGCTCCCGTCCTCTTCATATGGTAAAGGCCAACACTGATGCTGATCGGCACAGCTACCAGTAGAGCGACTACCGTGAAAATGGTGAGACTTGGAAAAATATCCGCGAGGTACTTTACGTCCTGTACTCCGAGTCTGTAGAGCAGGAGGAGGTTGCTCGCAATTCCAATTAGTAACGCGATATAGGTGCCGTAGCCGATTCTGAAATAGAACCAGGCGCGGAACAATACACGTCTGAAGTGGAAGACCATGTCGGGCCTAGCGTACCATGTCGATGAACGTTTATATCAATATTCGAGATTGGCGGCCTAGGAACATTTGCAGAAGCGTTTACTCTTGCTTCCTGTCATTTGGGGAGCATATGGGATCGGAGAGGTGCTCATCTTGACCTATCTGTTTGGCCCAATACTAAATGGCCTTCCTTACGTTCCTACCGATAAGCCGATAGGCGGATCCTATTTCCCAGCTCTTTTCTTCAACATCGCCGTATTATTTGCGATGATTGCACTCAGTCTTGGGGCTTTGGGAGTGTGGACTCCTGATCTATCCAACCCGAAGTTCAAGCGGGACATAGCATCGTTAGTGGTCTTGCTGGGAAGCGGCTTTCTCGTCTTTTACAGTGCGCTCTTTCTGGCTCCTCTGATAGTATCGTTGGTCTATTTTCTCGCAACCAACATCGAGTAATCCTGGTTGAAGATTGCGACTATCGTAGTCTGCGCCCATAACGAAGAGGAATACATCGAAGACTGCCTGCGTTCTTTAATCGGCCAAACACGCCCCTCACAACTCGTCGTTGTCGTTGCGGACCGATGCACCGACAACACAATTTCCATTGCGAAACGAACCTTGGAAAAGACGCGTTCAGTAATCGTTGAGAAGAACTCCTCCTTTTGGAGAAATAGCATATCGGAAAACCTGCAGTTGAGTCTAAAGTACGCTGTGGGGGATGCGCTAGTAGTTGTCGACGCTGATATGATCGTCCCACCGAGTTTCCTGGACACTCTTCTGTCGGAGATTGATGGGTACGCGGTCGTATCTGCCCTCGTCAGAACTGACCCATCGAAAAGCACTCTAAACAGACTAGTTGCGATGTGGGAGTTGACCTACAAGTTCGCGCCGGTTGGAGAACAGCCTAGGGGCGGTGCTCGAGCAATCTCAATGGCTGGTTTGAAGACTGTTGATGGGTTCCGAGATGTCTATGCTTGGGAGTCTGACCTCGATAACCGGCTTAGGAAGTTAGGATTCCGAGTAAAGCTCGACCGACGAGTGATGGTCCTTCACCGGAGGAGGATGACTCTGGCCCATTCAGTGGCCTACCAGATCCAGGCGGGAAGAGCTAGAAGACAACTTGGCGTTTCGGCTCGGCGAACCATTCTACATTCTCTGGTGCGTCTTAGGCCTTTCGTCATCCTTGGCTACTTCAAGAACCGAACCAGTCGATGAGCGTAAATTCGTTTTTAATAGGTTGAATCAACAATAGGGACTTGTAATGCTGCCCGGTGTTAAGACCTATGATTTGAAGAAGAACGTTGACGAGCGTGGCTTCTTCGTTGAGATCCTTCGTAGTGATTGGGCGGAACTGCTTGGCGAGGACAAGATTGCCCAGGCCAACCTGTCATTTACATTTCCCGGAATGATAAGGGCCTGGCATCGTCACAACAGGGGGCAAGTAGACTACTTCATCGTGCTAAAAGGAACGATGAAGATCTGCGCCTACGACGACAAGCAAGGCTCCTCTACCAAGGGTCAACTAGACGAGATAGTTACGGCCGGTGACCGGTTGCAAGTAGTACGAATTCCAGGACACTACTGGCACGGAACCAAGACAGTAGGACACGCACCGTCCTTGACTGTCTACTGCGTCAACAGAATGTATGATGCGAAGAACCCGGACGAGGAACGGCGGCCTTGGAACGACCCTGCAGTGATAGATACTAAAACAGGGATGCCGTTCGACTGGAACAAACCGCCCCACAAATAGAATCTACGCCCGCAAATTATGTGGAATGGCGATCTGCTTTTGCATCTCCGAGATGCCTTCTTCTGCAGTCAGGAATCGTATCCCTAACGTGCGTTCTGCTTTGTCTACTCTAAGACAACTGTTCTTGGGGCGTTGAGCAAGTTGCTTGAAATCGCTTGTGAGAACGGGTTGCACCAAACTCGACGAATAACCGAAGCGCTCCGCTATTTTGATCGCAAACTCATACCTGCTTAGACATGATCTTCCGGCAGTGTGGAAAGTTCCATTGCTGTGAAGCTTAGCCAGCTTGAGCAGAGCTTCGGCAAGGTTATCTGCAAAAGTCGGCGAGCTATACTGGTCGCTCACAGCCTTGATAGTCTGATTGTTTTTCAGCTTGTCCAGTACGAACATTGCGAAGTTGATGGTTTTTCCCGAACTGGATGGTACCCCCGTGGCTTCGAGTGGATTCCAGCCGAAGATTACGCTTGGCCTTGCGATCGCATAGCTTGGCGCCTCTGAAGCAACTTTCTCCGATTCTAGTTTCGTTTGCGCATAGTAATGGAGGGGATGAGGATCGTCTTCTTCCGTATAATGACCGGACGACCCGTCAAATACGTAATCTGTGGACAAGTGAACTAATCTACAGTTGATTTTCGCTGCGGCGTTGGCCAGGTTTCGCGTTCCTTCGACATTGACCTTTTCGGCCTCTTCTCGGTGAGTCTCGCAGTAGTCCACGTTGTGCAGCGCAGCGGTATTGATGATGGCCTTAGGTCGGATAGTTTCGACGAGTCGAATCGTCGCGTTTCGGTCGGTTATGTCGAGGTGAGAAGAATGAGGAAGAGGAGAATCGCGAGCGTTATGCGTACCATAAGCCTCGAGGCTGGCGCTCTGGGCAATTGATGCTAACTTGGAGCCGACTAGTCCAGTGTCCCCGATGACGAGTAGTTTTTCCAAGGACACTGTCCGGTCTTCGACAGTAGCCTTTTGAACCTTGACAAGCTTCGAACTCTAGAGAAAAATGGTCGTTCTGGTAACCGGTGGCGCAGGATATATTGGATCCAAGCTGATTCGGGACCTGTCGGTCAATCCAAGATTCGATGGTAGACCCATCCGGGTCTTGGATAGTATGCTGCGTGAGAGATACGTGTCGATCATGGACCTTCCTAGAGAGGGGCGTTTCGAGTTCTTAGAGGGTGATATCCGGAATGAGGGCGACTTGAAGAAGGCGTTCGTCGACGTTGACATGGTCGTCGACCTCGCAGGGATCACCAACGCACCATTATCATTCGAAAGGAAAGAACTCACCTTCGACGTCAATGTTAACGGTGGGAGAAAAGTCGTCGAACAAGCAGTTAGCGCTGGCGTTGAGAAATATGTCTACTCCTCAACTGCGAGCGTCTATGGACCGACCAAGGGGGTAGTGGGCGAAAACTATGCATGCAAACCCATCAGTCCATATGGTGAGTCGAAGCTCCAAGGAGAGAAGGCATGTCTCGACGCGTCGAAACTTCATGGGCTCGATGCCACGGTCCTTCGGCTCGGCACGGTATTCGGATACTCGATCGGGATGCGCTTCGACACAGTCGTTGACCGGTTCACCTACTTGGCGTGTATCGGAATGCCGTTGACCGTTTGGGAATCTGCTCAGAACGAGAAGAGACCCTACCTGCACGTTCAAGACTCTGTAGACGCACTCATCTTCGCACTAACCAAGTCCGGGATGAAGGGCCAGATTTTCAATGTGATCGGTGAAAACGCTTCGATGAACCGGATAACATCAGCAATCACTCATGAGGTCCCACAGGCCCGTGTGATCATTACTCCGACCCCAAACCTGAACCAAGTATCCTATGAGCTCGACGGTTCGAAGATCGAACGACACGGCTTCAAGCCAAGTCACACGTTGGAACAAGGCGTCAAGGAAATAGTGGACAGGTTCCGCGTGTTGCTTCGCAAGAAGACGCCAACCAACCCTGTCAAAACTGTTGCCAGTATTCCGATTTCAGATGGGTAGATTATTCCATCGACTCCGAGTCTGAGACTTGGAGTATCGCCGGGCCGGTCTACAAGCTAACGTACGTGCTTTCGCCCACGACGAACCGTCGTCCGCTGGGACGATAGGCGTGTTCGGATACGATTTTCGAATTCTTGCCGATGATGCTATCCACAATCCTCTCGCGACAATCAATGATGGTTCCGTCTAGTACTATGCTGTTCTCGATCTCCGCGCCTTGGATCTTCACGTGGCTGCCGATCGATGTGTAGGGTCCAATGTAGGCCCCGCCTCCAATCTCTGAATATTCGCCTATTACGACCGGGCCTCTTACCGACGCGCCTCTCCTGATGACCGCTCCTTCTCCAACCTCCACGCTGCCCGAGATTGAGACCTCTTCATCGATCTTGCCCTTTGTCAAGGGCCTTAGATCCTTTAGGACCAGCTGGTTCGCTTCTAGAATGTCCTCTGGTCGTCCAGTGTCCTTCCACCATCCCGAAACCTCATGATAGGTGATTTTGCCTCCCGCATCTAGCAAGTTCTGAATGGCTTCCGTAATCTCCAGCTCGTTTCTCCAGCTCGGTTTTAGTTTCTCGATTGCCGGGAATATTGTTGGCCGGAAGAAGTAGACGCCGGCCAGGGCCAGGTCGCTGATGTACTGTTTCGGCTTCTCGACAAGCTTGACGATCTTCCCACTCTCAATCTGAACCACTCCGAACCTGCTAGGATCCTTAACTCTGGTCAGAACGACAGTCGCGTCCGAGTCGGATTTCTGAAACTCCCGAGCCAGTTCTGGGACACTGTCTTTCAAGAGATTGTCGCCGAGGTGGACGACAAACGGAGAGTTTCCAAGGAACTCGCGACTGATCATAACTGCGTGTGCGATTCCCTTAGGATCGGGTTGGTTGATGTAGGTGATCTTCGCTCCGAACTTTGAACCGTCTCCGAGAGCTTCCACGATCCCTTCTTGTAAGGGTCCGAGGATGACTCCGACCTCTTTGATTCCGGCGGCTCTGATCTGATCGAAGCCGTACATCAGCATCGGTTTGTTTGCTATGGGAAGCATGTGTTTATTGCCGGTATAGGTCAGGGGTCGGAGTCTCGTGCCGTGTCCACCGGTTAGAAGTAGCCCCTTCAAGGCGCGAAATTCCTTTGACAACTTCCGATCGTCCTCTGGATAAATGGCTTCAGCAGTCGTAGAAAGTATCGGAACTGCGGGTGTAGTTCTAGCCTAAAACCGGGGCAATCTGGTCCAGGCTGGCGTAGTAGATTCCAGGAGACGCAGTTTCCAACGTGAACGTCAACGTGACCTGTAGTGGTGTCCCCCAGTTCTGAGTGTTCCATATTGCCTGTGGGTCTACGGTGACTGTAGTCCAGTGTGAGATTGTAACGGGGACTATGATAGTGATATTCGCAGAATACTGGTTGACTGATGGCTGGGTGGCAGTATTCGAGGGTATGTAGTAGACCGTGTGAGTCCCATCACTAACGCTCGCAAAGAGCATTGACTTGGTTGCTAGATTGGTTGATAGAGTCTGGTTAAGGTGAACTTGGACCTTTGTCGAGTTGAAGAGTAGCTTCTGTGACATTATTATCTGCTCGAGGGAGCCGAGAGTCGATGTGTTGTTTAGGGTGAAGGCTAGCCCTCTCGTCCCGTTAACTCCCAATGGTAAGATCCCCGATGAGGTTGTTGGATCGATGTTGTTCAGGGAGAGTCTCCAGTCGAAGGGAGCCCTCTTGCCAGCGCTCTGGTCAAGAACCCACCACTTTAGCGCCGGATTGGCTACTGATGGAGTCGGAATAATCGCCCTTGAGCTGGTTGATTCTCCAAGTAGCTGATTGGTCAGGTTGTCGTATACGATGATGTGGAACGTATCCCCAGCTGGGACTGCTGCGTACGCGTCAGGCGCGGTAATGACGTACGACCGTTCCGACGCTGCCCCAAGAAGACCCGTTCCCTTGTAGGTCCAATAGAAAGGCAACGGGCTGAATTTCACGAAAAAGTTCGGATACACCGGTGTAGTCAACACATTCCCAAGCGTCACATTGATTTGAGTAACTGACCCGATGCTGTCCGGATCCGTCGCGGCATTGACCTGGATCTGCGTTCTAGGACTAGAGGCTTGAGAGATGTATGCTCCTGAGACGCCTGCCAAAGCGGTCGTCAGAATCATCAACATTACCAGCGATGGTGTCAGTCGTTGGCGGAACGGTTTGTAGAACGACATTGGCGATGGGCGCCAGGAGAGAGTCCTCATCATGTTCGCGAAGAAGAGTTTGATGTTTGGACCCCCAAGTCGGCAAATGTCGAGTACTAGTGGAAAGGTCCAGTACGCCATATAGTTCGGGAACGAGCGGTAATAGAAGAAGAACAGAACGATTGGGAATGCGAAGACCATACTGTTCAGCCCGCGATAGTGGCGAGAATATGTGTAGAGAAGAAGGGTCGAAGTCCCTAACATGAGGATCAGATAAAATGACGACGGAAGTGCTATGCCGAGGTCGAGGAGGATATTCGAAAGACCTATTCCCCCAGGAACCTGTCCTACGGCACTGGGCAAGTAGGGAGCAACAACGTCGGCCCACCAACTGCTGGGCGAAGCTAGCATGAAGGGAAGATTGGGAAGGATGAAAGCTGCCGATGCTATTCCCAGTAGGGTGGCGAAGGAACGTGGCCTCGACCCTGATCTCTCATGCCAGAGGCGGATGAGAAGGAAAGGTGCAGCGACGATCGCGACTTGTTTGGTCGCCACTGCGAGCCCGAAACTGGTCCAGCTGGCCTTGGGATGACGATACCATAGGAATGCGGTCAGTACAAGGAAGAATGCCCATACGCTATCAGTCCAACTGCTCGCGATAACGAATGGAAAGAGGCCAAATGGTGCAAGGCTGATACTCTTCAGCCTAGCCGGAGCCAGTCCGAATATCAGGAGCAGGGAGGCGATGTAAAACAGGAAGACTGCGTCGCGAATATCATGCAAACCGGCAAGGTACAATGGCAGGAGAGAGAGAAAGCTCAGAGATGGATACGCGAGATGGAAGTCGAAGGTTCCATTTATTCCTGGAGTGTAGTATGATGGGGAGAAGCCAAAATAGTCCATTAGAGGTTTGATCGAAAAACCGTAGGGACTCTGAAACTGGGCAACCTTCACAACTCCCAAGTAAGTTCCGACGATCGTATCGGTAGTGTAGCCCGCGAAAAGAAACCTAGACAAGATAGCGTACAACGCGACTACAGCAACCAGATAGCCCGCTAGCGAGAGCTGGTTCGACCGGATCACGGTCAATTTCTTTCCAAGGCCGGAAAGCATGTTGAACAGTCCGAACACTAGCATCACCGCAGCAAACCCGATAGCCCATATGGAGGAGGGTTGAAGGAAAAGGGTGGAGAGACCGGCTACAACAAGAAATGTTCCAGAGAGCGCGAGACCCGTTCTCGACAATCTAGTTATGTTGGAAACGGACTCGTTTGCCCCAACGAATCGCCCGAGCGCCTTGATGAATAGAGTCTTCCAGCTGTTTAGTAAACGGGAAATCATTCGACCGACCACATCTAAAGCTCTTGCTATCCAGGTAAGAGGTCGAGGCTTGAACCCTAACTTTAAGGATTGTGTGGAAAACCAAACTAAGTGAAGTTACATTTTCAAGTCAATCACAAGGAAACTTGGTCAGCAGCCTCTAGCATCTTCTGCTACTTCCAGATCCCAGTAGCCTAGATGCACAGTCTGAACGGTTACTCAGCTGTCGTTGAAGGAAGAGGGACCTTGACTGTTTCAGCGAGACTTGCTTCCACCAACCCGCATAATATGTGACCGATGAGAATGTGACACTCCTGTATTCTCTGAGTATTAGTCGAAGGCACCATTATGTGATAATCGCACGACTGCGCGAGCTCTCCTCCAGATGACCCGGTCAGCGCGACAGTCTTCGCTCCAAGTCTCCTGGCTTCCCTGACTCCGTTTATCACATTTTTCGAGCGACCACTCGTGCTGATCCCTACGACAATGTCGCCCTCGTCAACGTGTGCCGCGACTTGTCGGGAGAAGATTTCGTCAAATCCGAAATCATTCCCTACTGCACTTAGGACTGAGGTGTTTGTGGTTAGCGCCATCGCTCTCAGAGGTTGACGAAACTTAGCGAATTTTCCAACAAATTCCGCGGCTAAGTGCTGGGCATCGGCGGCACTCCCTCCATTTCCAAAGAACACGACTTTCCGGCCGTCCCGTAATGCCAACAACATCGTTTCCCCGACGGCAATGATGTCTTCGGTGCATTCACTGCCGAGTCTCTCCTTGGCCTCAATACTTTCCTGGATTTCTCTACGCGCTAGGTCGGTCTTCCAAGAATAATTGTCAGAAGCGTTCTGCAATTGATGTTGATGTCGTGCCACACTCGATTCCCGAGCTACCTTGCGTTGCGCCAAGTCTGGAGACCGTCCTTGTCGAATCGGATTGGAAACGTCTGGCCTCCGAGCGCCTCGACGGCGTTCTTGACCCGGACCTGTTTCCCTGGCTCACAATAAAACAGCATGAAGCCTCCTCCGCCAGCTCCCAACAATTTTCCACCTAGTGCTCCAGCTTCGCGGGCTACAGTAAGAAGCTTGTCGGTTTCATCGGTGGCGATTCCTTGGTCGAGCCTCTTCTTTAATTCCCATTCGGAATTCAAGAGCTTTGCAAACTCGGCAAGGTTGCCCATCAACAACTGGTCCTTCATTTCAAGGGTAAGGGTCTTCATCTGTTCCAATGCGTCGAGAACCCTTGGATTCTTACTCTCATAAGACTCGATCTGTCGCTTGAGAATGCCTCCCGACCTCCGGGTCGACCCTGTGAAACAGAGTAGACTGTTGTACTCCATCTCGTGAAGAATCTCACGACTTATCCGGAGAGGATTAACGATTGTCGCCTCCCTCTTGAACTCGATCAGATTAAATCCGCCGAAGGTGGAAGCGTATTGGTCCTGCATACCACCGGGGATTCCGACGTCCTTTCTTTCGACTTCGTAGGCGAGGTTAGCGATATCGTAGTCAGTCATCGAATTTCCTTTCCATTCTCTAAAGGCCCCCACGAGCGAAACACAAAGCGCAGATGAAGATCCGAGTCCGGTGCCTGGGAGTTGGTCGTACCGTAGAGTCGCGTCGAATCCTGACTGTTGCTCAAACCGTGAGGCTACGGCCTTGACGAACTCGATCTCTCCACCTCCTTGCAGTTCGCTCAGATGATCATAGGTTTCTTTCAGACCTTGGTTTTCCTGAACGATAGTGATCCTACCATCTTCTCGCGGAGTAATCGAACAGTAGGCGTAACTCTTGATCGTGCAGGACAACACGACCCCACCCATCTGAGAAGGATATGGGGGAACATCAGTTCCTCCCCCAGCATAACTGACTCTTAGAGGCGCTCTGGCTCGCACCTCCAAAATCAGGAACCTCCCGTCTGCAATTCCGATTCCTCGGTTGAAATAATCACACGGACTGCTTGAGCAAGTTGGTCGCCGTTTGTTGGCACCCTGATACCGCGGCATCCCGCCCTCCTCGCGGCCTCCAAATCGCTCTCATTGTCACCTATCATCCACGACCTGCTACGGTCAATTCCGAGATCGCTAGAGGCTCTGATTATCATGCCAGGTTCAGGCTTGCGACAATCGCAACCCTCACCCGGAACGTGAGGGCAATAGTAGATAGCATCTACGGTACAATCTTGTCTCCCCAGCTCAAGTCGCAGCTTCTCATGTATTCGTCCCATTTCGTCGTGAGTCGTTAGGCCTCGGCCGACAACTGACTGGTTCGTTACTATTACGATCCGGAATCCTTTTTCTCGGATTTTCCTAAGCGGCTCATAGACGCCAGGAAGAATTTCGAGCTCCTCAGGCTTCTTCACGTAATCGGATCGTTCCCGAGTTAGAACTCCGTCGCGGTCGAGAAAAACAGCCCTAGCCATGGGCAAGGCGTGTCCTTGAGTGATTGTACGACCCATACTCGGTTAATAGTAGTTTCTGCAGCGGACGGGAATTCGAAACGACACAGTTGAGTCCAGTAACAACTGCCGAATGTCAAGTATTGAGTCAACTCCCCGCACAACAGTTGGACCAACAAGGCATATTCTCAACCTCTCGCTATCGATGTAACGGTCACAACAATCCTCTCTATTTTGAGAAAACGAAAACGAAATTTGCTCATATCCTAGGAAATTACTTCCCCAGTTCCGTCCGATTTCATTTTCGAACCGAAACAGTTGACGCGGATCCCTCATCTGGGGTTAGTTAACCCCTTCACAAAAATGCTCACTACTCTTAGCGATCCTTTGGACGATAAAGGAATAGGGAAACTTTCTTGAAAGAACCGGGAGTAAGTTGGAAGTCGATACGTCCAGTCTGGACATATCAAACTCATATCGAGCGGCTTAGCCCATTCATACCGAAGCGTTGTAACCTCTGGTCCCATCGATTATCGACTCAACCTTTTTGTGGCGTGAGGACTTACGACGACCTTCAGACATCGTCATGCCCTCGACCAGCATCGTCGTCCCAGTATGGAATGGAGAAAAGATGCTGGCGACGTGTCTCAACTCTGTTCTGAAACAAGACCTGGGCTCATCTGAAATTATCATAGTTGATGACGGAAGCACGGATCTGTCATTGGATGTTGTTAAGAATACCATTGGAGGCAGACCAAATGTACGGATAATCAGTCATTCCGCTAACCAAGGCCTCAGCAACACCCTCAACGAAGGCATCAAGGAATCGAAAGGCGAGTATGTCCAGATCGTCCACCAGGACTGCGAAATCCTCGACAAGGATTACGTTAGGAAGGCAATCGAATCTCTTGAAACAGATCCGGAGATCGCCGCGGTAACAGGGCGGCGGGTTTACGAGATCGATAAACTTTCCGACAGAGAAAAACTGTTCATGGTGGCTAACGGACACCTCTCCGAAATAAGTCACAGAGACCAAGGAACTCAGGATGTGACCTTTACGGAACACAAATGCGACCTCTTCCGGAAGAGCACCGTGGAAAGCATTGGAGGATTCCCAGACGAGCACTTCCGAAGCTCCGGTGAAGACCAAATCCTCAGTAGCGAGCTTCGAAGCCGAGGTTACAGGCTCGTAAGGCTAGATTCCATTAGCTATAGATTGGGATTTGGCAACAAGGAATCCACACTTGGAGGAATTCTGAAGAAGCTATTCGTCTACGGAATGACCCAGGCAGGAGTTCTGGTCAGAAGGCGAAGATCATCGATCAAAGGAATTACCAACAGCAAAGCTCTGACAGGCAGAGCAATGAATAGATTACAAATGATCCTCTTCTCCTTTGTAACCGCCACAGGACTCATACTCTCTTTGTTCTCGCCCTACTTTCTCCTCGCATCAGCTGGGGCCATTGCACTGAGAATTCTCACCTATTCTAGAGGTTTACACAGGATTCGAGGCAAGACACGACTGGCTGTCGTAGGTCCCCTGCTCGACATGACTTATTCGGTCGGATTCGTAAAGGGCTTGGTCGTTTCAAGTATGGGCGGAAAACTATGACATTTCCTTCGTGTCTCGTCACTCTTCCCGCGAGAAACGAGGAGAAAAGACTGGCATCGGCTGTCCAAAGGGTTGACGGTATGCTTCAACAGCTAGGTTATCCGTACACACTTCAGATTGCCGAGGACGGATCAACGGACAACACTTTCAGAGTAGCAAAAGGTCTGACCTCATCGTACCCTAACCTCAAACTAGTCCACAATGACTCAAAGCTGGGGAGAGGGCGAGCGCTCCGTAATGCTTGGCAATCGACTCTGGCCGATGTCTATGTATTCATGGATACAGATCTTGCAACGGACCTTCGATTTCTTCCCAAACTCGTCGCGAGAATGCAGGGTGAGGGTTTGGATTTTGTAACAGGGTCTCGTTATTCAGCCGGGTCTCAGCTTCGACGGCCTCTTCTCAGGAAGGCTTTCTCAATAGGCTACAATGGCATAGTGAAAACATTGTTTCACACTGACATGTCTGATCATCAGTGTGGCTTCAAGGCGTTCAGTAGAAGAGCCGTTATGACTGTGCTACCGCTGACAATGGAGAATGGGTGGGCTTGGGACACAGAGATAATCGTGTACTTGAAGAGTCTGGGTTGGAAGATGGCCGAGATTCCTGTCTCGTGGAGAGAGATGAAATCGGAAAGAACACCCATCCGAAGACTGTTAGCTGACATTTACGAGCAAGGGTTTGCCCTGATTCGGATTCTCGCCAGGTCTCGTAGGATAAAGGCGAGTAGCCTTGCGAATCGTATTAGAGCAATTTAGCGGCCCAATTATCGCGGCAGTTGACTTTCTAAGGAGCGAGTACAAAAAACATCCTTGGCTACCTCTCGCGCTATTGGGCCTCGGCTCATTTCTGATCTTCAGTGCCTATTCGATAGAACGATATTTGGCGTTTCAATCGAATTTCTTCGATCTTGGGCTTGATGCGAACTCTATTTGGCGTACCGTTAACGGCTATCAGTCTTGGCAGTCGCTCGTCCTCCCTTCGACGCCCGGTCACATCAATCACATATCTCCAATCCTGGGTCTCGTGGCCTTGGCCTACTTCGTAGCTCCTGACCCTAGAACACTCCTAATCATACAAGCCGCAGTGATAGCATTCGCAGCTGTTCCACTCTACCTGTTGGCTCTTCGAGAGACAAGGAGCCAGTTGATGTCTCTGACCCTAGCCGGGCTCTATCTAGCGAACCCGGCTCTTCACGGGATCATCAGATTTGATTTTCACCCGGAAGCATTCATTCCGTTTTTCGTTTTCATGATCTATTTTGCCTATCCTCGACAGGGATCTGTCCCTTTCTATCTGTCGCTCGGACTCTTGCTGTCCACAATCGAATATTCCGTAATCCTAGGTATAGGGATCGCTGCATCGCTTTGGATTGTAAATAGGCGGATTGATCGACGGATACTGGTCACAATCCTCGGATCCCTCTCATTGCTCATCATAATAGCACTGTCAATCGTTAGCCAAGCCTTTCAAGTGTTGAATTGGCCCAGGAATTGGCTTGCGGTGCAGTTTTTCGGCCCGAGCTCCTCTTCGGTAACTGGGTATACTGGATGGGCCACTGCCTTCTGGAACAATCCGGGGATATTGTTGAATGCATTGCTGTATGATTACGCAGCTAAAGTTACGTACTTGGTCATTGCAACGGCTCCTCTATGGTTTTCAGTCATCAAGTACCCGCTAAGGTTCATCCCGGCGATTCCTTGGATTGCGGTCGTCGGCGTATCTTCGAGATTCGCTTATTCAAATGTGAATTTCCAATATTCAGTCTTCCTGATCCCCTTTGTCTACCTAGCTGCGATTCCATTGATGCATCGATTATCTGGGCAGCGAAAGCTTGTCTTGGCATTGGTTGCATTGGCTCTTTCTTTTACTATGGCCTTCAGTGCACTAACCCCGTTGGACGCACAACATCCATGGCCGACCCCGAGTGCTCTCGAGACTGTGGTCAGTTCCATTAGCCATAGTTTGCCGCAGAACGCGACGATCCTAACCCAGACTGACCTTTTTCCACAATTATCGAACAGGCCATACGTCACCGTGAACTCCTCGTCCCCGGACCCACCTCAGTATATTCTGGTCAACACTGAAAGCGTTTGGTACAATTGGACCAGCCCCTCTCTGGGCTATCCGATCTCCGTAAACCAACAACTTCAGCACTTCACAAGCCACTACACATACCAGCTGACCTTTCTCGATGAAGGAATACACCTCTACAAGTTGGACTGACCCAAAGGAGTTTCCTTAATGAGATAATGAAAGCCAAGCCCCATCGACGACCGCCGAGCAAGAGTCAGAGTTACATGTACCAAACCATAACATGAGGATTGCCCCTACTTCGAGGACAGAACGATCATCAGGCGATTCTTGCTGTCGGGAGAGGAATACAGACTTGCGGCCATTGACTAGACGTAACGGTAGATCGGAACTCCATCGATAGTCGTTTCGAGAACGAAGTTTGTAACGAAAGCCGACTCGAGCAAGGGATGAAGAGACATTACATAGAGCATAGGTGGCGAGTAGTCTCCAACAATATACTTGACTCCTCCCTGGCTCATGAACTGTGATAATTGGGTCACATTGGGGAAAAGGTGGAACGGGTCGTATGGCATGGGATTGAAGGGTTCAGGCCCAGTCTTTCCATAGATTTGCCACTGAGTTATGCCCAACGCTTCTTGGCGGTGGGCGAATATTGCGACTGCGGGATTCCCGACAATAATTTCATCCTGAGGGCTCGTGTGAGATTCTATGTACGAGGCAACATCGTGAACATATGTGATTGACTGATTTCTCCAAGTCATGTCGGTGTTGAGCAGCATTGCCGCCGTCGATCCCGCATTGATGCCTAGAAGCGCAAGGAAAGCAATTCCCAAGACGAACTTACCAGACAACCTCAGAGAAGGATGAGGAAGAGTCAGGCGAACCTGTTCAAGAACCTGGGCGATTAGCGGAGAAGCAAGAATGGCGAGAATCGGTGCAAAATAATCGTAGTAGTTGACTAGAGGCACCCCGAACAGCGCGACCAGCAGCCCGGTTGACAGCAACCAATAAATTCCTAGAATAGCTCCGAGCTGGGACCTTCCCTCCGGGGAGCCGTAGCGAACAATGTCTGGAACGAGGGCTGTTCCGATGCCCATGAACAATATGAGGGACGACATGAAGAGGGCATTGAAGATCGATAATGGCTCGTACGCGCCATAGGAGTCTTGGGGGAAGTAGGTTAGGCCGGCCACTGATGCAACCAGGAACGCCGCGGCAAGGAGACCGGCCATCGTTAGAGCAGTTCTTCTGTGATGGGTGTACCTTGACAGGAAAAAAACCACAATGGTAATTCCTGCTGGCGCGACAAGGTAAAGCCATTCACGAACGAAGACGTCAAAGACTCTCGTCCTGAATGAGAGGTCGACGACTTGTCCGTAGATGAAGTAAGACGCGCTCTCTTGCTGGCCTCCAAAGCCGAAGTTCTCGAGCATCCACCCAAAAGAGCTGTTGAAGCTAAAGTAGAAGAAAGCGAGACCTGCAGACAACGCTGCCGCGGCTGCTGTAACGGTTGAACTGGTTAGAAAAGTTCTGTAGCTCGTCCCTGTACCGCCTCGCTTTCGTAGGAATAGGAATGCGAACAGGATCGGAACGGTAACGAGGTAGACGGCTATTCCTCTGTATTCGAAAATCGATACCCCCAAAAGAAGCCCGTATCCGAAAAAGTAGCGTAGCTTTCGTTTTCTGAGCCCAAGTATTAGTATCCAGAAAGCGCAAATTGATAGAAACAGCATCAACGTGCGCTCGTCGAATACAGTGTTGTACCAGATTACCGTTGGAGCAAAGGAATAAGCCGTCGCTGCGACAAAACCACTCCTTCTATCAAAGAGCTCTCGAGTAACTTTGTAGATGATTGGGACCGTAGCGGCTCCAGGAATAATAGAGATGAGAGAGACAGCCTGGTATGTCTGCCCTAGCGCTCTGCTCGACAGGGCTACTAGGTAAATGTAGACCGGATCCCTTACGAAGAAGTCTCGGTATGGGACAGATCCGCTGTTGATTAGTCCCGCCCAATAGAGAAATATTCCTCCATCCCATCCAACGGGCAGTACGAGTGAAAAGCAGAGGCGAAGGGCTAGGCCGACAACAGACAAGATCGAAAGGGTGAGAATGGTATTCTTCCTGAACGAGATCAATTTGCATCTCCTGTTATCTGATAGTTGGGCAGCTGCCTAGGGATGAAGGTTCATTTCCTAGACAGAATTTAATGCTTCAGTGAATCCCGGACTAGAGGATGTTGTGTTGACTCATGTCTCGGTACTCAAGATATTGATTATGCGAGGATGCACAGTCGATAAACAAAGGTGCTGGCAAAGTGATGGGTGAAACTCATTTCGACCAGTTCTATATCAACCGCGACTGAAGTTCACTTGAAGGCGCTTATATGATGCTCCAGTCTGATGTTCAGGATCGACCAACACCGAGTTCGAGCACTTTCTTGAAAATCAGCACTGTGATAATGCTTTACAACGAAGAGGAAGTAATCGATGAATTTTCGGATCGTCTAATCAGAGCGCTTGAGTCTTTGCACGCCGATTACGAGATAATCTTCGTAATAGAAGGGACGGATGCAACTCTTCAAAAGGTGACTGAGCTTGCAAAGAGGAACCCTAGAATTAGAGTCGACTATAGTGTGAAGAGGCTTGGGCTTGGAAAAGCGACGAAGAAGGGTTTGAGCCTGGTTAGTCCCGAATCGGACTATGTGTTGACTATGGATTCGGATTTGAACCATGATCCTGAAGAGATCCAGCGACTTCTCGAGGCAACGAAGGAGGCGGACGTGGTTGTGGGCAGTAGGTCGAAGACTCGGGGACTCGTGCAAGAACTTCCATGGTTCAAGAGAATGGTCAGCGCCACTACCAACTGGGTGTTGAGGAACGCTTTCGACATGAGGTCCAGCGACATTACGTCCGGCTTCAGGATCTACTCTACGAAGGCCGTTGAGACTGTGCGGGATGAGCTTGTTTCCAAGAACTTCGAAGTGACGGCTGAGCTTCTCATCAGAGCGAGCAAGAAGGGTTTCTCTATTACAGAAGTGCCGATTACGTTCACGCGGAGACCGAGAGGAACCAGCAAGCTCAGCTTCCTGAAGAGTGGAGTCGGGTACGTTGTTCTACTATTCCGCCTCGGACTCTAGGAGCGAGACCTAGTTCCGAATAGTTCTCTATTTTGCCTGCCCGCTCGGCTCTTCCCGTCTCAACACAGGCATCGATGCTGACGCGGAATCGGGAGGGGTCGACTTTCGGATCAGGCTAATCAAATGCTGTTCTACGTGAGGTGCTAGAACGCTGTCCTGCGCGTGGTCCTCTGCATTTGTAGATGTCTCGGTCGAAGACAGATGCAGTAGCTCCACTCGTGTCTGGTGCAGCTTCATGTAGAGTCCCGCTGCGATAGCCGAGAAGGCTCCAACAGTGCTCAATGCGATTATTCCAAACCCACTACCCTGGAGCATCAAATTGACGTAGGACTGGAAGTAGTAGTTGTTCGCGTACTCCTCCAGTGTCCAGAAGACAAAATAGACTATGACCAACGATTGGACGACCATCAACAGTTTCGCATAGCTCGGAACACGACTCCGACGCACGGCAACATCCTCACTCGTGATAATTCACCAAAATCCTCAAAGAAGTCTGAAAGTTCGGCCCAAAATGAATTAGAGTCTTGCTGAATAAGGGAGGATTGTGCCTGATGAAATATGGTGCTGGTACAATTATCGATCGAAAGTCCACGTGAGAGTCGATGGACTAAAACGAGTCCTTTCTTTCAGGAGGCAATGTCGTCGAACCGTGGCCAGGGGCAGGTGCTCCTGGAGCAAGAGGTCTGAGTCTAGACGCTTGAGCAATCGTTCCCGGCTTCCTGGCCAAGCTGGTGTCACCCGGACCCATTTTTCTCGCTGCACGTTTCTGGCCCCTCTGCCTCGGCTCATCCTCGATAGTGGGTTCTCTGACACGTGAGAGACTCTTCATACGGAAATACAAGACCGCGGCAGTAGACGCTGAGGCGACACCAAACGCCACACTGACGCCCGGGACCAAGATTGGCGTGAGACTGTTTACGTAGCTTTGAAAATAAATGTCGTTGAAGTACTCTGAGACTGCCCAGCTCGATAATCCGATTATCACTGACAGTTCAGCCATTATTATCATCCAGGCTCTCCGGGGAATACTCCACCATTCGAACAGCCGCACAGAAACGTCCTCCTACTGCGGCTATCTCTTTGAAAACTCGAACATTAAGGCGGCGTGTAACCAGCCTATCAAGAACCCTGCCCATGCCAGATGACGCGTCTTTACCAGAGACGCCCAAGGTCTGCCTGGATCGGTAATACCAGATTAGCCCCTGCAATACTCCCAGTGCAAGTATTCCACTAAAGACAATATGCCCCAAAGTGATGAGAGTCAGAGCTTTTCGAGAGAAGGCGAAGCTGATCAATGAAATCTTCCTGTCTCCGGCGAACAACAGTGTCAACGTATCGATCGCCACTAGAGGGATGCCGAGGAGCATGCCATCCCGAGACGGCTTCAGAACAAGCTTGTAGTCGCCATTCCACAGCGCATAGATGATAACCAGACCGAAAGCGCCCATCTCCATCACAGTATCGGCGAGGCTTGGTATGCCCAAATTCAAGCCGGGGGTCCAAGACGGGTACAACGGATACAACAATGGAATGTTGCCGACGAGCCCATCTCCTAGAATATGCGAGAATATTCCGATCGACAGGGCGAAGCCGAGCCGCCTGAAAAAGTAGGTCAGTACAAACGCTAACGGGACTAGCACGAGGAGCGAGTGGCTCCACGTGTGGTGTTGAAGCCCTAAGAATCCGAAGTAGATGTCAAAATCTGGAAGAGTCCCTGAGAGGAGAGCGAGATAGGCTGGGACGCTGACCTTGACCGTTCTGCCTGAGGCCTTGGAGAACAGGTAGCTCCAGCAACTGTGCCCGAGCAGAAACACTCTTGACCAGCAGCCTCCTCGACGTGAGTCGACGAACCCTAAGGAGACTTACTAATCATTGATGCTGACGAGCAGAATACTTTGGAAGCGTTAGGATCATCAGCCGGAATCGTCATCGGATCTATTGTACTAAGAGACTGATTTGAGTGGTATTCGAGAGGCTGCCGCTGATTCCCTGAACCGTAATCGAATAAGCTGTCCTCGGTGTCGTACCAGTCGTACTGACCGTAAACAATACGCTAGCTGTACCTCCGGCCAACAGTGTAACCTTGGTCGGGTTCAAGGTGAGCGTTGGACTTGAAGCGCCACCCGGGGAGATCGAACCCGTCATGTTTACGATTCCGGAGAATCCACCAATACTCGTCAGCGTTATCGTGGTGCTTCCAGAGGATCCTCGAGTGATATTGATCGCCGACTGCTGGGCCTGCAGCTGGAAATCGGGAGAGAGGGGAGGATTCACCTGGAGGATGAGTGTAACGGTATGAATTAGCCCGCCGCTTACCGCGTTAACTGTGAGAACATAATCCTTCATGGGCTCGTTTGCTGGAACTGGTATGGTCAGAGTCGCCGTGGCTGATCCGGTGAAGAGCGATACGGACATTGGGTTCAGAGCAAGGGTTGTGTTCATGCCGGGTCGGGAGGTAACGTTTAGGTCGACACTGCCTGCGAATCCGTTGAGACTCCCCATCGATAATATGTAGGACCCGAATTGCCCCTGCGGGACGGACAACGCGCCTGGAAATGATCCGAGAGTAAAGTCCGGCGCGTTCGACGGTCGCGCGCTAGTGACCTGTGCGACGATTGTAGAGGCGTAGTATCCTATTCCAACGCCGAGCAGTAACAGAATCAGCAATGACCATGCAGGCATTCTTCTTCCAAGACCCCCCGCCACACTAGTCTTAGGATCACGAGAACTCTTCGCGCGGAATGGCCTCAATAGCATCCCGGTGAGGGATCTAAGAGCATGGGGCTTCCTGACTCGTCTAAGAGCCCAGACCAGCCTTGTCCCACGGATACGGCTGATGATCCGTCCCTTCAGTCTAGACAAGGATGACTTGTTCTTGGTCACAGATGTTTTGGGAATTCTGTACCAGACGATTGCACGAGCTAGGAACTAGTTTCCCCCAAATCGAACGACCCGCTCGTTCCAGTCCCGTGATCATCACTGATGTAGTTCTGAATCAGTCACCTTATAGACAGACTTTGAGGCTTACCAGGAAATAGACTGAACCGTCACAGGAGCAAGAGAGGCAGAGCAGACCATGGGATTAACGGATTTCATCTTCAACTACGTTCTCAACCTGTTTGGCCAGCTCGGCTATCCCGGAATCTTCTTACTGATGATCATGGAGAGCGCTACTCTCCCAGTTCCAAGTGAGCTCGTCCTGCCGCTCGGAGGATACCTCGTCAGTATGGGAAAGCTCGAGTTCTGGTCCGTCGTCACGGTCGCCACTCTAGGCAGCCTGATCGGCACCATGATTGACTACAGCATTGGATACTTCGGCCGGCCCGCCGTCTTACGCTATGGACGCATAGTACGCTTCAACCAGGAACGACTGGAGACGACTGAGAAATGGTTCTCGCACCACGGCAACAAAATTGTCCTCCTAGCAAGATTCGTTCCATTGCTCCGGACCCTCATCGCGTTTCCAGCCGGAATAGTCAAGATGGAAACAAAACGGTTCCTAGCATTCTCCGCGGTCGGAATAGTCCTCTGGGACATTGCTCTAGTCTACATTGGACTGGTAGCAGGCCAGAATAGCGCGGCAATTAGCAACACACTACAAGCCTACTTTGTACCCATTGGTATCGTCGCAGTAGTGCTTGCCGCCATCATGGTCTACCGTTCTCTAAGAAAAAAGTCTGACAGTACCGGCTAACCCGCTACCGGCTGGCCGCGAGGCTGGTGCTCGACTGAGCAATCTTCACCAAGGCCTCAGGCGTCCTAGACTTTAGCTGAAACAGGTACGAAGTGACACCTTTTGCGACTAGGCGTTTGACGAATTCCATCCGCTGAAGATCGCCCTGACGATACCGGTAGTCATTGTAGACCGACTCCAAGACCGCCCAGTCCTCCTCGGGCATCTTGAACATCTTAGAGAATGGCTCCCAGACCTTGCTAGGTTTATCGCCCATAAGACACTAGCTCCCAGACGCGAACAATTCTCACCGAGAAGGAATGAAAGGATACTGTAACCCAACCAGTCCAAAATCATGAGCCCTCTTCGTAGACGGAGTCGCTACTATGAGAACGTGAAGAGACCAGATACATGCGGACCGACGATAGCGGCAACAATACCAATCACCAAGGCAATACCGCCAAGGAATACGTCGACCATCCAGACATTGTTCCTCTTAGCAAACTTCAGCAGGTAAGATATCACAACTACTCCCACCAGAGCAGCGGTGACTATCGCCACTGCAATTCCGAGGGGCTCAACGGTCTGTACCGCAGTGTTGACCTGGTCGCTGCTTAGGATGAGGCTGACTCCGAAGGCTCCGAGCGAGGCCGGAATATACGCTAGGTAGGAGAGGCGGAAGGCCTGGTCGGGCTTCACTCCCATCAGGAGCATGGTAGAGACTGTCATGCCTGACCTGCTCACTCCCGGTAATGCCGCTATCCCCTGGGCTATTCCGACAATGATGTAGTTCTTGATCTTCATCTGTTCGAGCCCGCCGATCCGCTCAGTTAGCCTAGAATATCGAATGTACAGCCCCATGCCCACAAGGACGACCCCGAGAATGATCATGGGAATGCCGACATTGTACTGATTCTGCCGCAGGACCTTGTCCGTTACATAGTAGAGGGGCAGGCCGACTATGCCCGTGAAAACTGTGACGATGAGTAGGTAGTTGAAGAGTCGTCTATCATGCAACAGTGACCAGATGTCCCTTCGAAAATAGCTGACGGCTGAACCCAGGCTGCCGATCTCCATGAACAACCCGAACGCATAGGCTACAGAGATCGGGAGAGAAAAGAGGAGGGTGCTGGCGAAAAGGACCTGTGTCTTACTACTTATCGGAAGCCACTCGGAGACTCCCTGGACCAGTCCGAGAAGTATCGAATAGAAAATGTTGAACAAACGGTAAGCAGCTCTGGACCTTCCACGACTCCGGTTCGAATCGCCCCCATAACTGGTTGCTGATTTACTCTTCGATCACCCGCCAGCTCCATCGTAAGTAGGGCCCAGTCACAATCTCTGAAAACGGTACTGACGATACCTGTGCAGAGTTCCGTTCTTCTTAACAGAGAAGAACGCCAGCAGTTCTTACAGTTCAGAGTTGTAATTCGGACTTGGCCTCGTCGATGGGTGTAAAATCGGGATTCGCGCGGCACGGCCGTGCACTGGTTTCTATAATCGTTGTTCAGACACTCCTGATCCTTTGGTTAACGTCATGGGCGGTCGGCGACTATCTCAACAATCAATACGTTCGGGCCTATGTCAACATAACAGTCCAAGCAGACGCATGGATGATCGGAACCTTAGCGCTCATCGGCGTTCTAGTCCCATCAGTGAGGCTCGTCCTGCGAAGAAGAAAACATGAGACCCTCACTATCGGAGTCGCCAACACACAATCCAAGATTCCGAGGCCCACCATGGCGACGGCTGGAAGTCATAGGCCGACTCTGGCAGTAGCCTCTGCAAAGGTGAGTGCACAGCCCGTATCGAGTTCGAACATAAGTGCGAGCGCACCGCTGCCATCGTTTTCGAATCCAAGTTCTGAGCTCCACCCGGCAGTTGCGGCTCTCAAAGCAGACCTATCGGAGGCACGGCTCTCACTCGGTCTAGCCAGCGTCACCACGAGCCCGGACAGGACGCCGGGTCCATCCGCCTCAGGGGCGAGGTTCGAGGATCAGAAGCCAATCTTCAGATCACCATCACCTACAGTGCAGCATCCACCTATGATGGGCCCCGGGCTTCAGCCGTCAAACTCGAATCCGGCGCCAATCCCGCCATTCAACCGCCCCGTGCCATCTACCGTCATTCGTCCGATGGCACCGCCGAGCCCTGGAGCAGGAGCTCCTCCCCGCCAGGTCCTCCCGACCCTCAGAGTCGAAGGAGGAACACCTTCCACAGCTAGGCCTGTGGGACTCTTGCCCCGGCCAGAAACCGCTCAGGTAGCACCCCAGGACATCTCAACAATCATAACAGGCTTCATGCCGTCTCAACAGCAGAAAAAGAAAGAATCAGAATCCTCTAACAGCCAGACAGATTCTCACCAATAGATCTTCTTCCGGGAACCGCTCAGCTCGACCCTTCAATACCTACTCGGCTCGTCAATCCTGTAGATCCTCTCATGGGCCCGCATCTAGTTCGGGACTACTAACGGTGTCTCTTTTCTAGCGAGCTTCCCAAGACTCGACGGGCTTGGACCCGTCAATATCGGATTCGTTACAATCTTGAACCTGGCTGAGTACATGACGAACCCGAGAGCGACAAGTCCCAGGACACGATAAAGCAAACCTGCGGCGGCTAGACCATAGACGGGATCAAGCCCGGGAAATGGGCTGGTGTTTGGCCACCAGGACCAGTAGGAGAGCGTGTCCGCTGCCTGGAGCAATCCGAGGACCGGAATCGCCTGTTTCAACCGGCCTCTCATGAGCACCGGGATAACTGCCCAGGCGACATAGTGGGTATACTCGATCTTGAGCGGAACAAGCCATGCAAGCAGTCCGAGAAGAACAATGTCGATCGGCCCGATCACTCTAGCCCTAGCCCAGACGGTCGCGACAACTACCGTGTATAGTGCGAACGTTCCAACGAGCCAGACCTGGTCAGTGAGAGCCGTCGTAATCGCGAGTTGGAAATGCGCTGGTAGAATATTGTTGGCGATGCCGAACAATGTGTAGAGCGTTGTTCCACTACCATTGTCAGAGAGATTGAAGCCTAGAACCGACTGCACATAACCAGGAATCACTAACGGAAGAGCCAGTCCAACGCCAACGATGGTACAGCTGGCGAGAATGCTGGGGATCGCGGCCCTCGGGCCCTTTGTCCGCACAACCCAGACGAGGATTAGAGGCAATGCGAGAATGGGATGGATCTTGAAGATAGTCGCTGTCGCAAGGAGGGATGTGCCGATCAGATACTTCCGGGCTGCGACCAAGACGAGTGAGAGTGCGAGAATCGGATACCCGAAGGTGTCGCTGTGGAAGAAATAGAGCGGCGAGATGCTTAGTGCCGGCAGAGTCAGAAAAAGGCTTGCGGACAATAGCGGTGAGATCGGATTGCTCGTGTTTTTTCGCAGATAGAGGTAGATCAGAGTGGCAACGGCGGCGCTGGCGAAAAGTCCGGCGATCCTGAGGCTCTGCGAAATCGTGCTGACCGACGACTGAGTGCCGACAAGTCCCGCTAGCCGAATGATTCCGGAGTCGACTAGCAGGAGCAGCGGAGGATAAGGACTTGCCCAAGGCTCGATCGAGTATGGGTTCTGTCCGTGCAGAAGCATGAGGCTCTTGGGAATATCAGCATCGACGAGATCGCTTCCCCCATTGCTGAGCGGTATCAGCGATAGTCCACGCATAATCATGCAGAGGACCAGACCGGTGAAGATTAGTGGCGAGAACTGGCTGAGGTATTCTTTGAGTCTCGCAGAGGGCCCAATGGTTCCGAGTCTGCCCTGCGAGAACATGTTCCCGGTTTGGCTGACGATTGTTACTCGATAGATAGGGTTTCAGAAAGCAGCATCAGAATAGAAGCGACTTTCAGGCTGTGACACGGTCTGTAATGTTATCTTTTTGACTCTGTAAAGTAGCATTACCCGGTGCTGATCTGATTAAGTCTCTGCCCCTTCTCCCGGAGAGTTTACTTTCACCCCTCTCTGCTCATCTTATACGTTCAACAGTATAGTTTGAGAGCTTACGCAGTGGAAGTAATCCATGCAGAAAAACAGTCTAATCGCACCGGGCGAGATCGTTCGAGAAGCACTCTCCAAACCGACCATATTCAAAAACGAAGAACCGCTGAGTCTTGAATGGCTCCCGACCCGCCTGCCTCACAGAGAGACCCAGCTGCGGTTTTTGGCGGAACTCTTCCGGTCGGTCATCGATAGGCCCGGGACCACCAGCCCAAAGGTTCTGATCAGCGGAGACATCGGAACAGGCAAAACAGTTCTGACGCAACGGTTCGGAACAGACATGCAACGGACAGCCAAGACTCTCAAGGTGAACCTCCAGTACATTCACATCAACTGCCGCGAATTCCGCGGCAGCCTCTTCATGATCCTCAAACAGATTCTACAGAAGTTTACTCCACAGTTTCCACAGCGAGGATTCTCAAGCGAAGAACTACTGCACATACTTCTAGACCAGCTCGAGACGAAAAACCTGCACATTATACTCACACTCGACGAGGCTGATGTCCTAATCGCGGCAGAAGGATCGACCAGCCTCTACAATCTAACGCGCATACAGGAAGAACGGCCCGGCCGACCGGTGAGACTCTCGCTGATCGTCGTACTACGGGAAATAGAGAAACTGAAAGATCTAGACAGAAGCACGCAGAGTACTCTGCAACGGAACCTGATCCGACTGGACCGTTACTCTACGAGTCAGCTGGAGTCGATACTTAGAGAACGAGTCGAACTGTCCTTCAAAGAGGGAACAATATCGGAGGAGGTTGTGGATTTTGTGGCTGACATGGCAGCATCGGCAGGCGACGCCAGATATGCTATCGAACTGGTCTGGCGAGCTGGAAAATACGCAGACACTGAAGCGTCGAAGGAGGTACGACCAGAACACGTCCGTACCGCGGCGCAGAGCGTCTATCCTGTCATGAGAACAGACTATGCCCAGCACTTGAACATTCACGAGAAACTGTTCCTTCTTGGTCTAGCTAGAGCGCTCGAACGAACACAGGAGACCTACGCGTCTATGGGCGATGCGGAGATAGCCTACAAGATGGCATGTGAAGAATACAAGGAAGAACCCCGAGCACATACACAGGTATGGAAGTACGTCCAGAACCTAGGCGCTACTGGAATAGTCTCGACACAGCCCTCGACTGCAGGCTTCAGAGGAAAAACAACACTATTGGGACTACCTACGGCTCCCGCCTCAGCAATACGACGGTGGTTAGAATCGAGCCTAGTACGCAGGCCCTAACGAACCCTTGCCGTCCAGACCGTCACTAGCCAGGGTGCTTTCGAGCAGCGGTAGGATCAAAATACTAACCGTCCTATCAAACGTTGGAGAACTACATCTCAGCGAGATAGCAAGAAAGACTGACCAGAGCTATAGCTCGACTGACCGACACCTAGAAGAATTATCGCAGGCGTCCATCGTCGAGGAACACGATTACGGACGGGTGCGAATGTTCAGACTCAACCTCGAAAATCCACGGGCCAAGATACTACGACAGCTCATTCTCGAATGGGACAACAACCCGGGTCCCCAGACGCTGGACGGACAGGTTTAAACTACAAGATGACCGATGCAAGTTAGATCTGACGAGGATGACAAAATGCGACAAGTGTGGCAAAGAAAAACCGACGAACAAACAGTGTGAATACTGCCACAAGACCTTCTGCGAAGAACATATGCCTGAACACCAGGCATGGGAGCACCGGCACGAGACTCTTGCCGAGGACGAGTCGAGGCTATGGAAGAAACGCGAAAGACCCTAGCATGGGTCTGGACCATTCGAACCTCTGGTAAGCTCGCCCAAGATCGCGGGCATGCTTTTTTCGCTTACGCGACTTTGGCCGTGGCGACTGGAGTCAGTTTCATCGTCGGGTTGTTCATGATTTCACTGTTGTTGAATGACAGGTCCAGCTGAATCGTCATCGTCTCCCCTCCGTAAATATGGAAGCCTCCACCGGTGACCGGTACTTTGACTCCAGTCTGGTTGCCGCTGGGAATCGTGTAGGTCTTGTTTACGCCGTTGATGGTGATAATTGCCTGCGGGGCGAAGAACCGGAGTTCCGTGTACCGGCCCGGCGATAGCTGAGTCGTGCCGATGAGTCTTGATGTTGAGAGTACTGTCATGAGGTTTAGCGTGACACCGGAGGCCATTGTTTGCCAGCCGCTGTCGTTTCTTGCATTTGCGGCATGAATCTCGATGTTGACTAGGGTGACGTAGATGGCTGTTATGTTGCTACTGTATGATGTGGGAGGAGGATCAGAGAGGGATAGCGCTAGATGTGATGGGGCGTAGTAGAGATATACAGTGCTTGTGGACGCGCCGAGAATTATCGTTAGAATCGCTAGTATCTTGCGAGCCATGTTTCTTCATGAAACTAGCATGGTTACCGAGCGTATTCAATTGAGAGTTCTGGAATAGTCTGTCCGATAGTACTAGCTGGCCGAGTGGAGACCGGTGCCTAGTTCCCCCGAGCACTCATCGGCCTGAGGAAAATACAACTCTAGAACCATGAAAAACTGGAATCTGCTAAATACGCTGGCAGACAACCAAGCGACATGGATGATACGGCTCTTCCACTCGTAGAGCCTGATCTTGTAGGAGTCTGGAAGAGGAACGTCTGGTGGTTCGGTCTGCGATGGCCCTTCAGCATGGTCCTCTTCGCATGGGTCACGGTAGCCGCCACCCTCGCTCCCGAATTTCACCTTGACCGTTATCTTCTGACATTACTGGCTGGTTTCTTTGGACTTGTCATTGGCGCCCACTACATTGACATCGCAGGGAGTAGGGAGAAGTATCTTCCATACTTTCCGAGCATGAATCGGAATGCCATTAGAGCGGTCGGAGTCCTTGCGGTACTGGCGGGTGTTGCTGTGGGGGTCTGCATGTCATTGCTCTACTCGATCTGGTTCCTGACCTTTGTGGTCTTGGGCGGATTCTTTGCACTGTTCTATCCGATCGAGAAGCCGCGATGGCTTCACACCTATTCAGGGTTCGGCGTAGCTTGGGGATTCATCCCTGTCCTGGCCAGTTATTACATTCAGGCGTTGCGCATTGACCTTGTCGGAATAGGATTAGCAGTCTTCCTCGGGATCACGGTCGTCGAAATGCATCATATGGCAGTGCTGACCAACGAGAGGGAGCATGGGCCCGACGTGACCAAGAACGCCCGGCTATTGTTGAAGATTCACAGAGCCGCCGCATACGCGATCGGACTCATCCTACTCATAGCACGACTACTCTAGGCGACCGTTGGACTGTCTTGATGTCAGAGAGTTGCCCCACAGCTAGGACACTTCAAACTTCCTCCGGGGATGCTCGTACCACAATTGGGACAATATTTCCTCAACGTTGGAGGAGCGGTCTGGGTAGGTTGCGGCCCAAGCGGGTACGATGACCTCTGTTGAAGCCCAGACTTCTCAATTTGAGAAATCGCCCCGTCGACCGTCACCTTGACGATACTAGCATACAGCCCGATGACCGCAATGAACACGCTTAGAAAAATTCCGAGGAAAAACCCGCCGAGGTAAGCAGTGGGATTTGACGCGAAGCTTGTCGGGTTGGAAATTATACCCGTCAATGTGCCGCCTGTTATCAACACTGCAATAATGCCTGCGACTATCGCCCACACTATGCTCCAGAGAAGTATGACAATGCCACGGCCGAAGGCAAAGCCCCAACCGACCATGAGACCCATCCTGGGACCGGTCAATATTTAAGACGCCGATTCTTTAGACGAAGAATAGTCTTTCAAATCTCAAGAATCCCTATTAGGAATCGACAAGTCATTGCTTGCGAATGTCAGTAAACTGGGCCTTGCCATTCGACGAGCAGATCCTGCCCGAAGACAAGCGCAACCTTCTCTCGATTGAAGAATATCACAAGGTCCACAGGGCCAGCATTACAAGCTACCAACAGTTCTGGGCGGGAGTAGCTCGAGAGCTGGAATGGTTCAAGCCTTGGAACAGTATTCTTGACGAGTCCAACCCACCCTTCTACAAGTGGTTCCCAGGAGGCCAGCTCAATGCTAGCCACATGTGTCTCGACCGTCACGTCCGAACAGGGAAGAGGAACAAGGTCGCACTGATCTGGGAAGGAGAACCCATCGACCAAGACGGACCGAAACAGGTTCGCAAGCTGACCTACGGTGATGTCTTCCACGAAGTTAATCGCATCGCCCATGTTCTCAAGGAGAAATATGGAATCAGGAAAGGCGACACGATAGGACTCTATCTCCCAATGATTCCCGAATTTCCCATGATGATGCTAGCAGCCGCAAGACTCGGCGCACTTTTCACAGTGATATTCTCCGGGTTCAGCAGCGACTCTCTCGCCGAACGATTGAAAGACACGGACGCCAAGCTGCTCGTTACTGCAGACGGCGGTTACAGAAGAGGCACGGTGATCAAACTGAAAGAGATAGCGGACAAAGCGGTTGAAAACGCGCCCTGCGTGAGGAAGGTGATCGTCGTAAAGCATGTGGGCAATGAGGTTGAGATGGATTCCAACCGAGACGCATTCCTGCACGACATCATCCGCGACGTTCCACAGAGCACGTTTGTAGAGCCAGAGAGAGTAGGGTCAGAAGACCCTCTCTACATACTCCACACTTCTGGCACCACAGGCCGGCCAAAAGGACAGGTCCATGATGTGGGCGGATACCTAACTCTGCTTCACGCGACCATGCGTTGGGTCTTCGACGCTAGAGACGACGATGTATACTGGTGCACCGCCGACATCGGCTGGGTCACAGGCCACTCCTACATTGTCTTCGGACCCTTAATGGAGGGACTGACGGGACTGATGTATGAAGGGGCTCTTGACTATCCAGAGCCGGACCGCTGGGTCTCCATAATCGAAAGACATCGCGTCAACATCCTCTACACTTCACCCACGGCAATCAGAGCGTTCATGCGCCACGGTGAACAGTGGGTCAAGAAACACGACACGAGCACTATTCGACTGATGCACTCTGTAGGTGAACCGATCAACCCTGAAGCATATCGATGGATAATGAAGCATGTCGGCCGAGAGGGAGTCCCGTTCGGCAGCACATGGTGGATGACCGAAACAGGAGGAATACTCGTCAGCCACACGCCTGGGCTTTACATGGTCCCAATGAAACCTGGAACAAATGGACCTCCAATTCTTGGCATCGACGCCGATGTAGTGAACGACCGCGGCGAGTCGCAGAAACCACTGGAACGCGGCTTTCTGGTGATAAAGAACCCCTGGCCTGGAATGCCACTGACGATTCATAAGGACCCGGAGAGATACAAAGAGGTCTACTGGACCCGCTTCCCTGGAAACTTTTACGCAGGCGACTATGCGGTAAAAGACGATGACGGATACTTCTGGATGCTCGGCAGGGCGGACGAGGTCATCAAGGTCGCAGGCCACCGGCTCGGCACCTATGAGCTAGAATCCGCACTCATCCAGCACCCAGCCGTTGCCGAGGCCGCTACCGTCGGTGTGCCCGACGAGATCAAAGGCGAGGTCCCTGTCGCCTTCGTCATACTACGATCAGGCCATACGTCAAACCCTGAGCTGGTCGGGGAATTGCACGAGTGGGTTCGGGAACGAGTAGGTCCCGTAGCCAGCTTGAAGCAGATCTATTTCGTCTCTAAGCTCCCGAAGACGAGAAGCGCCAAGATAATGCGGAGAGTCGTCCACGCTGTCGTTATCGGCAAGCCGATAGGTGATGTGACGACGCTCGAGGACGAGGCTTCCGTGGAGGAGGTCAGGCGCGCCTACCTGGACTTGAAGAAGGAGATAGGTGTCTAGAGTCTCGCTATCGCGGAACCGAACCTCCAGAGCCCTTCATTAAGTTACACTGGCTAAATATCGACCCTTACGATAACCGGTTTTCGCTGTCAACTGGAAATGCCGATTCCTAAACGGCTCATGGAACTTGAGCAGTCCATAAACGAAGAACTGTCAAAGGCAAATCTGCCTCAGATCAAGATCGACGGCTTCAAGCTTCCCGAGCAGGCCCTTGCACTGTCTTTTGAACGCGAGACAGTCACAGAGGTCAACCGAGACAAGATGTGGGAAATAATCAACTCACACTACAAGAAAATAATGAGCGAACTGGAACTGCTAGACAATTGAAAATTCAATCTCGAAAGATCCGGTCGGGAATCGCGAACCGATAGATCGGCCAGTCCGAAGGTAGTTTTAATATAGAAAGATCAACAATTCAGCTACTCCAAGTTCAACAACATGAGACAGAGCAGAAATAACATCTCGCACGCGAAAGAATATTCTCCACAATCGCCCTCTAGTATCCATTATTCTCCGAGAGGAGACGCGTTCAAGAACCCAGTCCAACACTATGATATTGCAAAAGTCAGAACAGTCAGCGAAGCCCTCGAAGCATTCAACGCTACCAGCTTCCAGAGCCGCAAGCTAGGCCAAGCCTACAAGATCTGGCTCAAAATGCTCACGGATCCCGAGAGACCCATGATCCTCTTCGGCCTATCAGGCGCCATGATCGCCGGTGGAATGAGACGAATCCTCCGCGACCTTATCGCTTTCCACGCCATAGACGTGCTCGTCTCGACCGGTGCTAACCTCAGCCACGATCTTTACGAGTCTCTCGGCGGGCGCCACTACATTGCTCACCACCATATTGATGATCCTACACTCCGCGAGATGCGGATCGACCGAGTATACGATACGTATGCAGATGATGTCATGTTCACCAAAGCTGACGAGTTTGTAGAGAAATTCGCCGACAGTCTCGAGCCCGGTTCTTACTCAAGCAGAGAACTATTCCAGCTAATGGGGGAGAGAATACGTGACGACTACGGTATTCTAGCGACCGCTGCCAGGGAGCACATGCCAATCTTCGTCCCAGCCTTAGCTGACAGTTCCATAGGAATGGCTCTGACAGTCTACCGCAATGAGAAGCTGAAGAAGAACGCACCCCCCGCAGTTTACGATGCGCTGATGGACAATATCGAGATCATGGGTTTGAAGAGACAGTTTCCAAAGTCTGGCGTTATTTTCATCGGCGGTGGGACCCCCAAGAACTACATTCAGCAGGTGGTTCCGATGGCCGAGATTTCCGGCTGGGCCGTACCCCCGCACAGCTATGCAGTGCAGGTGACGACGGACGATCCCAAGTTCGGAGGACTCTCAGGATGCGAACTTCCAGAGAGCCAGTCATGGGGTAAGCTAGACCCCAGCGCACAACAGTGCACTGTCCACGTGGACGCAACTATTGGCCTGCCACTTCTCTTTAGTGGGATTATGGAGCATTATGATGAGTGGAAGCAGAGGGGTCCGTTGAAAGTGGACTGGATGGAAGCGGCCCCGACAACTCCGTCTCGGAAGACTCGGCGCTCGGCTTAGCGGTCTCTCTTTCCTTGAATGTATTCCTCGACCCATTGTAATGCCTGTCCGTCGGGAATCTTGACGGGTGGATATTTGAAGCTGTAAGAGGAGATGCTAGTCAAAGGTCCACCGATTCCACGGTCTAGACCAATCTTCACGGCTCGGATAACATCCGCTACGACTCCGCCGCTGTTGGGAGAATCCTCCACTGCGAGTTTGAGATCGACCTGCAACGGGATGTTTCCCCATCCGCGTCCTTTGAGGTAGATGTAGCAGATCTTCTTGTTCTTGAGATGTGGCACATAGTCTGAGGGTCCGATCCTAGTGGGAACCTGGTATGGGATCAGGCTTGCCACTGCGGTCGTTTTGCTGATCCGTTTGGAGTGAAGTCTCTCCTCAACCGTCATATTGAGAAAATCGGTATCTCCTCCCAGGTTGAGCTGATAACTCTCGTCAACCCGCACCCCGCGTTTCAGACAGAGATCAACCATGGACCTGTGTACGATGGTCGCACCGACCTGGCTCTTGACATCGTCCCCCGCGATGGGCAGTTTCTTCTCTTCGAACTTTTGCGCCCAACTTTCCGTCGACGCGATGAACTCCGGAATGCAGTTGACGAAACCACAGCCGGCGTCCAGTGCTTGTTGAGCGTAAAACCTTGCTCCCTTCTCGCTTCCAACTGGCAGATAATTAACAAGGATCTCGGCGCCCGAGCCTTTCAGTTCGGCCGCGACATCTACTGGTTTTGTCCGAGTAGGGCTGTATACTTGGAATGGCTCTTTCATGTGTGGAGCTACTCCGTCGAGTATGGGTCCGGGCTTCACGGTTACATCCATGTCCGGGACATCACTGATTCTTGGAGCACAATTCGGCTCGGTAAATATCGCCTTACTCAGGTCTCGGCCGATCTTCTTCTTGTTGACCTCGAAGGCGGCCACGAAGTCTATGTCTTCTACCTTGTAGGGTCCGAAGGAGGGGTGCATCAGCCCGGTTGTGAGACCGTCCTCTTTTGGAGGGTTCTTGCGATAATACTGAATCCCCTGGATCAGTGCGCTAGCACAGTTTCCGACTCCGGCGAGTGCGACCTTGATCTTGCCCATGTGAGATACGTCTCTGGAGCCCGCCGTGAATAGCCGTATTATAAGCCTAGGAAACCTAAGCGGTCGTAGAGCTACTCTGTATCTTCATAGTCTGTCAGGACAACCTGCTGCTGTTCCGTTTCGGCTGGCTTGGTTGATTTGGCCTTCTCCCATTCTTCAGCCTTGATTAGACCGCCGGCTTGTTCCTTGATCTTCTTCGCTAGTGACGGCCCTATGCTGGGGATACTCGTGAGTTCCGTTAGGCTCCTTTCTTTGATGTCGTTAATACTCTTCAGCCCCGCGCCGTAGAGCATTCGGGCACGAACCCGTCCGACGCCGTCGAGGCTGACCAATTTGACAAGTTCGGGCTTCACACCCTTAGCAACGCGCACTCTCAGCATTTCCATGGGACCGAGTAGATCTTTGTGGCCGAAAAGCCGGCCTAGCTCCTGCGCGGCGAAGACAAGCCATTCAGTCCCTTGGACGAGTCTGAGAAGGTCACCAGGCTCAACCTTCCGTGTCTCCAGTATCTGGTCCTCAGAGAACTCGTTAGTCCAATCTGTCAAGACCAGCGTAGCCTTGAGCTGTGATAGGAACTCGTCATAGGCGATTGGATCATCGAACTGGTTAGGTACTTCGCCCATGAACTCGTCGCTGTGACTCGCCGCCAAGACTCCGAGTTTGTCGAATTCGCTTCCGCGTGGGCGAGGCCTCGGGGCAAGGTCGGGGGTCTTCGAGATCAAATGCAGGAGGCTAAAGTCGGTCATCTTCTTCGCTCGGTTGTACAGCCCGTCTCGAAGGATGACTGCGGACATCGGATCAATATACAATTCCGAGACGCGTTTTCCAAACTTGGTAGCCGCCAGCTCTCGTCCGTCCTCTTCGACCATTTCCTGGCTTGCGAGAAACTTGAGAACTTCGCCGATCTTTCCCTTGATCATTCGAGGACCATATTGGTGAGCGTAGAATGTGCGGCCGAAGAATGTGTACAATCCTTCTTCGGTCTTTGCATATCCAGCCGCAATTGTGGCGAGAACATGGGGTCTGAGAATAGTCTCAACTGCTAGCTTCGACCAGAGCTTCTCCGGCTGGGCGAGAACATAGTTCTCCATTAGCCAATCAGCCTCATCCTGATTGCGGGCGATCAACACTGACTCGCCGTACTTGTCATACTTTGGTCGGCCTGCTCTCCCACAGAACTGCTTGTATTCTAGAACACTTATGGGATAGCGTCCATGTCCCGCCTCGAACCGCTCGTAACTGCTGATTACGACTGTTCGAGCGGGAAGATTGACACCTGCAGCGAGAGTAGGGGTCGCGGCGAGGATCTTGATTCTCCCATCACGGAATGATGTCTCCACTATTCCTCTATGGGTTCCTGTTAATCCGGCGTGATGGAATCCGGCGCCTGCGGCTATTTGTCCGGCGAGTGCTTCGCTAAGTCGGGTTTTTTCTCCTGATGACAATACTCGTTCAGCAATGGTGTTAAGCGAACGATCTTCTATCTTCGACAATCGAGGCTTGACCGCGACAGAGGCCTTTCGTCCCATCTCGACAGCCGACCTTCTGGTCTCTGTGAAAATGAGTGCTTGGCCTCCTGTGTTCAGCACCTCCAGAGCGATGTCAAGAACCGGGGTCTTGGTCCCGCCGGGAATTATTCTACTTGAGCCGTCTCGGAATTGTAGTTGTCCATCATGATAGATTCCTTCTTTCAGCGGGACAGGGCGCCATTCGGTAGTAACTGACCCTGCGTGCAACCATTCCCCCAATTCCTCTGCGTTTCTAACGGTTGCGCTAAGTGCTAGGACCTGAATGTTCGGATTGATTTCGGTTAGCCGAGTCAACACTACCTCTAGGGTTGGCCCTCTCTCGTGTTCGGTCAAGAGATGAATTTCGTCAGCAACAACCAGAGACAGCTCATTCATCCAGGGTGCTCTGTGTCTCAATAGTGAATCCGCTTTCTCGTTCGTTGAGACGATGATGTCGTATCGTCCCAGCCATGGGTCCGAGCTGTCGTAGTCGCCGGTCGACACTCCAACCCTTACTGGTGGGCCGCTCGGCTTTTTGATCGACGAGAATCGCTGAAAATCTTTGAACTTTTCACTCGCTAGGGCTCTCAGTGGTGCTAGATAGATCGCTTTGCCGTTTTTTTCGAGAACGTGTTTGAGAATACAGAGTTCAGCCACGAGTGTCTTGCCACTCGCAGTAGGACTCGCTAGGACGAGATTTTTTCCTTCAAGTACACCAGCGTGGATCGCGTCTTCTTGTGGCGGGTAGAGCTGGTCGAGTCCCTCGCCTTCTAGCTGCTGGATGACCTGTGCGTCTAAGGGCAGCTCTCTAAGTCGCATGTTTCGAATGCTTCTGTTTCCTACGATCAGCCAGCGGTTCTCTTAAGCCGTCCAGGCTTTGGCGAGTAGAGTATTCCTTCCTTGATCAGCTGGGCGATAAGACGACGAGCCTCGCGCTCCTCCATCTTCTCCTTGTCGACCAACGCTGCGACAAGGACAGTTTCCTCCACCGTTCCGGTCTCCCGTTCCAGCTCAGCAACCGTCTCGATGACTCTCTGGAACGAATCGCGGAGGCTGCGAGGCTTGCCGGTCATGATCACGTCGATATCCATGGCGCCAGTCTTCACATCCACGCCTACGTCTGTCAGTGAGACCGTCATTATTCGGATTGCGCTCTTCGCATCTTCAACCGTCACGCGATCACGGAGAAACGCGCGAGCCCTCGCCTCAGAGAGTCTAACAAGGGCTTCCAATTGTCGGGGAGTGATAGCGACTGCAGCCTCTGCACTTCCCTTCGAACGCATCTTCAGATAGAAATCCCGAAGCTCGATAATCGCCTCTTGGCTCAGCACCGGAATGATCCTCTTAGCGAAGCTAATGTACTTCTTGAGGAATTCGGGCGGGAAAGGAGCAGTCTCAGGACTGACCTTGCTCCTGTGAAGCGCCAGGATGTGCTCCGACATCCTCGCATCGTAATCTGGCTCCGGCTGATCCTTGATAATGAAGATGAGATCAAACCTGGAAAGAATCGTTACTGGAAGATTGATGTTCTCGCCTACATTCCGATGAGGCTCATACCTGCCTAGCGCAGGATTTGCCGCCGCTAAGACTGCAGCCCGAGCGTTGAGCGTTGCTACTATTCCTCCCTTTGCGACGCTTACGGTCTGCTGCTCAAGTGCCTCATGTATCGCAACCCGATCATCGGGGCGCATCTTGTCCAACTCGTCAATACAAGCAACCCCCTTGTCTGCGAGAACCAGGGCACCAGCCTCAAGAATCATGCCTCCAGTCTTTTCACGCAGCACAGCTGCGGTTAGACCGGCCGCGGTCGTGCCTCGCCCCGAAGTGTACAAGCCCCTAGGAGCGATCCTGGATACGTACTGGAGAAGTTGACTCTTGGCTGTACCTGGATCACCGATTAACAGTACGTTCTCGTCGCCTCGAATATTGATACCGTCAGGAAGCTGTTTTGCAGTGCCACCGAAGAGAAGGTATAGAATTCCTTCTTTGACATCCTCGTAGCCGTATATCGAAGGGGCGAGGCTCATGATGAGCTTCCTGTGTATCCACGGGTCCTCGGCCGCAGCCAGTATCTGTTTCTCGTCCTCGGTGGTGATCTCGACAGCTTCCGTCTCTTTACCGACCACGTCTACGAAGTTTGCGTCCAGGTATATGTTGAAGGTTCGAAGCCTTCCTCTCTCTCCAACCGTCTGCTTCTCAGCTCGGACAATCGACGTGACCGAGACCCTATCGCCTGGACGCGCAGAATCTACAATATCGTCTTCCAGCCGGATGTCCAAATATCTGGGCAATTGTCCGGGCGGAAGATCCTCAGGTCTTTCCTGTATGCGCGCCTCCTGTGTATTCTTGAACTTTGACTGCTCCTGGATGAGTTCGAAGGACGTGCTCTGTTTACAGAATGGACAGTGGGTCCCAGGGCCTCTGATCAGTTCTCCTTCCTGGTCCTGAACAACCACCTCGAGACATTTTCGGCACCGGAAGACAGCGCTCACTATCGTGGGCTTGACTTGGCTTGTTCGTACTATGATCCCGTCGACGAGCTGAATCTTCTTGATGTGTTCCGAACCAATCTTTCTCAGTGCAGTCTTCTCGGGCAGACGTCTGAACCGGGCAAAGATCCTTCCCACATGTTCAGCGTATTCGGGATCCTCTACCCGCATTTGGGCCGTGGCAGCTGAGCCTGCGTAGTTGACGTAGTCGTCTGGCTTCTCAACGATGCTACGGGCTAAGGCCGGGTCGAAGGAGATGAGGTCGTCAAAGTCGATAACCAGCGACTTGCCGTTTACTACGGCAACCTGGGCCAATCGCTTCCGATATTTTGAACCCATCTGGTCGGACTCGAAAGACCTGAAAAAGTCCTGGAAGACATCCTCTGGAAGAGCTGTCTTGACAAGTGCCGTCAACTGGTGGCCTCACGTCCGAGAATATCCTTTCTCCAAGAGTCGATCGCAGTCCGAATGTTCTGGTAAAGCGCGATCTCCTCTGCAGTCAGGTTAGTAGTTAGTTCAGTCGGTTGTTCTCCAGACGCGCTTAGAGAGGCTATCTTCTTGACCCGGATATTGACGATATCACGTGATAGGGACAGCGCCTTGTCTAGGTCCCGTCCTTTGGCTCGGTCCTTTGCCTCTTGAGCCTTGAGCTCTTTGATGAGACGGCGTACTTGGAAGTAGAAGTTCTTTCCAAGCTTCGGGATCTGACGTGAGCCCGGAAGGGTCTCCTTGTAGTGCGTGGTTGAGAGGGTGTTGAGACTGAGCTGGTCCTCCTCTCTGAATTTTGCATAACCCAACTGGACAAAGTGGGTTGCGATCCATAGAGGAAGTTCTACTTCTTGTCCCTGGCGGTAAGGACCGAAGACTCGGTCTCCCATGCGTGTCTCTGGAAATTCTTTGAGGAGATTGATCCGGCTGGGCGAGTTTTCGAATTCCGTGTCGACTACTGTGACTATGGATGGTTCTTCGTGCAGGTTGTTCGCCCCAGAAGGGAATTCGATCGTTCGGAGACCCCAGTATATTTGTTCTTGAACAGAAAGAACGATCAGTTCCTCAGGTTATTTCGTGTAGAGGTGAGTGAAACAGTCTTTAGTATCAGACTCAGATCCCGAGCGGTAAATGCTGACATCAACAGAACCAGCTCTCTGGACAGAGAAATACAGGCCCAAGTCTCTCGGCGAGATCATTGATCAGGAAGAAATTGTCTCTCGCTTAGAAGAGTTCGTAAAGCGGGCTGCGATGCCTCATTGTCTTTTCGCAGGGCCTCCAGGGACTGGTAAGACGACCGCCGCTCTCTGTCTCGCGCGTGATTTGTTCGGGCAGAGATTTCAGGACGTGTTCATGGAACTCAACGCGAGCGACGAGAGAGGGATAGATGTCGTACGGACCACAGTCAAGGAGTTTGCGCGCATGGCCTCGCTGAGCTCAGTGCCGTTCAAGATTCTTGTCCTTGACGAGGCGGACAATATGACCTCTGACGCGCAAGGGGCATTACGAAGAACGATGGAGAAATATTCAGACACGTGCAGATTTGTACTCTGCTGCAACTATTCCGGTAGAATAATCGAGCCGATCCAGTCGAGATGCGCTCTCTTCCGATTCACCCCCCTGCCAGATGAGAGGATCGTCGAGAACCTCCACCGTATCGCGAAAAATGAAGGTCTGAAGTTTACGGAGACTGGTCTAAAGTCTGTGGTCGAAGTAGCTGAGGGGGACCTGAGGAAGGCGATAAACACTCTTCAAGCCGCCTCGTCAATGTCTAAGGGAATAACGGAAGAATCGGTTTACCAAGTTGTCGGGAGAGCAAAGCCGACTGATGTTCACGATATGCTGAATCATGCTATGAAGGGTGACTTCATCAAGGCTCGAGAGGAGCTCAGACACCTTCTGGTGAAATATGGACTCTCAGGCTCAGAGATTGTCAGACAGATACACTCTGAAATCTTCCGACTAGCCATAACCGAGAAAAAGAGGATAGAACTCATCGAAGCAGTAGGGGAGACCGACTTCCGTCTCGTCCAAGGCGGGGATGAAGAACTCCAGCTTAGCGCTCTGCTTGCAAAGCTCGCGGCCAATATCTAGCAGATGGTTTGCGAGTTGACGGTTGAGCCTTGGACGTTAAAATATCGACCGAGGACCAGTAAGGAAGTAGCTGGCAACAAGACCGCAGTCGAGAAGCTTCGTGAATGGATCGATTCATGGGTTGAGGGTCCGCCGAACAAGCGCTCTGTGCTACTTTACGGTCCTGCAGGCGTCGGCAAGACCAGTATAAGTGAAGCCCTGGCTTCGGAACGAGGCTGGGACCTAGTCGAGATCAATGCATCCGACAAGCGGAGCGGCGAAATTCTCTCCAAAATCGCCGGACTCGCGTCATCTCAGGCGACGCTCTTCAGCAAAGGAAGGCTCATTCTCTTGGATGAGGTGGACGGGATCAACCTCAGAGAAGACCAAGGGGCCATAACGACGATTCTAGCCATCATTAAGAACACGCAGTACCCGATGATCCTAACCGCAAATGACCCGTGGGACCCAAAGACGAGGCCGCTACGCGAAGCATGCTTGCAGATCGAGCTGAAAAGGATTGGAATCCGCGACGGACTTCCGCTCCTAAAAACTATACTCGCGAAGGAGGAGATCAGGACGTCAGATGATGCGTTGAAGTATATTATCGACAAGGACCGAGGTGACATTCGATCAATCCTCAACGACATCCAAGTTCTCAGCAGCAAAGCCAAGACCCTGACAATGGACGATGTCACCCTCCTTTCCGGACGGGATAGGACGGAATCCATCTTCGAAGTACTTCGTGTGATCTTCAATAGCCGAACAGTTGCCGCCGCCAGGAGGGCATTATCCATCTCGGACGTTGATCAAGAGATGCTGTTCCAGTGGATATTCGAGAATACACCCTACCAGATCCCAAACCCGCACGAGCTTGAACAAGCAATATCCGTGCTGGCCGACGCTGACATGTACTTTGCCAGAATAAAGAAGACCCAGTCCTGGCACCTCCTGTCATATGCGCTAGACTTGATGACTGCGGGTGTAGCCATTGCGAAGCAGTCTCCAACTAGCGGCTGGGTCCCGATGAGGTTTCCACAGAGAATAAGCTCAATGTCAAGAACGAGGGGAAGCAGAGATCTTAGGAAGAGAATTGCGGGAGCGATCGGTGAAAAGACCCACGTTTCAGTTCGTCGAGCCCAACAGCTGTACTTTCCATTAATCAGGTTCGAACACGAGCATAGCCCGGAGAGATTCCAGCAAATAGCGAGCTGGCTCAAAGCGAAGGATGAGCTGGATGAGATGTTTTCCGAAGAGTTCAGCTAGCTAGGCTAACGGTTTCGGAGGATAAGGGCGGCACCGAGGAGAGAGATGATGGTGCCGATTCCAATGGACCAGCCCATCTGCACAAGCGCTGCCTGAGTGATAAGAGCTCCCGCCCCCATCGGGGTTGTAGCGGCAATGGCCATAAGTCCTCCGCCGAAGAGAAGCAGGGTCCCCAAAGTAAGCATCGCTTCCCGCATGAGAATATCGCTTACTCCAGGGGATAGATTAAACGGAATTAAGACTTACTCTTTAGAAAATAATAGCTCATTTCCCAAGCAGGATTTCATGATGGTTCGCTTTCCTGGCTATTCATTAAGAGCCATATTGATGAGCTGCGCCGTTGACCCGAGGTAGCCTTCGTAATCAAGGGCTTCCTTGATCTCCCTCGGCTTGAGCCTCTTGGATACGAACGCGTCTTCTCGGAGGACTTTTACGAACGGAACCTCCGTGTCAATTGACTTTAGGGCGATCTTTCTGACCCTGTCGTGAGCTTCTTGTCGTGCGACTCCTTTCTCTACTAGCATATTGACGACTCTCTCTGCAAGGACAGCTCCCTGGGACAGTTCTAAGTTGCGTTCCATGCTTCGAGGCATGACCTCTAGTCCTTTCAATACTCGCATCTCCAGTCGCAACATCTCATCAGTCAGAATGAATGACATTGGAAACAGGAACCTCTCGTTAGCCGAGTTTGAGAGATCCCTCTCATGCCAGAGGGGAACGTTCTCTAGGGCCGGAAGTGATAATCCTCTCAAAAGCTTGGCGAGGCTTGAGACTCTCTCACTGAGCTCCGGGTTGCGCTTCGAAGGCAACGCTGAACTTCCTACTTGCTTCTTCCGCTCGAAAGGCTCCAAGGCCTCTGAAATCTCACTTCTCTGAAGGTTGCGAATCTCAGTGGCGAACTTGTCCAAGCTGGACCCAAGAAGAGCGAGATACGAAACGACTTCGGCGTGGATGTCCCGCTGAATTACTTGGGTCACTAGGCCAGCAGGCTTCAGGCCAAGTCGAGCTAGGGCTTTGTCCTGAATTTTCAACGCGTTCTTTCCAAGTCCAGCCCCGGTTCCAACGATGCCCAGGATCTTTCCGACCTCGGCTCGTTCGCGAATTTGTTTGAGACGTTTTTTCTGCCGTTTTATCTCAGAGAGCCATACTGCTAGCTTCAGTCCAAAAGTAATCACTCCGGCGTGTCTGCCGTGGGTCCGTGCCACCATGATTAGTCCTCGATACTTTCGAACCATTGAGGCCAGAATCATTTCCAGATCGTCGAGCTCCTTCTGAATGATACCGAAAGCTTCTTTGAACTGAAGACCCGTGGTAGTATCCTCCACGTCCATGCTGGTTAGGCCATAGTGTACGTACATCTTGCCCTTACCCTTGCACGATTCTGACAGGGCCATGACCATTGACATCAGATCGTGATGCGTCTCTTTCTCAATCTCCTTCGTCCGGGACAATGTAACTGTCTTCGTGTTAGCATTCCTCGCTATCTCTTCCGCAGCCTCCCTTGGAATGTCACCGACAGCGGCCCTGGCTTCCGCGACAGCGGCTTCTACGTCAAGCCACTTCTGGAGCTTGCTCTCCTCGTCAAAGATTCGTCTCATCTCAGGACTCCCGTATCTCCCAGTATCGATCGGAAGGATGGGCAACCGAAATCAACGAAACATGGACGCGTCTTGATATTAAACAGCTACGAGTACTTCCACCAGTCTTGACCGGAATAGCAGGGATCATCGGACCAGATGCGGGAAAGGTAGCTTCCAAGCTGGACTTGGTTCTCAACGCCATGAAGACCCGAGGACCCTTGATTCAATCGATGGCGATATACGGGGAACATGAGTCAATCGCGTTAGGATCATGCTCCCATCAACTCGAACAGTCCTCGAGAGTTAACGTTCAGAGAACTAGTTTCGCTTTAGACGGGACACTTCCCCCCACCCTGGAGCTTGAAGAGATTGGTGGAGAAGGGGGAAAAGAAGCATTTTTGGAATCGATTCGAGAACATGGAGGATTCTCCCTGCTCGCAATCTCGAAGGGAAAGCTGCTGGCTGCCAGAGACATTCTTGGGCTGAAACCCCTTTACTACGGCCGAGACTGGCAAGGAGCAATAGCATTCGCGAGTCTCAAAACCGGACTATACAGAATAGGCATCCGGAACCCGAGGGCTCTTGCTCCAGGCCACCTGATCGCAGTATCAAACAATCAAGCCACGGTTCTTGCAAAAGAACAGCTGTCAAGCTCCAAAGAATTGAAAGTCACTGAAGACGACGCCGCAGCTAGAGTCGGCCAACTTCTCCTAGAATCTCTGGCTGAAAAACCTCCGGAAGACTATGCCGCGGCATTTTCCGGTGGCTTAGACAGCACACTGATGGCCTACGCCGCGAAAGAAAACGAGTTGCGACCCGAGTTGATCACCGTAGGGCTGAAGGGTCAGGCCGAACTAGAACACGCCCAACGAGTAGCAAAGGAACTTGGGCTTGAAATTACTGTCCGAGAACTCTCACAATCAGAGATCATAGATCGCCTTGGAGAGGTCGTTGAGACTGTCGAGAGCACTGATTCAACACTGGTAGGCCATTCTGTCCCACTCTTCTTCGTGTGCGAAGTAGCGGAAGAGATGGGAATGAGGCACCTTCTGGCTGGTCAGCTGAGTGACGAACTATTCGCAGGATATCACAGATTTGAGGAGTTAGCTTTGAAACACCACTTTCCAGAGGCTAGGAAGGAAGTCTTGAGGAGTGTTCTAGCGGCGGCTACTAACGACTTTGAGCCTGGAGACAAGCTAGCTGTATGTCATCGGCTCGAAATCGAGTGTCCATTCGCCTACCTTCCACTCGTCAATTACGCACTGAGCATTCCTATTTCACTAAAGTTACGACTTCTCAGCGCTGGGGTAGTTCGAAAGTATGTTCTTAGGAGGCTCGCTGCTTCTTGGAAATTGCCTGAATCTGTGGTCGATCGGCCAAAAAAGGCCATGCAATACTCAACCGGGGTCCAGAAGGTCCTGCTCAAATACGCCAAAAATCGGAAGATGAGGCTAAGCGAGCTTCTCGAATCCCTCCGTTCGAATTCGTAGATAACTGCGCGAAAACCCTGAGTTTTCGATACCGTCAAATGGTCGGGCCCTCGGCCACTTGAACTTCAATTTACGCGGGATTCACCCGATCAATTGGTAGATTTATCAGCTGGAACGCTGTGCACTTGCGGCTAAGAGAAAAATGTCAAGCCTTAGTGTCCAGAACGCCATGCAACATGGGACCCACGCTCGGGCTATGCTGTCGGGTGGTCTGGGAGTGTTTACCAGCTTTCCCGCGTTAGGATGGGCGCTTTTTGCCTACAACTTGCCCAGTGCCGTAAACGTAACCTCATCTCAATCTCAGAATTTGATGCTTCTGCAAGTCGCCCTCGCGTTCATCACTTTGCTAGGGAGCGGACTAATGTTCGCTACTTACACAGCACCCGGTGGTATTATCAATATTCTCGGTGCATTAGGCACGTTCATTATTGGAATTTACTACGCGAGTGGCATTGCAAATGCGGCCAAAGCGAACGACTTAACATCTCTCCCTCTCCACTTCTCAATCGTTTACAACGGAATTGTAAGCATCCCAACTGACAGAATCGTATCGACCCTTCTGATTGCCCCTGTCCTTCCGATTGCGGTACTGCTTCTAATAAGCGGACTTGGTGGACTCTCAACTTACAGGTCGAGTAGAAAAATCCGTCTCGTGTAGCAAACCCTAGGTTAAATCTGCGAATCCGATTTCTAGCGTCTAGCAGTCCAAACGTTATTGGTCGAGGTGGAGTGTCGCGGTCTCTCTGAAGTTAACCCCAAAGAAGAAAGGTCTTCGGCGTCTTTCAATCTTCTTACCCGCAAACTCGCCCACTGCAGATCCGATTCGAGAGTCCCTAACGTCTTAGCTTTCCCGAACTTTGTTCGGTCACTCGAACTTTATATAGCCAATCTAAACATCCCGTTCTGGACGGACGATCTCTTTGAGTGTAGCCGATTTCGGATCCAGGCTACGCCAAGCCGCTCAACGCGTATTGAGATCTCCTGAAGAAATTACGGTTAAGGGGATCAGACGACTATCGCTGCGCAGTCTATTCCTCTACCTCGGACCCTCACTAATCGTTAGCATGGCCTACATGGACCCAGGGAACTATGGGACTGATATCCAGAGCGGCCAATACTTTGCCTATGATCTTCTCTGGGCAGTTTGGCTAGCCAACCTCATGGCAATGATTCTGCAATACCTCTCCGGGAAACTTGGCATTGCCACCGGGAAAGGGTTACCTGAACTAGTAAAGACATCCCTCAAATCGCGGAGGTTTACGGTCCCCTACTGGCTGGCCGCAGAATCCGCGGCGGCGGCAACTGACCTGGCAGAGTATCTAGGCACGGTCATAGCCCTCAACATCCTATTCGGGATCCCTCTCCTCTATGCCGCCATTTTGGGCGCGCTGGATGTAATCATCCTGCTCGCCTTGACCAAAGAGCGTTTCCGAATCATAGAATACTTCTTCATGGTAATGGTCTCCATCATAGGCATCGGCTTCCTTTACCAAGTCCTTCTAATTCAACCAAGCCTATCGAGCATTGCGTATCATTCGGTAGCTGTTTCTGTAAACGGCCTTACAATATTCTATGTCGTGGGGATCGTGGGAGCGACTGTAATGCCCCACGCGCTATTCGTCCACTCCTCATTGACGAAGAACAAGTTGATCACGGGGACGATTGACGAGAAGAGGCGCCATAGGAGCCTCCATCTCAAAGAGGTAATCCTCACCCTCACCATAGCGAGTCTTGTCAACGTGGCAATACTTGTCTCAGCAGCGGCTGTAATTTATCCACAGTACCACAACGCGCTAAACGTCAACGTGAATCAGTACGTTGCGATATTGCAGCCGCTGTATGGTTATCTCGCCGGGGTCGCTTTCGCCGTCACACTTCTCGCTTCTGGACTCGCATCCTCAACTACTGGCACGCTCGCAGGCCAAGCCATCATGGATGGACTCCTAGGCACTCACGTGAATAAGACACTGCGCAGAGTCGTAACGAGAGTCATCAACGTGTTCCCAACAACCATTGCCATCTTAATAGGGCTCAGTCCCTTCACGTTGCTCGTCTATAGCCAAGTAATCCTCAGCATTATGATACCTCTACCGATGATCCCCCTCGTCATCTACACTAGAAACAAAGGATTGATGGGTGAATTCGTGAACCGCAGAATCACAACTATCTTTAGCCTACTCTCAGCAGGGCTCATAATATCTCTGAACATCTACCTGATAAGTACCGTACTCTAAGGGGTCTAAACGATGAGCGTTCTCGGAACCAAGCGCTTCCAACGCGTAATGGTTGCTCTGGATGGCTCTGAGAGTTCTAACAGAGCATTTCAGGTTGGAATTGACTTGACTCTAATGCTCAAAGCCGAATTGACAATACTGCATATCGTGGAGATTCCTACTTCGATTTATTTCCCACCTGAGCCGATCGAAGTCGACGTTGAAAAGATACAGGGCAGGGAGATGACCGAGGGAGAAAAGCTGGTTTCTAATGCAGCCTCACTCGCCGAGTCAAAGGGACTCAAGGCAGGTCAGAAGGTCATGAGGCACATGGGCTCCGTGGCCGAGGGGATTAGAGAGTATGCAGACAAGAATGGTATCGATCTCATAATCATGGGAACAAGAGGCTTGGGCGGGGTCAAGAGACTGCTCTTCAGCAGCGTCGCCGGCGGCGTCGTCAGCAACGCAAACTGTTCAGTCTTAGTAGTCAGATAGAGTTATTCCAATTCAGAAGTTAGAGGGAGGCTGGATGATTCGATGCGGCTATTCAGAAAGCGAACTTCACAAAGCTGAAAGTGTTCAGCGTAAGAGCTAAAGCGTTAGGTTCGAGGTTGGGGTCCGTTTAGGGGCCGTCGTCTAGCTTGGTCCAGGGGATTATACCCCGCCCAGAGGATACCAGAGTCCAATAGTTGGACGGTGACCCTGGGGCGCTGGTGACTCCGAGAAGATCGGGGCCAGAGGTCGTGGGTTCAAATCCCACCGGCCCCACCATCACATACCACCATCAAAGCAATTCCGAGAAACATTATGACTGGCTTCGAGATTACCTGGTCTATGCAGACTCGGCAACAGCCGCCTTCAACCGAGCAGATCCGGGAATTCGTCATAGCGGGGCATGGAAACCTCGAGAAGGTCAAGAAGATGCTGGCCGAGAATCCGCTATTGTTGAACGCTTCTTATCAATGGAACGAGAGCGATAGGGAGACGGCCATTCAGGCTGCAGCACAAGTTGGAAGTGATCAGATTGCTAGATTTCTCATTGAGAAAGGCACACCGATGGAGATTTGCACCGCCGCGATGCTCGGACAGCGAGATGAGGTTGACCGTTTTCTAAGAGAGGACCCTCTTAGTGCCAATGCCACTGGTGCTCACGGAATACCATTGCTGCCACATGCTGCCTTGAGTGGCAATCTCGAACTCGTCAAGGTAGTCTTCGAGCATGGTGCAAGATCAGGATCAACTCTAGCCCTGCACAATTCAATAGTGAAAGGGAATTATGAGATTACACAGTGGCTATTAGAGAATGCTAATCCAGACATCAGCTCTAAGAATTTCCAGGGAAAACTACCCTTGGCAGTTGCCTTGGAACGTAGGGATGTAAGAATGGCTCAGCTTCTCAGAGGATTCGGGGCCAAGAAATAGGAGTGGCCACTTTTTCGTGGGGAAGTATCTCCTAGTTATGGGCTTTCCTAAAAAGAAAGAACCTATGAAAACAAAAGGGCCTCGCGTTTGATTCTCGTTGATTGCCCTTTTATAATATGACATGGGCGACGCTCTGCAATTCATCAGGGGATGGATCTACCTCTGCCGCGAATGCCTCTCAGAAGGGAACGTTACTCCACTTCATCCGCGGCCAAGTCCGCGGTTAGGATTTCGAGGATAGTTCTGGTTGTAGTTGGCCTAACGGCCCTTGCTCTGCTGATCATTATCGTACTTCTGAGTGGAGCAGCAACTCCTATTGCGACAAACAACGAGACCTCTATGCTTCCTTACTTCGCTGTCAGAACGCTGTCTCGAATGACCATTGCGTACGGGCTCAGCCTAGTGTTTGCTCTCGTGTACGGAATTTCCACCGCTCTGAGCCACCGAGCCTCCCATGTTCTGCTGCCTTTGCTTGATATTTTCCAGTCGGTCCCGGTTCTCGGGTTCCTGCCCGTCGTGTTTCTTCTAGTCTTGAACAGATTTCCCGGGACCGCTGGTCAAGAGCTCGCGTCCATCATAATGATTTTCACAGCAATGGCCTGGGCCCCCACATTTGGAGTAATTGCAGGGGTGAACGCGATTCCCGCGGACATTAAGGAAGTATCGCGCGCCTACGGGATCCGCGGGCTCAGATATCTCCGCCAGATTATTCTTCCAGCCGTCTATCCTGAGCTAGTCTGGAGCAGTATTCTCGCATGGGGAGGAGGCTGGTATCTCATACCTATCGAGGAATTCATTCCTGGGTCCGACATCAAACTCCCAGGCATAGGCCGATACATAGCCGTGGCGGGCCGACAGTTAGATCTAGCTTCCGCCCTCTTTGGCCTCATGATCCTTGTAGGAATAATTTTCGCGATCGACCAACTAGTCTGGCGACCACTCGGCAGACGAGCGGACAAGTACAAGTATGAAACCGTCGCATCGCCTACAACGGAGGCTCAGAGAGGCATCCTTTCCGAAGGCGTGAGGAGATACGAGGGCCGCCTCGTAACGCCTGTCACATCTTTTCTCAAGTCAGAAAGATCCTATTTCAATAGAGTCGTCGAGATAACTCGTCTGAGGCGACTGTTCCACGCCAGAGAGAAACTACGGTTTCCCGAACGAATCACCAGGATTCCATTCTGGGGAAAGCTGGTCAGTTACGCAATCTTCCTAGGCTTCATCGCTTTCGTGCTCGCGATCATAGTTCCACCAAAGTCTCAATCAATCGCAAATTCTATCTCAGCCAATTTCTCGTTATTGGCGTCGAACGTAACAGCTCTGGAACTCTTCCTGAGCACGGTTCTGTCGGTGTCCCGGTTGGCGACCGCTTATTGCATAGCCCTAGCCTGGACACTGGGAGCTGGAATTCTGATCGCTAGAAGCCCCCGACTTACTCGATGGCTAGTGCCGATTTTTGACATCGGACAGTCAATCCCGGCCACAGCTCTCTTTCCCTTAGTCGTTATTCTACTGGTAGACCCTTTTAGGAACACGCCCTACTTGGGGCTAACACTCAACATTGCCTCGGTTATACTAATTCTGACAGGTATGCAATGGTACTTGCTCTTCAACATCGTTGGGGCCGTTAACAGCGTTCCTAACGATATTCTCGAAGCGACGGGCGCATATGGAGTTAGAGGAAGGCGATACGTCAGGGAAATTCTGATCCCTGCATCATTTCCGGCGATACTCATCGGCAGTATACAGGCATGGGGGGGCGGATGGAATGCACTCATAGTGTCAGAATACATTAGCCCTGACGCTAATGTCCAAGGGTTAGGCTCGTTCCTAGTCAAAGCGACGAATCTTGAGACCAACGCGGCCCTGGTCGCTTTGGCCAACGTAGAAATATTCGCAGCTCTACTAGTGATGACAGCTACGGTGCTTACTATCAACCGTCTAGTTTGGAGAAGGCTGCTGCGAAAATCTGACAAATACAAATTCGAGGCATAGCAGTCGTTGAGTCAGAGCAACGCGCCGCTCCTCGAGATCAAAGACATTGTAAAAGCATATCCTGGAGAGGGAAAGAATACAACTGTTCTAAACCACATCAGCTTCACCGTCGAGAAGGAATTCCTCTGCATCGTCGGTCCCTCGGGGTGCGGCAAGAGCACACTCCTCCGAATAATTGACGGGCTTGACAAACCGACCTCAGGTCAAATCCTCTTTCACGGCCAACCCATCAGTTCGCCGAGCCCGAAGATCGGAGTCATCTTTCAAACGTTCGCTCTGATACCCTGGAAAACTGTCCTAGGCAATGTCGAATTAGCCCTCTCTGGATCCCCGATTCCGAAACAGGAACAGTTGAGGATAGCTGAGAAATATATTCAAGACGTAGGATTGGAAGGGTTCGAAACAGCCTATCCTAAGGAACTCTCAGGAGGCATGAAGCAGCGTGTCGGAATCGCACGCGCGCTTGCGCTTCAGCCGGAAGTGCTTCTGATGGACGAGCCCTTCTCAAGCCTCGACGCTCTTACCGCCGAGAATCTTAGGCGTGAGGTTCTCGAAATCTGGCGGGATCCGGTCTACGCTACAAACTGTGTCGTGATGGTAACCCACAACGTTCAGGAAGCCGTCTATATGGCAGACCGGGTCATCGTTCTGGATCACAGACCAGCCAGGATTCTTGATGATGTTCCTATTACTTTGGAAAGGCCCCGAAATCCGCGTGACCCTGCAATGTTCGACTATGCCGATCGGATAATTTCGAAAATCAGCTAAGGCACATTTTCTCTAGGCAAAAGGCTCTCCGACTGTCCATCATACCTGAACAATCCGGTAAACACTCCCCAGCTAATGATCACGTTGACGATCGTGGGAAGTTCAGTTGTGTAGCCGTACTTCGAGCTCACGAACCGGGCCAATTCAAATCTGCTGAGCTGTTTCTTCTCATGGGTTATTCGGATGATGTCCGCGAAAGGTTCAAGGCCGACCAACCTGTCGTGAACGAGGGTCTTTCTTTCCGGAATCTTTCCGTTCAGCGCCTTCTTGCCCAAGTCCGTCAGCGAAATGTCTCCTTGTTGTACAGCGACTAGGCCCATGTATTCTGCGGTGTCAATTATTGGGAGCAGTTCGTCCAGGGCGATTCTCAAGTCAATCGTGAGATGCGCTACGTCAGTTTTCCCATTGTATGCGCGTAGAAGGTCAAGGAGACCAAAAACCCTGTTGACGCCGGCAGTCGGAAGCAATTCCCGGAACGACTGAAGGGTTCTCCTTGCAGGTTAAAGAGCTTCCGAACTATACTCAGGATTTCTAGTTATCCGGCAGACCCGAAAGAGTTCTTTAGAGTGCCAAGCGTCCGAGTCAAACTGATGAGCTCACCAACCCTCCCTACCTTAGAGGGGATCAGAACAGCTGCGCGTCGGATATCTGGTGTCGCGTCTCGAACACCGTTGGTAGAATCCCCTGCGCTGTCGAAGAGATTTGGACTCGAGGTATACTTGAAGTTGGAATGTTTTCAGCCTATACGCGTCTTCAAGATCCGTGGCGCGTACAACAAACTCTCTCGGGTGTCAGGCAAGAGGGTGGTTGCGGCATCTTCGGGTAATCATGGACTAGCTGTCGCCTACAGTTCACACCTGTTAGGAAAAGAGTGTACTGTCGTGATCCCAGAAAACGCCGTCAAAGAGAAGGCTGACGCGATTGCCGAATATGGGGCACAGATCATTAGATTTGGAAAGTATCATGTTGAAAGAGAGTCGAAGGCGATCGAGATATCGAACAGAACCGGGGCGGCTTTTGTGCACCCTTTCAACGATCCAGCGGTCATTGCTGGACAGGGAACATGTGGGCTTGAGATTGTTGAACAGCTTGACAAGTTCGATTCTGTTATTGTACCTGTTGGAGGAGGGGGACTCATATCCGGAATTGCAATTGCTGTAAAGTCATCACGACCCTCAACAAAGGTCTTCGGCGTCGAGCCGGACGGAGCCCCTAAAATGAGGTTGTCTCTGAAAGCAGGAAAACTAGTCAAGCTCAATGCGCCGAAATCGATTGCTGACGGCCTCATCCCTTCAACAGTCGGAGAACTCACGCTGGAGGCCTGCCGGAACAACGTGGATGAAATGTTCAGCGTTTCCGACGACGACATTCTCTCTGCAATGGTGCTCCTCGTTCGTGACGCCCATATCTTTCCCGAACCCTCAGGGTGTGCTGCACTGGCTAGTCTACTGCACAACGAGGTCTCGAGCAAACTGGGCAAGAGAGTAGTATTGGTAGTATCTGGAGGAAACGTGTCGGCGGAGCTTCTCAGCCGAGTGTTGTCTCAAGAGATTATTGTGAAGCCGGCTTAATACGGATAGCTTGTTACGTACTCTCTTGGATCCACTACGTTCTTTGGTTTGAGTCCTTTCAGAAATCTTATCGTATTCTCCACCGCGAGTCGAACGGGCCGTCCGGTAGCGAGGCCAGAGGGTCCTGAGACATGCGGTGTCCCTATGAAGTTTGGAAGAGTAAGAAATGGATAGTCTGTTTTTAGCGATTCTCGCGACTCTTTGTACCACCATACATCTGTAGCGTATCGGAAATTGGGATTCGCGACTAGATGGTCGTATAGAGCTTTCTCGTCGACAAGCTCGCCGCGAGCAATGTTGACGAGGACAGCAGTACTTTTCATCTTGGATAATTTTTCTCGATCGATGATCTTGGCCGTTTGGTTGGTTAAAGGAAGAGATAGTACGATAGCATCGGAGGCCCTCAAGACGCGCTCAAGTCCCTTGTCGCCGCTGAAGATTCTGGTCCCCCGGACACGTTTGGGTTTGCGCGAGTAGGCGTAGACGTGCATCGCAAGGCCACGTGCTAATTTGGCGACTGAGTTTCCGATTCCTCCGAATCCTAGTATTCCGAGGACCTTATTCCTTAGAATCATAACTTCCGTTCCCTCGTCGAGGGTCCGTCTTAGCGTCCACTTCTCCTCTCGCAATGACACATCAAGTTCTACTATTCTTTTTGCTGCCGAGAGTAGGAGAGCCCAGACATATTCCGCGACTTCGTCCGAGTAAGCACCGGCGTTGCTGCTAACTACGATCTGTTTGTTAAGGTAGGCGAATGGGATGTGATTGACCCCCGCGAGAATGCTTTGAACGAATCTTAGTCGGGTCATCTTCCCTAGATTATCTGGGGTCAACTGCTTTGGCCATGAGAAGAGGAGAAGAACATCGATCTCTGGCAAGATCTCCGCTAGCTGGTCTTCTGGAATGTTTGAGAGCATGTGGACGGTTGAGAGCTTTGCGAGCTTCTCGATGTTCGACTTATCGACCACGTCCGTGCCCAGGAGAAGACTCAGCCTATTGGATCTCATCGAACTTTCTCCTATTGCGTCACCCTAATAACTCATGGAAATCAACGATGCGGATGAATTGGACTTTACGGAGATCATCCCTGACAGGCTCTGGATCGGAGCCTCCCCATCAAGGAACGACCTAATCGAGCTCAAACGTCAGCATGAGTTAGGACTAGTGATAATGGACCTAACCAGCAGCCCGGAAGAAAGATCGTGGTGCAGAGAACTCGGCATTGCTTACGATGAGAGGACTCCGATGATAGACGAGACGAGACAGCCGGTACCGTTGAGTCGTCTCAAGGTGGTTTCTGGCGTGATCGGAGACAATATCGATTCGGGAAAGAAGGTAGTCCTTCATTGCACCAAGGGGTTTGGTCTGAGCCCGACATGCGCCGCTGCTTACCTAGTCGCGACAGGAATGTCGGTGCCGGAAGCAAAGAGCACTATCTCCAGCAAACGCCAGGTCTGGTTAGGTGCCGATGCCAACTACTCTGGTTCACTCGAAGAGTTCGGCAAGATTATAGAAATGACCAGATCACCGTTTTGACAGGAAGAACAGTCCTTGGCTATGCTTGGGCTCGCGACTTTGTTGCCCAGAGAAACTTCCGTTGAAGGGTCTTTGGGTAGATGCTTGCCCAGTCATACTCAGCCTTAGTGGCCCAGTTCTTGTAGACTCTCGGATCAATGTAGTTTCGTAGTGAAGTGTTCAGGTTATAGTCTCGTGTCCGCTGTTGGAGTTTGACATCAAGCTCCAGCTTCTTTCTCCTCTCGTCTAGACGTTCCTTTTGCTTCTCGGTCTTCGTTTCTCGAGTCTTAAGCTCACTTAGACGCTGCTGTTTCTTTTCGAGGCTGCTCTGCCACGTCTTCGGAGGGGTCCGCTTATGATTGCATCTGATCGCTGCTTCAAGATTCGCCACTCTCGCTTGGTAGAGTTTGAAGAAGGATGGATCGTTAGGTTTGAATGCGCTATGCTTCCCGAGATAGGTCTGAACTGTTTCCGTGGCGTGGTGTGTTCGAAAGACTTTGGCTGTTAGTCCGCGCATTGCCTTTCCAAAGAATCTATTGACCTGCTCGGAGGCGATTCCGTCGAACACGAGATCCTCAGGCTTCTTCCCCGAAGTAAATTCTTGCAGGTTTCGTCTGATAGGACTTTCAACTCCGTCTAGTTGTAGTGTTTTTTCCCATCTTACGCTATCCTTTCCGAGGAAGTCGAATTCTACCCCTTTGGGGAGGAACTTGACATGTTCGACTCTTAGTGTTGAGGCGCCCACCGTGTCGGCCTCGTCTTCTTCCTTCTCATCTCCTACCCTCATAGCCAAGTTGTCGATGAGATAGCAGACGGTAGCCAGCTTGCGCACCTTCGTGTCCGATGAGCTGAGATTTTTTTCAACGAAGAGCCTGACATCTGCGAGTTTGCGTCGGAGTTTCTTTGCATTTTCGTATTTCATCTTGTCACGTTCTTGGCGTAGATCGGAGACATCGGAGGGCCAAACGTATTTGCGGACTTGGCTGAGCTTGTCCACCCAGTACGCTAGCCATATCGAATCGTGATCATGAGCGATGGATTTCCATTTCCCCGGAACTGGGGGTGGAGGAATTGGCGCGTCTTCTGAGAGGTTGAGGACGATGTCCTCTGGGAAGATTCTGGGTTTCCAGCGGCCCCGCATCGGGTGGCTGCCCCGTCCCATGAATATGCTCGGCGGCTCGACCATGTAGTTGGCAAATTCGGTCTTTGTTCCGTCGATGAGGGCGTAGCCATATTTCTCCTTCAGCTTGAGCCGCTGCTCCTTTCGTTGAGCTGCAACCTTCTTTTTTAGCTCCTTGTCGCCCTTGAGCAGCTCCTCCTTCTGCTGATACTCGTAGATCGAGGTGAAATCGATGCCCGAGGTTTTCGCGTTGGAGAACTTTGGCGGGAGGAGCTTCGAGAAGTCCGAGAGGAAGTTTGTCTGAAACACTGAGTCTTGTACGTAGGGTGTTGTCCGTTTCTTTCCCCATGCGTAGGCGAGCTCCTCAGCTTCGGGTGACAACTGAACCGTTTCTCCTCTTACGACAATATGGAGTCCCTTCGGCTCGTAGAGCGGAGGAAAGGCTACACCGTTGTGTACGAGCTGTTTCCACTTCATTGCAAGAACCCCATCGTCACGGACATTTTCGTTGAGACGTTAAGAGCGGTATGCCACTCATCCTTTGAAACTGTGCTTTTGCTCATCTTGTAAATGAAATTTTCTTCCCGGAGGGAACCGGCCTAAAATTGATACCGGATAGCTTAAAGAGATTGATGTTGAAGAGTTGATCTTGAATGCAGCGAGTGGGGACTTTCCTTGGGCCTGTCGGCCTCTTCTTCATCTCGCTAGGCTACACTGTGGCCGCCGGGATCGCGAGGCTATTCGTGACTCTAGAGTCCGTATGCACTTCACACTGTCCGGTTTTCCGAGTTGAAGGATTCCGGTTTCACCACATGTACTACGGATTCTTGCTGCTTGCCGTGGCGGTCGGAGTTATGCTTATCGCGGCAGACGCGAGAACCCGATGGGATAGTGGTCTCGTGATGGGGATCGGCATTGGGCTCATCGCTGACGAGATAGGTCTACTAATCTTGAGACTACCCTACTGGAACATCTTATCCTTCGGCATAGTCGCCGGAGGCGCGCTAATACTATACATGCTGACCATAGCCACTTCTCTGAAGGCTGGACTCAGCGACTTCCATTTTGTCGACAGGTATCAGTTCCTAGCTCTTCTCGGAATCCTTTTCGGCTTTACAGGATTCCTCTTCTTCGACCGGCCCGTTAGAATGGTCGTGGAAGGGGCCGCGATCAGCTCATGGCTGGTCAGCATTTTCCTGATGACAAAGTATGGGCGAAGACATTTCTTCCTCTTGCGCCACGCCCCGCTTGACTACGGACCCGGACCCCGTTAGCCAATAGGACAAAGCAACACATGCACATTCTGAGCCCAGTGGGCATTGAGGCTAGAGAATACCAAAGAGCAATCGCCAACTCTGCTCTTCAAGCCAATACGCTAGTGGTTCTGCCCACGGGTCTCGGCAAGACAATTGTCGCTCTTCTGGTTGCGGTTGATCGTCTCTCCAAATTCCCTGAGAGCAAGGCGCTCGTTCTCGCACCGACGAGACCGCTCGTCCTCCAGCATGCTGGATTCTTCGAAAAACATTATCCGGACAAGAACGCAAAGTCTGTTTTTCTGACTGGTGAAGTCCCGCCGCCGACCCGAGCGTCGGAATTTGAAAGTGCCAAGCTAGTTTTTGCCACCCCTGAAGTGATCAGAAACGATGTTTCAGCCGGACGCTACGACCTGCGCAACGTATCGCTGATAGTATTTGATGAAGCGCACAGGTGCGTCCGCGACTACGCATATTCCGATGTCGCCCAAGCGTACAGGTCGCAAGCAGTCGAACCACTGATACTGGGTCTAACCGCGTCCCCCAGCGCCAAGAAGACACGTGTCCAAGAAATCTGCGAGAAACTAGCCATAGCAAATGTAGAGACACGTACAGAAGAAGACTCCGATGTCGCTGAATACGTAAATGAGGTGGAAGTCAGATGGGAGCGCTTGCCCCTTCCGGGAGACTACAAGGATGCCTCTAAGATCCTGCGCTCTGCGTTAGAAGTGAGGCTGAACAAGCTTCGAACAATGCACCAGCTTCCACAGGGTGTCAAAATCGGCAAACGAATGCTTCTAGAGCTGGGGGAAAAACTGCACAACAGTCTGCGGAGAGGAGGAGCGGGGGCGCTTTACGGCGCGGTTCAGTTACAGTCCCAAGCGATGTCCCTTACGCATGCGATTGACCTGCTGGAGACACAGGGAGCCTACGGCGCAAACCGGTTCCTCACGAAGCTAGAACACGCAAGAACAAAATCAGCCCGCGGACTAGCTCGCGACCCCCAAATTATCGAGGCACAAAAGCTCGTGGCTTCCCTCGAGAAGACTCCGCACCCGAAAGAGTCGAAGCTTCGAGAACTAGTTTCTAATGACTTAAAGTCGAATGCCGACGCGAAGATCATAGTCTTTACCCAGTTTCGAGACACGGTCGAAAGCATTGCGGATAGTCTGAACAGGATCGAGAAGGTTCAAGCGGTCCGATTCGTGGGCCAAGCTAGTAGAAGCGACGAGAATCCTGGGATGAACCAGAGCGAACAGATGCAGATTCTCGAGGATTTCATAGACGGCAAATACAACGTTCTAGTGACGACCAGTATTGGTGAAGAAGGACTCCACGTGCCTGACGTGGATCACGTGATCTTCTACGAGGCTGTTCCGTCAGAGATCCGAATGATTCAGCGTCGTGGAAGAACGGGCCGTACGCGGCCCGGGAAGACAACAGTCCTAATGACAGAAGGAACTGTGGACGAGGCTTACTACTGGACTAGCAGACGGAAGGAGGAGCAGATGCATCGAAACTTGGCGATTATCAAGAATAGAGGCGTACGGAGAGCGACGACGAAGAAGAAGGGCACACTTCTAGACTACCTCGGTCCACAATGACTGCAAGAGAACACGTAGAGGGCTGGAGGGACGGGCCCAAAACTGCCTGCGTTAGCCCGTTTCCTAAGCGTGAAAGGGCCCTACCGACGATAGGGAACACGCTTGGACTGATCAAAAACAAAATTATTCCCGCGACACAAGACTTCTCTTTGAACTCCAGATTACGAATCGGGACCGGTTCTGGGCGAATCCTAGACTGGGTTTTTCCAAACAGCACTCTTGTGTTGCGGGTGATCACGCTCCAGAGAATTTCGGAGAGGGGTCTCGCCTGTTGAACCCGTTCTCGCCTTAGATCCCTACCATTTCCGCAAATTCAACGAGTCGAGCAGTTTTCTGATCGTGCAGATCAGCGGCCCGGTCAACGGCCATGATCGCAGAGGTCAATACCCGGGCTTCGATTTGCGATCTGGGCTTGTTCTGTCCAATTTCGCGGGCTCCTTCCAGTTCAAGAAACTGTGCCCGCACTAGTTGTCGGGCAGGATCCTAGGCGCTAGCAGGGTCCCCTTCAGGGTGGACTCTGAGCTTTTAGTCTGCTGCGAATCAAGAAATACGCAATGACGGCAAAGAACGCAATGGAGCCAATGTCTAGGGCTATGCCATAAGGGTCGGGCCCCCCAGGCGGAGCCGGAAGCCCCGGGCACTTACCCCATGCTTGACCAGTGCCCTGGACTAGCACAACGAACAGGGCGAGGACAGCTACGGCCGGGGCCACCTTTGGAGAGGGTTTTGAAGCGTTTGATAGGCTAGAAGACCTCCGACGTCTTATGACCAGGAAGGTTACTACGATGATAGCCGCCGATGCGAGGAGAATCCAAGGAAGCAACGTTTCGAACTGGTAAAGGAGATTGGAATCAACCCTAAGGAAGAATGTTCCAATGGATGAAACATTACCGAAAGTCGCGACCACTCCCACCGTATAGACGCCTGACCCGAGACTGAAATCAGGAGTGACCGTGGCATTAACGTCGCTGCTTTGGTCTGGGCCCAGGGTCAGCTTGTAAGTGGAAAGTGAAACCTCCGACCTAGTCGTATAGTAGTTTGTTGTGAAGAAACTGGTCACATTGAGGTTCAATGTAATCGTGCTTGAATTGTGGTTTGTAACAACGAAGACGGCGCTAGTTGAATGTCCAGCCGTCACAGAAAGGCTGGACGCTCCCAGCAGTTGCGCAGTGACAGGCACAGTGGCATTTCCCGGGATCATTCCGATCTCGTTCGAAGTTGCCTCCGTGAACCAGAAGTTTCCCCTGGCGTCGACCGTGTCGAGAAGCGAATAAGCGCCTGGAACAGGGAGAGAGAACTCGTCCATAATACCGGTTGACGGGTCCAACCGTCCGATTCTGTTAGAGTAGTGCTCTGCAAACCATAATCTTCCTTGGCTGTCCATCGTGAGTGTTGCTACACCTGTGCCGGGACTTGACATCGCTTGAGATGTTGGATACTTTCTCCATGTAGAATTGGATGGAATGAACTCCGCGACTGAGCTGCCGCCATGCTCCGAGACCCAGACGTTACCGGTCTTGTCTGCCACTATCCCGACGGGGTAGATCAGGGGAAGGGAGGGAGTAAACTGCTGGAACGCGTCGGTATTCATGTCGAACCTGGCGATGTTGCCGGTCTCTTCCGTGATCCACAGGTATGATGTTCCGTTCTGTTTTGCGATTTCGACAGGGTAGGAGTTGGCGATTGGTAGAGTAAACTTGTTCATGATATGGGTGGGATGGACGATTTCGCCGAGATAGTTGCCATAGTAATCGGTGAACCATACATTGTTCGTTGTGGGATCGGCTAGCACAAAAATCGGGTCAGAGGGAGAGGAGTGAGTTGAGAGACGCTGGAAGACCTTGCTTGTCACGTTGAAAGACCAGATGCTCGGCGAATTCTGATTCTGATCCGCGAACCAGATGAGACCGTTTCTATCCAGAGCTAGAGTTGCGGGCATCGCACCGCTCTCATTAATCGGATATTCCGTGAAGTTCCCCCCTGCGCTAAGTTCACCTATCTTGCCCGCACCGAATTCTGTAAACCAAAACGTGTGGTTGTTAGCGCCTGCAATTATCGCGTTAGGGACAGCTTTCGGAGTAGGAATGGCATAATCTGTAATCGGAGGAGAAGGATCTGCCTGGAATGTCAGGCGCGGAGGATCTATCGCATGTTGAGGCCTATTGTCGTATGGTGCCTGTAGTGTGAGAGAGAGGCATATCGTCAGGGTGAGGATGACGATGACGACTCTGGTATTCTTAGAAGGAGACTTCGAGGCCGAACCCTTGTATCTAGAAGTCCCACAAGTCTATGAATCTATCAGTTGCTTTCCTCACTAGCGTCAGATTCTGGACGTTAATCAAAGCCTCGATCCGAGCCGGGTCCGCCAACTCATATTCAGCCATACTTTCGCTACTCGTCCGGCGAACGATTGCACCGATTTCAACAAGCCGTCCTAAGTGCTCGCTTAACGTCGACTTTGCAAACCCGGTTAGCGTGGACAATTCCCGGTGAGAGACCCTTCTGGTTTTGATCATGGTAGCAAGAATCTCTCGGTCAGTCGGCCGCCTGATCGCGGAGAACAATGCTTTGTCAGCGTCGCTAGTTCCGACCGGGTAGAGTCTGGAAAGGCCTCCCTCTTCGATTCTAAGTATCTCGCCCGATGCCGTCAACTTGTCAACGTGATATCTTGTCGAGTTGAATGACATGCCGATAATCCGCTGAAGCTCCCGGAGGTGTAGTCCTGGCAGCAGCGATACGAGAAGTCTGATCCTGATCTTACTACTTTCCACTGCCAAGGTTCTCACCCGGTCGAGTCAGCAGTGCCAAGCTGAAGCTGGACAGCATCAGGAAGTCGAAAAAATGGGAGAGATGTATTCCCGTAGCGGGGATTAGAATCAATTGGCTCGAAAGAAATAGCGTCTCTACAAGTTCCACGATTTGGCTTAGGGTCAGGAAGGTGAACGCTAGGCTCAGGGAGAGGTATCTTGTGCTTCTACGTTCACCGTAGGCGAGTATTGAAATCGAGAGAACCAGGAATGAAAATGCGACCAGTAGCACATGAATGACTGCGTCCGTCGAGAACGTTGTCAACTTGACATTACATGAAATCGTCAGGGATTTACGTTTAGCTCTCCATACTGCATGTCCGGGAAATGAATAGTGCAAAAGATGTTGCACTTTACAGCGAAGCTACCTAGGACGTTAGCGGTGAATGTAACATCGTAGCATTTGCCCGGAGCTAGACCTGCTTGTTTGTTAATCCCTTGGTCGAAGTAGTGAGTTACTGTGAAACCGTGAGCTTGACTATCATTGTTTATGACGTGAATAATTACGGTCTCGTTGAACGTGACATTCATGACCGGCCATGGATTTGTGGACGAGACGCCATGTGCCTGGCTGCCATTATACCCAATGTTCTGGCCTTCGTCGGCCATAACAACCGTGAATACAGCAGTGTTAGGAGCACCACTCGGGCGAACCCAGCAGCTTGTGCTTCCGAATAGGTGGAATGCATAAGCCCCCGTAAAGAATCCGGTCACGCCGATGATAACGACGATTGTGGCGAGCATACGCCGTGACGGTCTCCGGACCAAGTGACCTCTACCTACCACTTCTGACCCACGCAATAGTCTTCGTTCTAGTGCCCTCAAGACGCGTCGTCCAGATGATCTCATTAGCCACTCTTCGATTAGGAAGAAAATCGATCTACAAGTTAAGTCATGTGCTTGAAAAATCTCCTTCTAATCAAGAATGAAACAATGCAGCGAAGTAGATAGTAATGAATCCAAGTACCAGAGCTACAGCGATCGCTACTGAGTCTTTGGATCTAATGGTTTGGCCCTGAGCGAACAGAGGTCCCGCAAGCCTCATCGCAACATAGATGGAAGTGCCAGTTCCCAATGCAAAGAAGTAGGTTGTGTCGAACGATACGTAGTAACCTGCTGCGGCTCCGACAAGCGAGGTAAAGGCGAAAGTGATTCCCAATAGCAATATGTCTAGAATCCGTCGGGGCATGCTTCTCACTTCGCCTTTCGTATACACGGCATAACATGCACCTATCATCATAGGTTCCAGAGCCTTGTGAAGCACGTATGCGACGCCAGCCATGAGACCGCCGAACGCGTTGAGCAAGTTTGTGCTGGTGGTGGCGTAAGCTGTCTGGCCGAAGTCCCAGCCTTCACCGAGACCGTGGATGCCGACAGCAGCTGCGACGAGAAAGGGTATGACTATGCCATATTTTCCAATCGCGGACTCTGCGGAGAATATGTTGCGATTCTGGTCGATCGAGAAGAAAATCAATACTCCAACCACAAAAAGGATTACGACCGCGAGCTGAGCCAGACCTCCACCGAACCCACTGTTAACATCGAGCGTGGCTGAACCGCTGATAGTGTCGACGAAGAACCACAGAAAGATTCCTAATGCGAAGGCTGAAAGGTATTTTCCTCCGACGAATTTGTTCGCTCCGACAATTACGATCAGACCTGCAAGCGCTGGCAGGAGTGTCGCGGCTGTCCAAGCTAGGAAGCTCTCCCCGAACCCTAACATGAACCATCGTTCTCACGGAGAAGGTTTTGAGAATTGTGGCTCAAAACGCGAACTAACAGCGTTAATGAGAGCAGTTATCAGGTCTAATCCAGGACCTTTGGCTTGACCGCGTTGCCTTAGCGCTTTGCCTTGTTACTTCGAGTCTCCGCGGCCAGTGACGACATACGCTTCAGGAACGAGCCGGCAATCCTATTCAGAGCCGGGAATTCGATTTGCGCCCTAGACGATGGAACCGGAAGGGAGTAGAGACCATAATTGCCGCCCTTCTACTCGTTGTCATAGTCGTTGTCATGTCGGTCATAATTTTCACCTGGTCCACAGGAGTATTCGGAAGCATCCTCCCACCCCCGGCCAACGGAAGAGAGACTCTCGCCCTCGAATACGCAGCGTACAATCCAGCGAACAATAATGTCACCCTCTACTTGAGGAACATCGGCACTGCAAACGTAAATCTCGTCGGCTACTATATTCAGGACCTTAACGGAAACACGTGCGCAAAGACCAGCGGCTGGTCGAAAGGACCATACCTCCCCGGCCAGCTAGTTTCAGCAGCCATGGGCATGCCATACCCGCCCTCCACATACTGTGCATGGTCAGGCACGCCGTTCACGTTTCAGCCGGGGAACACTTACACGGTTACCGTCACCACGTCCCACAACAACCAATTCGCGTTCACCATTCAACGTTAGAGCCACCTTTCGACTGCGCATTCCGTCAAGCATCAAGATGAACTGATCTGATCCTTGATAGCTTCGAACTCCCAGATACCATTACCCTTCGAAGATTGTCGGGTCAGATGATCAAAGTGGCCCTTCTCACCTAACCGGCCGACCACGAAGGCGGCGAACGCTGGTGACCCAGTCGCGCCAGGCGAATTATAATTGGTGATGTGGTAGGATAATGGTCCCTCGAACTCGATCGCTTCTTTCAAGAAGTTGCCCTTCCTATCTATGACCTGCGCTCTCACTCCTGCGATCCCACGCTTCACTAGATACTCCACTTTCAATTCGGGGATGAACTCTTGAGCCCTCTTCGCCATCTCGCCCTTAGAAATCGAAGAGAGCCATTCTTGCCCGGCGAGTTCGAGAAAGTCTCTGTTGTAGATGAGAGCGAGCTTGTTCGCTACCGGCTGCTCGAACACTTTTCTGATTGCTTGCCCGGGGCTAGTGAAGAATCCCCGGTAAGTGTAGGGTCCAGCCACCGGCACAGCGTTTGGTCCGATCTCGCGTCTGCCATCAGCCCTTACGATCCAGTGAGGGTCCAAGAAAGGAAGTTCGGGATGCTGAGCGACAGTGTAGATGTTCCTTGTTGCGAGATTGCTCCAGTCTTTCCCGATCTCCCAGTATTCGCCTCGAAAGTTGAGGTCGCAATAGTCACTTCCCAGTCCGAGCATGTGAGCGATTCGTAGCGAGCTTCCTCCGGCACAGTTGATCAGGAACTTTGTCCGAATACTTTCTCCGGCGTTCTTCGGGGAGATCTCGAGCAGGTCCTCGGTTCTCTTTATCGAGGAAACTTCGAATCCGGTGAGAAACCGGACGCCCTCACCCTCCGCGTCCGTTCGAATCGACCTTGTGAAGGCTCGATAGTCCACTGCAGTGTCTGTCTTTGACCAGATCGCGCCGTACCCCCGTACATGCGGCTCGATATTTCGAACCCCTTCGGGCGAGAGGATTTCCAGCTCGTCCTCGCCCATCCCATTCTCTAAGCCCCAGTGATGGTACTTCTCAATCCGCTTGACGTCGTCAGGCCGTGTCGCAACTTCAAGGGTCGTGACCGGAGCCCAGGGCAGATTCTTCGCTCTTGCGTAGGATCTCCACATGCCGTAAGCGGTCTGCGAGGACCTCGCAAAGACTCGGCGCTTGACTGGGTCGAGGTAGAACGGACGATGGACGACTCCCGTATTCCGGCGCGAGGTGTGAACTGCTACGTCCGCTTCCTTTTCAAGAACAGCTATTCGTGCCTTGTACTGGTTTCCGATCCAGTAGGAGACGGACGTGCCGAGAATTCCACCTCCAATAATAGCAATATCCCATGACTCCATCCCCGGGCCCCCGAGTAGCCTATCGGGCTAATGCTATATCGACATTATGCATTGAAAGGAGGGCCTAAACTGGCCAAGGAACACCGATCTCGCCGCCTACCTTCTTCATCGATTCAACCACAGGGGCTGCCAGCGGTATCCCTTCACGCCTGAACTTTTCCATTCTTGCAAAGCTCTTCTCACCATGGATGTAGATCCGGTTCTGGCCTTGGGCTTTCGGCGAATCCTTCAGCTCTCGCGCGAGACGATCCATGTCCCGCTTGAACTCTTCCAAGGGACGAAACGCGCCAGGATCAATAGCCATGAAGAAGTGTCCTACATTCGGTTTGGCCTTGTCAACATCTACACCCAGACCTGTCGCAGAGCCGCTCAGGACCCCGCAGAGAACATCGACCATCAACGCCAGCCCGTAGCCCTTATGCCCGGAGTGTTCCTCTCCCTCGCCCCCGAGCGGAAGGATTCCACCGCCGAGCCGTTTAGACAGTGCGTCCAGGACGATGTGAGGATCAGAAGTGCCTCTACCCGTAGTGTCAACAGCCCAGCCCAACGGCATAGTCTTCTTCAGACGATCATAAACCTCCAACTTACCACGGGGAACCACAGAAGTGGCCATGTCCAAAACGAACGACTTCTCATGCAGGGCAGGCGCTGTCAGACTGATCGGGTTAGTTCCCAATATCGCAGTTCTGCCGAAAGTAGGAACCACAAGCGGAGCAGCATTGGTCATGCTCACCCCGATAAGATCATGTTCCAATGCCATTAGACTGTAATACCCGGCTATACCATAATGGTGGGAGTTGCGGACTGAGACAATGCCGACGGCGGTCTCCTTCGCCTTCTTGATCGCAAGCTCCATTCCTTTACGTCCGACGACCTGGCCGAGACTCTGGCCACCGTCGATCATCGCCACAGCCTTCGTTTCTCTGACGATCCTACTCTGGTCGGTTGGTTTTGTCCAACCGTTCTTCAAGTCAGCATAATATCGCGGAAGACGAGCCACTCCGTGAGAATCGACCCCGCGAAGATCCGCGAGAACGAGCACGTCAGTTGTTACCCTCGCATCTTTCTCAGGTACTCCGAGCTTCATCCATACAGCGTTACAAAACTCCTTGAGCTTCTGCTCAGGAATTGTTGTCTGACTAACTGCCGACTGCGCCAACACTCTCAAACTCCGAATAGCGAGGCTTCGGACCCGAAGGAATTCTTTAAGATTGGTATTGTTTTCAGCGTACGGGTGAGGCTCAAGACAGTTGGATACTCAGAAAACGATAATGAGTAAACTAGACATTCGTCAGTTCGAAGCGAAAAAAGTACCTGCTGATGTGAAATTGAAAGTGCTTGAGGCCGCTCGCGCCAGCGGGACCGGCCTAAACAAGCAGGAGTGGAGATTCATCCTGGTCCAGGAGCGAGAGGCGATCAAGAGACTCGCCGAAGACAGCACCTCCGGCGGATGGGTTGCAGGAGCAAACTTTGCAGTAATTGTACTTGCTGATCCTAAGCTGGGCTTCCATCTGATAGACTCGGGGAGGGCAATTCAGAACATCCAGCTAGCCGCTTGGGACCAGGGAGTCATCTCCGGACTCTACACTGGATTCAAGGAGGAGAGGATGAGAAAGGACTTCGCTATCCCCGACGAACTCAAGCCGACGGTAGTGGTAGGGTTCGGGTATCCCGTCAAAAAGATTCTCGGGAAGAAGAATAGAAAGCCCCTTTCAGAACTCGCCTTCGTTGACAAGTATGGAAATAAGTTCGAAGCGAAGAAACTAAACTGAGCAACAATCGGTTGGGGCGCACCAGAGGCAAGAGGCTACCCTCAACCGAGAAGCTGATGGTCCGTCCAGCGACGCTTGGAGACCTCGACACACTCGTTCAACAGCGCCGAGCCATGTGGATGGACCTCGGCGTGAAAGACCCAGCTCGCCATCGTAAGGCTGACAAGACGTACAGACGATGGGCTGAAACTCGAATGAGAAACCATCAACTAATGGGATGGTTGGTAGAGAATAGGAGAGGGACAATTGCTGGAGGAGGATGCCTCTGGCTCCAACCAATCCAGCCAAACCCCAAGCGGACCAAGACACTCCAACCCTACCTCCTTTCAATGTACACCGACCCAGACTTCCGCCGGCAAGGCGTAGCATCAATGGTAGTCGGCAAAGCAATCGAATGGAGCAGAAACCATGGCTATGGACGGCTAATGCTTCACGCCAGCGAGATGGGCCGGACCGTTTACAAGAAATCCGGATTCTACCGCACATGGGAAATGAGGCTCGACCTCAACGACGCTAGGACGAGCTTAAGATCAAGGAAACGGCAAACCCGAGCTAGGATAAAGCGCGCCTGAAAAATTACTCGGCTTGTTCCCAGTGATGATTGTCTACGTCGTCATACTGCTCTAGGATCTCTTCCGGCTCATTCTTGTCGAGAAGATGGCCCGCTCTCTTCTTGGTCTCAAGATAGAACTTGTCGTACTTGTTCGGAGGCACAATTACCGGGATCCGTCCCGTTATTTTGATCCCGTGCAGCTGAAGATCCTTGATCTTCGCCGGATTATTTGTCATCAGCTTAATCGAACCAACGTGGAGCGATCTCAGCATGTGCGCCGCCAAATCATAATCTCGTTCATCCCTCTTGAATCCAAGCAATTCGTTCGCCTTGAAAGTGTCGTAGCCCTCGTCTTGCAGCTGATATGCTCTGATCTTATTGATGAATCCGATACCGCGCCCCTCTTGTCTCATGTATAGGACAATCCCCCGATCCATCTTCGCTATCTGCCTCATCGACTCGTGAAGCTGATCGCGGCAATCGCACCTTAGCGAACCGAGCGTATCCCCCGTAAGGCACTCCGAGTGGAGTCTAACCGGAACATCCTCCTTCTCGAAAATATCTCCATGAATGAGAGCGGCGTGCTCTTTTCTATCAAAGTTGTTCCAGAATGCAACTACCTGGTACTCGCCGAAAGTATCCGGAAGGTTGGCGATCGCCATGACCCTCACACAGATATCTGGCGCACCGGGGCATTCGTGGTCTTTGCTCTCACCTAGGAGTTGCTGGACGACAGGCTTCGGGAGCCCCATTCGCTTCAGAGGTCAGAGCTTGGTTCTGATAGGTTAACCTTTTCTTTAGGGCCCAAAGTAGCGAAGGCCTAATCTGTCTACCGACAGCCTAGCGATCGAAGACCTGCGTTGGGCGGTAGACTCTACAGGATCATATATCACCGGCTCTCTCCTTTCACTAGAAGGGCGTTCTATGCGGTCCTAGTTCTAGCCGGCGTCATGGCGGCAGGCACGCTCGGTCTGATGCTCTTGGAAGGATGGGGACTGGTCAATTCGTTCTATTTCATGGCGCTGATTGCAACGGCCGAAGGCCCTGCTGCAACCCCTGCAACAGACGCGGGGAAGATATTTGCGGCGGTCATGGCGTTCGTTTCGATAGGCGCAGCCATCTCAGCAATCACCTTCACGTTCGGACCTCTGTTTGGAAGCGCAATAAAGCTAGGACTCGAACACGTCGAGAAAGAAGAAGAGAAACTTAAGGACAGGATAGAACACAAGAACGGCCGAGACCCAACTCGTCAGAAGCCGGGCGACTAGGCTATTTTTTCATAAACGGCATTCCCTTCATCATGGGTCCGCGCCGCTTCATTTGTTTCATCAACTTACGCATCGTAAAATACTGATTGACGAGTTCACGAACCTCTCGTTCAGATCGCCCTGAGCCCCTCGCAATTCTTCTGGCTCGAGAACTATCGACCAGTCGCGGCTCATCAACCTCTTTCTTTGTCATTGACTGAATTATGACACGCCACGCCCTCATCTTCTCCTCAGCGACGCCCAGCTGTTCCTCAGGCAGGTTTCCTGCGCCGGGAATCATTTGCAAGACTTTACGCAAGGGACCCATCTTTCGCAGGTTTTCCATCTGGTCAAACATGTCCTTGAGGCTAAACCGTCCTTCCATGAACTGACGAACCTTGGCTTCAGGAACCTTGACCTCTGCCTCCTTCACTTTCTCCAGGAGAGCATTCAGGTCCCCCATTCCCAACAATCGACCCGCGAAGTCAGTTGGGACGAAAAGCTCCAGATCCTCAACCCGTTCACCCGATCCAATGAATTTGACTTTGGATCCAGTAGCGACTACTGCCGAGAGAGCGCCGCCTCCCTTAGCCGACCCATCCATCTTGGTCAGTAGAACCGAGCCTATCGGAGTCGCCTCGTGGAAGGCCCTAGCCTGAAGGATGGCTTGCTGACCAATTGTCGCATCAATCGCGAGTACTATTTCGTCCGGTTGAACTGAGCTGGCTATTCGCCGCATTTCGTCCATCAGATCCTTCTCGTTCCGGTGCCGTCCTGCCGTGTCGATAATTACGAGGTCAGATTTTTCCTTCCGGAAATGATCGAGGCCGTGTTTCGCGATATCTTCCGGCTTCTTCTTTCCAGGTTCTCCGTAAACCGGAATCTCGGCCTTGGCAGCCAGCTGAACTAGCTGTTCGTAGGCACCCGGACGGTAGGTATCAGCGCAGACGAGGCCGACCCTTAGTCCCCGTTTGCTGTAGAAGCGCGCGAGTTTTACGGAGCTCGTCGTTTTTCCAGTTCCCTGGATCCCGACGAGCATGATTTTCCTGAAGGTCCCAGGTTGGACCTCTGCTTTAGCGGGTTCTTGGCCCACAAACCTGGTCATCTCATCGTAGAGAACTTTGACAACGTGTTCTCGACGAGTTATTCCCGGGGGCAGTTTTTCGTTGAGGGAGCGTTCCTCGACCGCCTTCGAAAGCTGTAGAACTAGCTCAACGTTGACATCGGCTTGTAGTAGCGTTCGTTGAAGGTCTTTGACGAGTTCCTTGATCGCTTTCTCGTCAACGTTCGGCATCCGGAGCATTTTCCGGACTGCGTCGGTGAGCGACCGCCCTACCGCTTCCATCCTATTCTATTAGCTTCCGATCCCGCTTCTTAACCCTGTCCAGCACGGCTCCAATGATCAACGGAAGACAGATGGTCGCATCACCGTAAATGTCTACAAATTTTCCGCCCTTCCTTATCTTTCGCCAGCTTATCGACTCCGCTAAGGGGGCTCCACTCAACCCGCCCGGTTCGGGATGGTCCGAGGTTATTTGGACGGCCCGATCTACACCTTCGCGGAGAACGCTCGCGAGCAGAGTATGATGTTTGGGAACGCCGCCGCCTAGAATTAGCACGCCGATCTTGTCGGCGTCCATCGCCATGTTCACCATTTTTGTAACATCGCTGAATGGGTTCAGTTGTAACGTCTCGGTCTGCGCAAAGCTCCAGAGACTGAGTCCAAGTATCGAGTCCAGCAGTCCAGGCGAGAATATTTTCACGTTTCTGAATGCTCCCTTGTGGAGGATTGAGTCTTGATCCTTAACCATCTGACCAAGTTTGAATAACAGTTCAGAGAACGCTAAGTTACGGCGGTCTTCGATCGGAATCCTCCGCAAGAATTTTCTTACTGTCTTATCGAGTTTCTCGAAAGATGACTCCTTGACGAAAATGTCTGCGATCCTGCTATAACCGCGCTTGATCAGTTTTCGATCGTCGACTTGAAAGCTGCCTTGGTAATGATGCAATCCGAGACTTTCAATCACATCGTGAGTCAAATTTGCCCCTGTCGTTACGATTGCATCCAAGAAGCCCCGGTCAATCAAGTCCCCGAATAGTAGTCGGAAGCCCGCGGGCACCATGGGACCTGCAATCGTTAGGAAATTTGTGAAGGAGCGGTCTCGAAACATCTCTGAAACGACCTCGACTGCCTCGCCTATCCGCCCTGCTCCTAGCACATGAGTTCCCTTCATCTCGCGGGCTAGAGCATCCAGAGTCATCCCTGGACGCAGTTTGACATGCTTAACGGGTGCGGGTCCTCGCGCGGAGAAGGGGAGTCAGCCCTTTCTACGAACAATCATCTTACGCCCGAGAACGTCCCAGTACTCGACCTCGACGCCGGCGGCCAGAGAGGCCTTGAGTTCGGCATCGTCAGGCATGGGACTCTCAAGAGTGGCGTAGGTCTCCATGTCCATCATCTGGACGGTATTCCCAGAGATGGAAATAATCTGGGCGGTTCTTTTATCGATCATCGGAACTTCCGTTCTGCCATCGACTGGGCTGAGAAGCGTCTTTTTCTGTCCAGTGAAGGCGCTGATTGCAGTGATCCGAGCCTTGGCTGATCCGTGCTTGCCTGGCTTAGATTTTTCAAAATCGACAATGCGGCAGGGCTCGCCGTCAATGATCACATATTGGCCGATCTTTAGTTCGCCGACGTAGACAGGCTTGCTCATGAAATTCTGGCTCGAAAACTAGTCGCCTAAGAGTCCATCTAAAAGACTTCCCGCGAAAGAGAGGATAGGCGAATTCTTTTCAAGCGATCAGATCACCTGATGCTGAGACAAACGGGACTCTTATGACGAAGATAGTTGGAATCGTGGCCAAGACGCAGTCGAAGGAAGCGCTGGCTACGGCTCGGAGGACCTTCCGAGTCATTACGGATTCCGGGCTTACACCCGTCCCGGAAGCAGAACTCTCCCGGACCGCGAGGCTCGTAGGTGGCAGACCCCTCAACCGGATGAAAGTGGATCTTTTGATTACTCTTGGCGGTGACGGCACGGTGTTGAAGGCGATTCAAGAGATGCCGAATCCTCAGACCCCGATACTAGCGGTGAACCTCGGCCGCAGAGGGTATCTTACTGAAATCGAACCAGAAGATCTCGAAAAATCATTCGCCAAGTGGCTCAAGCAGGATTTTCAGATGGAGGCGCAATGGTGCGTTGCTGTCTCTCAGAATGATCGCCGCCTCGGAAACTGCTTGAATGAGGCTCTCCTCTTGCCAACCGTCCCCGACAAGATGCTGAACGTTGACGTCTCTCAAAGTGGAAGACGCATCATCAAAGCGAGGGCGGACGGATTCATGGTCGCCACCCCGACAGGCTCAACAGCCCACTCGTTCTCGGCAGGGGGACCTGTTCTAGAGACGTCCCTCGACGTATTCGCTGTCACTCTCATCGCCCCACTCCAGCCTGTAAAGTCGATAGTAGTTCCAGCAGACAAGAAAATTAGAGTCAGCCTGGAGAAACCGGGACCCACCGCGACTCTTGTTATGGATGGAAATCCCATGAAGGAAATACGCCACGGACAACCCTTAGAGATGAGAAAGTCATCTGTTAGCGCGCGGTTTGTCCGGTTCGGAGACACTTTTCTCCAGCGGGGTCTGAGAAGACTTGCCTCGGAGAGGGAGAATGTTTGACAGTGCTTGTTCTTGACACATCTGCCTTCATAATGGGTTTCAACCCTTCAAAGACAGGAGAAGCCTACTCTGTTAGGGCTGTGGAAGAAGAACTGTCCGCGGGCACCATGCCTCAACTTCGATTTCGAATGTTCAGCGAGAAGGGCGAACTGAAAGTTCAAGCTCCTACACTGAGAGCTGAAGGAATGGTAGAGGAGGCAAGCAGGAAGGCGGGAGAATCAGGATATTTGTCCAAAGCCGACAGAGAAGTACTGGCCCTAGCTCTAGACCTGAAACTTGACGGTCACGAGCCTGTCATCGTCAGCGACGACTATGCTATTCAGAATCTTGCCGAGCATCTCCAGATAGGCCACAGTTCTCTCGCGAACTTTGGAATAATTCACCGATTCAACTGGATAATGTACTGTCCCGCCTGTCATAGAAGATACAAGCCGCCCGAGAAGAAATGCAGAGTCTGCGGGACTGAGCTGAGAAGAAAAGTCATGTCGAAGACTAAAGCCATTCGTCGCTAGATCGCAATCCTCACCGTCAAGGTTCCGGATTGTAGAGGTTCGAAGAAAGCCTAGTCAATTTCAGAAATTCCAGATCGTGTCTGACAAGCTATAACTAGGCAACGCGCTCTAAACACTGAACGTGAGTCTAGCTTGAGATCTCTGGAAGAGCTTGCCAAGAAGGCGCTGGAGCTCAAAGAGAAAGGCATGTCGACGTATGAGATTGCTGACGAGCTGAAGGTCCAAGCAGACACTGTAGTCTGGCTCTTGCTCCATGGGAGAGACGGAGTCAAGCCGAAAGATGCTTACGATGTCTATGTGAACTGGAACCCGATCGGCTCAAGCGTCCGCCGACTAACCCTAGTCGGGAGGGCGATGGCGGACATGGTCCGGGAAGCAGTCGATCAGGGGTCTATGGAGGAGCCTGATGTTGTTGCAGGTATAGAGGCTGGGGGAATGGCGCTCGGCCTGATCGTCGCCAGATCCCTCGGAAAGCCCGTTGCCTCTGTTAGGCCCCAGAGGTTGGGGGAGAAGAAGGTCGCTGGTGCTGTTAATCCGAGCTTTTCGGCTGTTGAGGGGAAGAAGGTGTTGATCGTTGATACTATTCTTCGGATGGGTGAGACGATTCGTGCGGCGATCGAGACACTTCAAAGTGTGAAGGCGAAGCCGGTTGGGGTAACTGTTCTAGCTAACAAGAGTGGCAAAGAGAACATTGAGGGGATTCCCCTGAGATCCCTTGTCGAACTTCTTCCCGTGGCCAAACAGCCTCACGCGTAGAAAGGAATCTCTCGCCACAGATCCATTACGGTATACCGGGATATAGTTAGTCCCTGTTCTAGGAACGGTGTTATATCCTAGGATAGGCGTCATGGTGAGCAGAGTGAGTGAATAACGGCTACTAAGTTCATGCAATCATTGGATCCTCAGATTTACGCCCAGTTGAGGAAGATGGCGAAGGATCGCGGTATCACTATGCAAGAGCTCATACGAGCAGTGATCGTGCCTGACTGGATGAAAAAGGCAAGCGGACCGCAAAAAGGCGGCGCTAAAAGTGGCGGGAGACCGACTAGAAGGCTCCGACGCGCCAGACCAACCATAACCGCATAGTCGAAACCGAGCAGTCTTCCAGACCGGACCCAATGACGGGCCCTGTCTGCTCATTATGAGCACTTCAGGCGTGAAGATCCGCTTCTCCTAGTCCGAGAAGCGCAGTCTTATCTTCCACTGGTCCCGCCGGAGTGTTAGGGTTAGACTGTTGCAGATCGCTCCTGAAAAAAAGAAAGTAACCTATGTCACTCTACTTGCCGACGAGACGATCCATCCGCGCTACGAGGAGGCCCTGAAACAGGTTGAACGAGATTTCGGGAAACACCATCCGATGCACATCAACGGACGGCCAGTCCTTGCCGGCGGGGGAGAGTTTGAGGTTCGAAGCCCCCTGGACTCAACTGTCCTATTGGGCTATTTCCAGAAGGGAACGGCAGAGTTTGCCCGGAAGGCATTGGAAGCGGCAAATGAGCATTTTGAGTCGTGGAGCGGCAAGTCCTGGAAGGAGCGTGTTCAGATTCTTCGAAAGGCTGCGGATATCATTGACAAGCGCTTGTTCTATCTTGCCGCTCTGATAACTTACGAGGTTGCGAAGAACCGTTACGAGGCTATCGCCGAGGTCAACGAGGCCCGGGATTTCCTCAACTATTATGCCCGGATGATGGAGGAGAACAACGGCTACGTTCGGCCGATGGAGCATATTGTTCCTGGCGAAGACAGTAGAAGTGTTCTTCGTCCGTTCGGGGCCTGGGCGGTAATTTCTCCGTTCAACTTTCCCTTGGCACTCGCAACGACGATGATTGCGGGAGCCTTGTTGACTGGTAATACTGTGGTGTTCAAGCCGACCAGCGAGGCTCCTTTCACCGCGCTGAAGTTATACGAGATTCTTGTCGAGGCCGGTGTTCCGGGTGGTGTGATCAACTTTGTTACTGGTCCGGGCAGTTCTTTTGGCGCCGAGTTTGCGGGTAATCCGTTGGTTGCGGGTATTGCGTTTACTGGATCGAAGGATGTTGGTATGCAGCTCTACCGGGATTTTGTCAACAAGCAAGCGTATCCTAAGCCGTTCATTGCTGAGATGGGTAGTAAGAATCCTGCGATTGTGACGGCCAAGGCGGATCTTGACCGGGCAGCGGAAGGAGTTGTCAGAGGAGCCTTCGGCTATAGTGGCCAGAAGTGTAGCGCTACGTCACGAGTGTATGTTGAGCGGGGGGTCCGGGATGATTTCCTCAAGGTTCTGAAGGTGAAGGTTGACAAGGTCGCGGTCGCGGGTGATCCGAGACAGAAGTCTACGTTCGTCGGCCCGGTTATCGATGATAAGGCGTTCAAGAAGTATCAGCGCGCTGTTGAACTGGTGAAGAAGGATGGTGGCAAGATACTGGCCGGGGGCGAGGCTCCGAAGATTCAGCTGCCCAAGGGCTACTATGTTATGCCGACAGTTGTGACGGGGCTGCCATCGGATCATAGGCTGTTCAAGGAGGAACTGTTCGTGCCGTTCGTTGCTGTCACCGATTACAAGACGTTGGATGAGGCGTTGGCTAAGGCGAACCGGACAGAGTTCGGGCTGACCGCCGGAGTCTTCACAAAGGATCCGAAGGAGAGGGACGAGTTCTTCAGAGACATCAACTTCGGCGTGACATATGCCAATCGTAAGGGTGGAGCTACTACTGGGGCGTGGCCGGGTGCGCAGCCGTTTGGCGGCTGGAAGGGCAGCGGTGCCACGGGGAAGGGCGCGGGCGGACCCTACTATCTGCTACAGTTCATGCACGAACAAGCCCAGACCATAGTAGAAGACGCATAATCGGTTCGGTTCCGGGTCGGGCTGGCACTGGAGAAATTGAGACCCGGGGCAATCGAAAAGATTTCGCGGAAAAAAGATTCTCCCAGTTCTGTGTCGCGAGACAACCCTGTATACATAATTTCTAGAGGGTCTTCTGTCCGGCCGGGCCCGGATTCTAGCACAGACCCATCAACTTGTCCGCATCACCGATAACGATCTCTCGCCGACATTAACACCACAGTGCATGCTAGGCCGTTTCCAAGGCGATTCCCAAGGCAGATGCAGGTCGATGACCGTATCTATCTGCAATCAAGGTACATGAACGAAACACCGTTGGCCGTTCCGCTAGAGGTCTCAAACACGAAGTTTACGTCGCGGGACTCAACTGATATTGACATTTCACGATTGGTAGCGGGTTTGGTAACGGTAAATGGTACCGATGGATGAAGCGGGACCATTCTAGATATTTCCTAGAGAATTATCTAGAATCCTAGAATCATAATAATTCTCTAGAATTATAGGCTCGTCGAGTTTTGACCCAGCCAGGAACGATACCTAGTCAGATTCTCCATGCCCAAAACCTGGCAAGCGACGTGTACACCGTTGGTCTTTGTGTATCGTGTTTCAAGTGGAGACAATCAGCATCGCCCAAAAGCGTTATCCGCAGATGAGCCTCTGCTGAAGTCTTGACCTGAGCTGTCGCCCAAACCACCTTTCCAAAGGAAATCCCGGATCTTGGAAGATGAAAAAGAGTCGAAGCGTCGGCTCGTATCAATGCTGGTAGCTGTCCCTCTGTTTGCCGGGCTCGACGCTAGGGAGCTTGGGACGATAGCAGAGGCGGGCCGGGAAGTCGTGTTCGAAGCCGGCAAGAAAATTCTGCAGCAAGGCGAACGCGGTCTGGCCTTTCTTCTCATCCTGGATGGTAGTGTGGAGGTCAGCAAAGATGGTAAGAGACTGGCAAAACTGGGAAAAGGACAGTTCTTTGGAGAAATGACAGTGATCGATGATCAACCTCGCTCCGCCGACGTAGTGGCTATTGAGCCGACTACTTGCTTTGGCTTGACTGCCTGGTCGTTCGATGCTGTCATAGGAAGCAATCCGTCGATAGCGAGACAGATGATGAAAGAGCTAGTCAGGCGCCTTAGACAAGTCGAGAACTCCCCACAATAGCCTCGTCAGTTCTCTGGCGAGAGACAGTATTCTTCGTGGACGATTATCCTACCTGCACGACAGGTCTATGACTCATCTCGTGGTAGGTTCATCTTGAACGCATAAATCGTAGCTATTCTATCGGACTCACAACATGTCGTTGGGATGGCCCGAAACACTCAACCTTATCGACTCAGTGGCCATGATCGGTGCATCCATCATCCCAATCTACATAGCAATCGCCACCAAGATCAAGCCATTCCGTATTCTATCGATGCTGCTCGGGCTCTTCGCCCTCAGTCACGGTCTATACCACCTGCTATTCGCATTCGTATTCGGATATGCAGCGCGGGCCGTGCTTGACTCATTTTCAGTCGGCGTCCTTATCCTGTTCCTGTACTACTTCGCAAAGAAAGGAGGACTGCCGTGATGGCCGGCTCGCTGGAGATGGTTATTGTAGATGGAGGAATCTTGACAGGGGTCTTATTGTCACTCTTGCTGTCGGTTAGGATGATGGTCACCGCGAAGACCAAGGCGAGTCTTCAGTTTCAGCTTGCAGCATGGCTAGTCATATGGACCATCTCCGAAATATGGAGGTACCTCAATACCATCGGAGCTGTGAATCTCTCCGAGCCACTCGTGCTGCTCGGGATGGAAATACATACCGCTTCGATGATCGCCTTTGCAGCCTTCATCTCGTACAGGTTCTCGAAATTCATACGGAGATAACATTGCAAAGGTATCCGGGGTCGTTTGATCAGACTTTCTCAGATGCTCTAGACCGAGCCCTACATGGCGTGCTGGGCCGCGCGGCGAAAGTTACGAGCTTCTACGTCGACCCAGGAATCTCGGCTAAGAGCCCGGAGGTGTACGTTGAACTTCTAAGGAAGATCTTCTCCCCAGAACTAGTGAATGCACTCGTAGACAATATCGGCCTGGAGCTTTCCAAGAGTTTTGGGTTTCCGTTTCAAGGCGAAATGAACGGGAGACTGTCCGAGTATGTCAGATATGCAAGAGAACCATTGCAATTGAGGATAGAGCCTGAGTCCGGAGCCACCCTCGTCATAGACTCCATCAAGGAACTGAACATTACACTTGAGAATCGGACGGTTGGCGAAATGACAGTCAAAAACTGCGAACTCAAACTCTCCCCTGAAATATCACTTCTCGAGCCAAGCAAGCCAAGCTACGACTTTGAAGGGCTCAAACTAAAACCCGGAGAAACTCATCTGGTCAACGCGAAAATTCGCGGTTCGCAAGTTGGACAGGCTCGTGTGACTACGCGAGCAACCATCATCGATCTCAGAGGCAGGCTCAGAGTAATCGAACTGCCCTCCGTCCTGTTTGTAGTGGAGCGCGAAGGACGATCGCCCACCGGCTCCTCGGTAGCTGACAGTCTCCTGCTGGGAGGCCTCCCAAGTCGATCAGCTCTTCTCCTAACAGGCGGAGCATCCGACGAGAAGGAGAACATCGTCCAAGGATTCTGCGCAATTGCACCGAGAGCCACGGTCTACGTTTCGAGCGACGTGAACCGAAGCACTCAGCTGCACAAGCTCTATCCCGAGCTAAAGTTGGTTGTCTGCGGTCCGCAGGCTAACCTCCTACCAAAGTCAGAGTCGATCCAAATCTCACCAAATCTTCAGAACATAAGCGAAATCGACGACCTTCTCACGCATGCACTCGAGACGGTAAAAGAGGAAAACCCTCGTGTGCTGATTCAGCTCACGTCTGACATTCTGATGATCCACAAAGAAGTCACTACTCGACTCTGGCTGGCGGACATGCTACCTCGTCTAAGAGCCCGGGGTTGTACAGTTCTGGCAGAACTAAATTTACGGATGCATGAAGCACGGGAGACCAACGCTCTATTCGACCTGTTCGACGGACGTTTGGACATCGTGGAGGACGAGGAAACAGGACAACCCATCCGTTTCTTGCGGGTCACCAGTCTAAGCGGTCACAAGTACCTTCCTCATCAAGCGTTGTTAACATCTCTGCCCGCAGCAGCCGGTCTTGAACAGCCCCATTGGGTCCCATCTCCAGGTGTTCCGTCACCGCCAGAATTTCAACTCCCAGAGGGCGAGCGCAGACTCGCGGCAATAATGTTCACTGACATGGTCAGCTTCACCTTACTCGCGCAAAACAACGAACCTCACGCCCTGAGAGTCTTGGAGAGGCATAACCAGATCATCAGACCAATCTTCCTTCGATACCGTGGCCGCGAGGTCAAGGCGATGGGAGACTCCTTCATGGTCGAATTCGAAAGCGCGCTAGATGCAACAAACTGCGCGATAGAAATACAACGTGCACTATACGACTACAACACTTCGGCCCGCGATGAATGGAGAATTACCCTGAGAATCGGCATCCATCTTGGAGACGTGGTTCATTCCGGTGGAGATGTGCTAGGCGATGCCGTTAACGTCGCCTCAAGAATTCAGCCGCTCGCAGACCCCGACGGGGTCTGTGTGTCGCAGCAGGTCTATGACCAAGTCAGAAATAAGCTGACAATGCCATTCACGAGGCTCGAGCGTCGTGACCTAAAGAACGTGCAATACCCAGTGGATTTATACAAGATCCACCTTCCATGGGAGAAGACTGCGGTTTCAAAGGAAAACGACACTTTCAAGCCGTAGTCTAAAGGCCAAATTTCTCACAGGAGACGATGCATTAGAAGACCTGGAAAATGTCGAGTACGTAAGATAGTCGGGATTCCCAGGTCCACTCTTGTGGAGAACCGTCCAGTCAATGCTTCGCATTCTTCCATCTATTTCGTCAGTACGACATGGGTCGCTTTTGCTGAAGGGACGTATTCCACACAGCGATAGCCGATTTTTGGCAGATCAATGCCGGAGAGAAGATGCTCACCCGTACCCAGGAGTGTAGGTGCTACTGCTAGGTGAATTTCGTCAACGAGTCCGCTCTTGAGATATTCTCGAATAGTCGCGACTCCGCCACCCAGCCGTACGTCCTGCCCCCCTGCCGCTTCAGACGCTTTCTTAAGCGCAGACTCGATCCCGTCGGTCACAAAATGGAACGTGGTCCCGCCCTCCATTTCTAGAGGCGGACGCTTGTGATGAGTCAACACAAACACGTCTGTGTGGTAAGGAGGATTGTCCCCCCACCAACCCTTCCAGCTCAGATCCGGCCACGGGCCACGAACAGGGCCAAACATGTTGCGACCCATGATCCACGCGCCAATATTCCTGAATCCCCGTGCGGCAAACTCTTCATCGGGACCAGTTGCGTCCCCACCATCCTGTCCATGCATTCTCTGAAATGTTCGTGTTGTCCAAGCCCAATCGTGCAGGGTTTCACCGCCAAGACCAAGAGGATGTTCCAGATCCTGCCCGGGACCCGCTCCATAGCCATCGATAGAGATACTGAAGCTGAGAACACGTAACCTGCTCAAGTTACCTATGGAACAATTGTGACTGGTTCTTGACTCTTTTCGGCAAACTTACGATCGACGGAAGATGCGGTCCATATCCCACCCTTCGCTAAACTATCTTGGACCTGGTCTCAACCCGACCCCACCACCCATAAACCTCTCCCGCTCCAGCAGTTTCCTCATCCTCAAACAGCTGAACGCGCGGGTCTACACGCCAAGTTCGGGCGGACGTGATTTTACATAGGCCGTACACCTTCGACGATGAGGACGCGATCGACATGAGCAAATGACAACGTTTCGCAGCCCACTGTTAACGGGACTGCTAGTGGCAGGATAGCTTTCTCAGTCTGCAACCCTTCCTTTCCGGACTAACAAACATCGTCTTCGAAGCGGTAAATGTCTCCGTTAGGGATGAACTTGCGAGGCTAAGCCGAGATCTAAGCGCAGCGATTCCATAAGCCAGAACGTAGTGCTCGCGGTGTACACGTCGACAGCTGCTAGCTTGCCGGTGTACTTTGCTATGACCGGTGCCGCGGCCTTGTCAGTAATTTCGTCGAGATAGCCCTTGAACACGGCCCAGTAATTCTGGCCGTACTTCTTGAAGTACGGCGTCGGATCGACTGTGGTGATTACGGTCTTGATGCTCGCAGCGAGGTCTGCCATGTACTGTTGGTGCAGGGTGACATCGTCGCGAGTACCGAGCTTGCCGAGGTGGCCGCCGATAAAGTGCTTCCATTGATAGGTAAGTGCTTTTGCTGGCGCCTCGACGTACCCGGGTATGTCTTCGCTCAGGTTGACGATCCCAAACGGAGCCCACCCGATATTAACTATGTCGATGAGTATGAGCGTGTCGTGGTCCGGCAGGTGGATGTAGATATTGTCCGGCGTATGATTGGAGCCGAGCCATGCCAGTTCGATGCGCTCGCCGCCGATCTTGAGCGTGCGGCGATCTCGGAAAGTCTCATCCGGAACTGGCCTTGCGGGGTCGTTGTCCCGGAGTAGCAATCGTTTGGTCTCTTCGTGGCCGATGCGCGTGACGTTTTTGCCGAACAGCGAGGATGCGCCAGCGTGGTCTGCGTGGTGGTGCGAGTAGATGAGATGCGTAACCTTGTTGCTCACGCCGTTCGCGGCGGCGACTTCGTCCACGGCGCGCTGGATGTTACCACCGATGGTCGGTGGCGCGTCGAAAAGCACTACTCCGTCCTTGGTAGTCAGGAACGCCGACTGGTACACGCCGTCGGTCACCCAGTACAGATTCCGTTCCACACGGCCCGTGTAGTAGCCTTTGTCGTTGAGCGCGGGGCCGAGCGCCGACGCGGGGATTGGCGCGTAAACATTAACTGCCATGTTGAGGCGGGCGCCTCGGGAAGTATTAATGCTGTCCAGAGAATGACGGGAAAGTTATTTCCTAGAGGGAAAGTGACGTCACTTTCTAACTGGATACTCGCTGTCGGACTACTCTTTGTGCAGTATTAATACTGCCCTTCGGGAAGCATTTTGCGCGAATTATTCCGGCTAAAACCGCAACCGTTGCTAGGAAGATTGTGATTTTCCCAGGACGATGAAATGTCGAAAACCCCTCAGAATTTGTATCAGTAGACGATGCGCGATTGGCAGTGCGCAAGAGTGGAACGGGATCACTCCTAGTGCTGATCAACAGACTCCGCGGCACCATGGACAACTGGGACCCACACTCGTCAACGCACTCGCCCACGACCGCGACATTATCCTAAGTGACCAGTCTCCCATAAGAGACCAGGTAAACGACCATCTTCTGACATCAAAGAATGCCGCGAGGATCTTAGTCGATTATCAGCCATCTCAGATCTCCGCTGTCTCACCTAGGGATCTCTAGCTTCTGGTAGACAACGTCGTGCGTGTTGCCAAAATAGGGAAGTATTCAATCCTCCAACAATCTTGTCCACGGTTAATGTGAAGAGTGGTCAGAGACCGACCGTTCCTCCATAAAGGCGAATCGAATGCGGATCACTGCAAAAAACACGTACGGTGTAAATACAACCTACTCTATGCCCAGAAGCGGTAGCACCGGAAATGAGCCAGCTCTCGAACAGTCCTAGCTCAGTACAACATGTACGGTTGATCTTCTTCTTAGTGATCATCGCGTATTTTATGGACATTATCGACGCTTCAATAGTCACGGTTGCTCTGCCCTCCATCCGACTCGAGTTCGGCGCTTCAATTGCCAACAGCCAGTGGATCTACGGGGCATACGCGATTACCCTCGCAGGTTTCCTGTTGTTAATGGGACGAGCAGGCGACATTTACGGGCAGAAGAAGATTTTCGTCTCCGGACTGGTCATATTCTCCATCGCATCGTTCACCGGCGGAATCGCCCCCTCCCTCCTCTCCTTGATCATCTCGAGATCCGTCCAAGGGATTGGGGCGGCAATGACAACAGTAACCGCCTTCGCCATTTTCATCAGAATATTTCCCGAGGGTCCTGAACGTAACAAAGCGCTCGGATACATAGTCGCCGTGCTTGCCGGGGGATTTGCGGCAGGCGCCGTCGTCGGCGGAGTCTTGACAACATTCCTAGGATGGAGATGGGTCATGTTCATCAACGTCCCGATAGGAATCGTGGCCACGATACTCTGTCAGAGATACTTTCCGGTTGGGGGCGGCTGGCTACAGAACCAGCACTTGGACGTTCCTGGCGCCTTAACCGTAACCTCAGGAACAATGCTTCTGGTCTTCGGGCTGACCAATGCAGCTGGCCTAGGCTTCACATCCGTCTTGACCTACATCCCACTCATCGCATCAGTCCTGGTTTTGGGTCTCTTCCTATTGATCGAGTCTCGGTCCGTGTCTCCGCTGGTGCCGCTCTCTTTCATCCGACGAGGATCAGTGCTCACAGCAAACATCTTGGCATTGGTCCTCACCTCGGTCGTTGGCGGGGTGGGTTTCATCATCCCCGTGTACTTCCAGAATATTCTCGGCTACTCTGCCCTCGACTCTGGTCTCTTGACTCTGCCGCCCGCGCTGATCTTTTTCGTAGTCGGAGGATTCGTCGCATCACGTCTTGTCAACAAGTTCGGCGCAAAGAAGATCCTCCTATTATCAAGCGGCCTTGTCGCGATAGGAACCCTTCTCCTGGCCCCAATGTCGCCCAACGGCAACCCCTTCACCCTGATGCCCGGACTGCTAATCTGGGCTCTCGGGGCAAGCATCGGTTTCCCAGCGATCAATATAGCCGCAGTTGCAGGGACAAAGCCGGGCGAAGAGGGACTGGCATCGGGTATAGTCAATACTTCTTCAAGAATGGGATTCCCCATCGGACTCGCAATACTTCTCACCGTGGCCGGAGCCTTCGATCCGCCTTCAGCAGGCACTCCCTCGGCGGCCGGGATAGTTGCCGGATTTCAAGCAGCAGTCATAACAGCATCTCTCATCGCAGTCTTGGGATTCCTGATAGCTCTACGCCTCAAAGACGTGAAACCACCATGGGCCTCGCAAGAGTGGAAGCCGACGAGCTGAGCCCCGCAGTAGACCAAGACCCGAGAATCAGATCAGAAACATGAAGCTTTCCAAACAGCCAGAACGACGAAGTCATCTCGATTAATCCGTGAATTCTCCGGCGGTCCAAGCACGACCAGGTCTTTAATGCCACGCGCAATCGAAGAAGGAAGTATGCCGGCATACATGGTGTTCATGCGAGAGAGGATGCGCGACGAGAAGGAGTACGAAATCTACAAGCAAAAAAATCGTATTGCTATGCAGGGGCGTCCGATTAAGAAAGACGTTCTTTATGGGAAGTATCAAGTGTTGGAGGGCGCAGAGGTTCAGGGAGTTGTGATCCTAGAATTTCCGACCGTTGCGGACGCCAAGGATTACTATGACAGTCCGGCCTATCGCGAAGCAAGGGAACACCGCTTCAAGGCTGCTGACTATCGTGTCCTCATTGTCGAAGGCGTACAGCCAACGTAAATCATGTCGGTCTCGCCGGGGCGATTCTCCTCAAAAAGTGTGGAGTTTTCACTGCCGAATATATTCCGGACTCAGTGGGATACTTGGGCTTGAGGAGAAAGTGACCGCCGGGGGAAAAACACTGGCTTAGGGTTCCGGTTGGCTTCGGCAGGTCTAGGACTGGGCCGCTGTCTAGGATGCCTCGACGATAACGGTTCCTTGCATCCAAAAGTGGTACTGGCAGTAGTACGTGTAGGTCCCTGCAACGGTGAACGTATAGCTGAATTTGGCCCCGGCGTTCATGTTTCCTGAGTCGAATCCAGTCGCGCTTGAAGGTACGGTTTTCGAAGTGACCGTGTGAGGTGATGTGTCACTGTTGATCCATGTTACCGTATTGTTCACTCCGATTACCACTGTAATGATAGTGGGTGAAAAGTTCAGCGTCTGATTACTTCCCACGCCGTTCGGCATTATTACTTGAGGTCCCAAGCTCGTCGAGCCGGAGGATTGAGATGAAGCGGTTGTGTTTGGGGTGTAGAGATCTGCCGACGTTGTTGCTAGGTCTTTTCCAGTCGTTCCACTGCCACAGTAGGTACATGTGTGTGGAAGAAGACCGCCGAACGCGAGCGCCTTCCCATTTGTAAGTAAAACCGACATAGCGCCTGATCCTCTGGCGACCGACATTGTTCCGGCCATCGACCATGTGCCGGTCGCGGGATTGTAGAGCTCTGTGGTTGACTGTCCTGTCTCAGGCTGGTAGTTTCCTCCTGGAATGAGGACTTTCCCATTACCAAGGCGCACGATGTTTAGACCGCTCTCGCCTCTTGGATAGTTCATGTCTCCAGTCATCTTCCAAGAGTTGGTGGTGACGTTGAAGATCTCTGAGGTGTAGAGGTATTGAATGGTATTGTCGGCGTCGTTGTATGTCGTGTATCCGCCTGCAATGAGTACGGAGTTGTTGTTTAACAGGACGCCTCCGGCGTCACCATGGGGTGTGTTCAGAGGTCCCGTCAGTGTCCAATTGTTTGCAACCGGGTTGTAGATCTCTGAGAGCAGAGTATCAACTTTGGAAGTGTGCCCGCCGGCTACCAGAACGTTGCCAATGGGAAGCTTCACCGCAATCATGTCAGCCCTCGCTAGTGACTGAGGAGCATCCGTCGTCCAGGCTCCGCTTGATGGATTATATGTCTCTGTAACATTGTTCTCAGTCCCTCCAAAATCTCCCCCTGCAACGAAGACTCTTCCATCATTGAGCAGTACGATTTGGTGGTCGAACCTGGGCTGACTCATGTTGCCGGTCATCGTCCAAGTGTTTGTAACGGGATCATAGAGTTCGCAGCTTGTAAGAACTCCCTTGTTTCCAAGCCCGCCTGTAACGAGAACCTTTCCGCTGTTGAGAGTAGCGGCCAGCGCTCCAGCCCGTCCCACGTGCATGGGTGTTATCATTGTCCACTTGTTGGTGTTCGGGTTGTAGAGTTCGGCCGATGAAAGTGAAGAGTTGGCAACGGCACCGGCGAATCCTCCGGCGACGAGCAGACTGCCATTAGGAAGCGTCGCAAAAGCGGAGAAAGATCTAGCCACATTCATAGGAGCCGCCGGTGTCCACGAATTGTTGCCTAGGGATGCCGTGTTCTGAGGCTGGACTAAGATGCTAGCAAGTGAGTAGCCAAAGAGAGCGGACAGGAGACCGACTCCGAGCAGAATCGCACCAAATTTGCGGTAGGGGATACTGAGACTTCTGGCGGACATAGAGGGAACGGACAAATTTTATTCGACCTATGATAGTGTTGCTCGAGCTACCTTTTACCGTAGATTCGAAAAGCATTTTCACCAATGACGGGGTTGTACTCGCCTTCTACCCGACCTTTAACTGCGTTCAGCCATGCAAGCTTCTTTGACTGGGTCTGGAAGGTGGTCTGGCCAACGAAGTGGTTGTGAGTGGGGCTGTCTATGATACTCTTCCCCTTATAGTACACGAGGATAGTGTCGCCGTCGCTGGTGGTGTCGATCTGTCGCACTTCGTAGTCAATGGTTCTATCTGGCTTTGACAGCAGGGTGATCGTCCCGTAGAAGGTAGCGTTGTACACGCCCTTACTCTCTCCTTCGAGATTGTTCTCGAGTCTGATGCCTTCGGGTGAGAAGTCTTTGATAGTTCTGGTCGTGTTCCTCCCTTTCAACTCTAAGAGAAGTTCCTCTTTTGCCTCCGCTTGTTGGGTCTCCATTTTCTGATTAATTCTCCTATCGATTGAATCTCAAGTCCAGACTACGGGGGACCCGCGATATATTTCCATGGAAGCGTCCACGGATCTGAAATCTATCCCTTGAATGGCCTTGTCCATGTCGGGACGCGCCGCATCATAATCTTCCTTAGTGTCCCAGAGGGTGATTCCTATGATCACGCCGGTTGCATCATCCTTCCAGATGAAAGCCGAGATGAGTCCCTTATGCCCGCGCTGAGCATTTCCAAACTTCGTCTGCACCTCGAGAAGTGATTTCTCCATTCCGGGTTTCGGATGATGGACCCCCATGATGACGTACAACTTCTTCACCGCACCTAATTTCTAAGGAGCAGGCACTCCTTTGATGTTGAAGGGCCGCTGTGTGTTCTTGAGGATCGGCGAAGATGGATCACCAAAGGCAATCTGTCGCACAGGTTGGATCGTGT